>WNGJ01007238.1_pt1 | contig 11793 bp, 8 predicted proteins | sample 5400611 | NCBI WGS metagenome assembly WNGJ01 (sample SAMN13153375, study PRJNA577476) | soil metagenome | isolation source: 40 cm soil or saprolite under Garry oak tree replicate 1 | place: USA:California | collected 2016-06-15 | reverse complement strand
CGGAGAGGATTTTCAGACCAACTTGATCATGCCGGAGCCGTGCCCGTTCATCAGCCGAAAGCTACCGCCTTGTTCCGTCATTCGCCCGACGGAAACAAAGGACATCGCCAAGGGCGTAGTCAAGTTCTTGACGGATATGGGACTGTTCATTGGCCAGTCGCCTGCTTTCTTCGCTCTCATGAACGACCTTGCCGAGGACGCTGACGAAGCCCGCCGCGCTGTGTAAGCGGCGAGTCGACAACCGCATTGGCGCCATTCACGCCGCAAGAAACGTCAACAGGAGGGCCCAGGCATGTGACCTGGGCCCTTACTTCTTTACGGCTTGCAATGCTTGCTGGCTTCAGCGAGATGCCCGGAGATGAATCCTCTGCTCCATGCGCTGCTGCGAATCCTGCCTTCCTTTTACCCTCTCTTCCATTACATCTGGTACAGCCATCCCGGCTCGGCATTTCGATTCCGGGCGTCACGCGATGACTCCCGGGTTGTCGGCAAACCTTACCTTGGGATTAGTTCAGGTTTCGCCGGCATACGCCCGCAACGTGGGTTACTCGCTGGTTCAGGCGCTAGGCGTGGACTTACTCCAGTCTGACGGAATCACCACGGCGGGTCTTGCCACCCTGCAACACAGAGGCGTACACCCCGACATTAGCTCGGTTGTGCTGAGCTGCAGTGCGCAAGATACCCGTATCCTTTGGGAGATCGCCTTGAGGCAGCGTCGTCATCACGCAGCGGGGGCAGGGACTGGTAATGCTCAGTCGAAGGGCATCGCCGATCGCGAGCGTTTGTCCGATCCAAGCATTCTCCACGAAATCCTTCTCGGCGTTCGTAGTCTCCACAACGATGTTTGGGCGAAAGCGCCGGACTTCGAAACGCCCCTGCGGATACAGTGCCCGCAGCCGATCGAGCGTGGCCGTGGTCAGCAGATGCACGAGCGCACAGTCGAAGAAAGTACCCTCCGGCAGATCGAAGTCGGTGACGGTGTCCCGATGATCGAGGCCCGCGATATCCGGCCAGTACTCCTCAGCTGTGGCCGTCTGCACATCGGGCAATGCCGACAGTTTCACTTCACGCTTGAGCCCCTTCGAGAGTATTTGGTCGAGGTCGCGTTGCTCGCTGTTAACGACGGTGCCATCCGGAAGGGTGATGCGGACAGGCGGCCCCTTCGCACCAGTTCTTGGAACGTCAGCGAACGCGGCACAGCAATCGAACAAGCCCGGCCATTTCCGTGGGTTCTTGGCGCTTGCAACCTTCCCGTCGGCGCTGTCCACGAGCGCATAGGCGCGATCTCCTAGCAACCCGCGTTTCGTAACTTCGGTTGCATTCAGCTCTTCGCCCAGCATGGATTTGACTGGGTATCTCCAGAGAGAAACGATCGAACCCAGAACTGTCTGCGTCATCGGTGAACCTCGCCCTGCCACCCGCAGGGAGCTTAGGCGACTGCCGACTCGGAGGCGACGACGATATCAGCTCGCGTGCTGTTGACGATTACCTTCAGTTCGGCCTGTTCCTCCGCGGGTACCTTGAACTTATCCAGCGTCTGCTGAAAATCGTCCAGAAACGCCTCCCACTCGGTGCCGGTAATTTTCAAGTCTTTATGAGAATCAGTCATCGACTTGCCTGTGTATTTTTGTGGACCGCCCGTAGCCCAGCAGACCATCTCGGTCACCAGGTACTTAAATCCCGCAGGTGGCACGCGATGGTGCGCTTCGTCCACCCGGGGATTGGCATTCAATCTTGGATCCATCATGATTCGGTCAATGAAGTCGTCTATCACGGTGGCGATGCTATAGACGCCACCAAGTCTGTCGTAGAGAGGGGGCTTTGCTACAGATTGCATAATGAACCTCCCAGGTAGGTCAGCAATGTACGGGGGCGGTATTCGAAGAATTAGACCAATCGAGCCTTAGAGTCAAGGTGCATCACGGGCAACCCTTCATGTGGCAACCCAGCTTTTCGCGGTTTATCAATATGCAGCGATTCTGGTTGGATAAACGGCAAGCCGGAAGCTATCCGGCTTCCGCGGCAGGATTAGTCCTGGGAAGTGTGAGGGATTGCCGACTAGATGGAAGAGCCCGAGCGGATAAAGTGGCCTACACAACTTCATATTTATTCTAAATTCAGAAGTTTTCGAGATTCACGAATTCCTGCGAATATTGCGCTGGCGTTAGTTAAAGGCATGCGTCTCTTGTGTTTGCAGGCCAAGCCAGAGTCTTGTCGAATGTTGGTACCGCATTTGCACCGCACTCCCACAACGGGTTGTCTAAGGCATTCGTTAGTCCGGTAATTCTTGTGTATTCAGGTCAACTGGGCTAAGGCGGGCACCCAAACGAACGTTAGTAGTCGATCAGGTCGTCCCGTCTCTCCCCGGGAGAGCGATTCCCACGCATGACGGAGGTACGAAATGAACAGGCTAGGAATTTCCAGACTAATCGCAATTGTGTTTTGCCTGCTAGTACTCATGAATGGCACTGCTGTCGCTCAAACAAGCCGCGGAACGCTAACCGGAGTGATCACGGATCCAACGGGCGCGGCCGTAGTGACGGCGACGGTGACAATCACGCATTTGGACACGAACGTGAAACGCCAGAGGACAACCAATGACGCTGGGGTGTACCGCTTCGACGCCGTTGACCTCGGCATCTATTCGCTGTCGGTCCAGAAGACTGGTTTTCGGACGCATGACACTACTGGTGTCGAGATCCAGGCGGCGCACACGACCGATATTGACGTGAGACTGGAGGTGGGAGCCGCGTCGGAGGTGGTGAAGGTCGAAGCCTCGTCCTTCGAGGTCGAGCTGCAAACTTCCGACCAGGTACGCGGCGCCAATTTTTCGGAGAACACAGTCAGCAGCCTGCCGATCACGGGCCTCGACAGCCTGACTCTGGCACAATTGCTTCCCGGAGTGGCGGTTTTGAATCAGAGTATCGCGAACTCCATCAACCAGGACGGCACGTTTGCTTTTGCCGTGAATGGCCAGCGCCCCCGCGGAAACAATTTCATGATTGATGGAGTGGAGAACAACGATATCTCCGTCACAGGCCCCGCGTATATCATCACCAATCCCGACGCCGTTCAAGAGATCAATATCCAAACCGCGGACTTCAGCGCGGAATTCGGCCGCGCGGGTGGCGCAGTCTTTAATCAGATCACTAAGTCGGGCACAAATCAGCTTCACGGGACCGCCACCTATGTTTACGACGGCAGTGCCTTTGCGGCCCTCACGCATCTTCAAAAGAACCAGAACATCACAACTCCCCCGCGGCAGGTCGAAAATATTCCGGACTTTAGCATCGGTGGTCCCGTTGTTTTTCCCCATTTGTACAACGGGCATAACAAGACGTTCTTCTTCGCCGCGGCCCAGTGGGATCGGCTATTTGGAAGAACCAGCGCCTCAACGCCACTCGTGCTGCCGACGGACGCCGGTGTGGCCACTCTGCAAACCTTGGCCGCGCAATGCCCGAACGCCGCGCTGTACCTGCAGGCGCTGGGTTCGTTGCGGGGCGATCCAAACGCGAGCCCGAGCAGCATTAGTCTCGCCGTGCCCAGCGCGACAGGCACCTGCACGAATTCGACCCGTACCGGCTTGGCGTTGGCGACGGGCAATTTCCTTCGTGTAGCTCCTTTTTCGTCGCTGGACAACAACCATCAGATTCGGATCGACCACAAACCTTCAGATAAGCAAAACATGAGCTTCCGCTGGCTATATGACAACCTGGGGCAATCACCGTCGCTGAACAATCTACCCGGCTTCGACAACGCGTTCACGGGCAAAACCCTAAGCGGGACCTTCGCGGACACATATGTGATCAGGTCGAATTGGACGAACGAATTCCGGTTCAACTATGGCCGGATTGGCTTCAACTTCCCGCTGTTGGCCCCGGACTCATTCCATGCCACTCTGCCCAATTATCTGATCAACGGCGTCACTAACGCATTCACTTCTAGTGGCAGCATCGGCGGCGCCACCAACATTCCCCAATTCCGCTACGCCAACAACTGGCAATATCAAGACACCATGAGCGTCGTGCACGGCAGACACACGTTCCGTTTTGGTCTGGATTTCCTGCGGCAATTGGCTCGTCAGCATCCTCCGTTCAACGAACGCGGTTCATTTGGCTATTTTGCAAGCGGGAGTGTGACGTCTTTTTCCAACTTCCTCGATGATTTTGGAGGCAATGGCGGCAGTCTGAACCGACAATTTGGCAGTTCGATTTACCACCCCAATCTCTTCCGGCAGAGTTATTTTTTCCAAGACTCCTGGAAGACGACGCAGAACCTGACGCTGAACCTGGGCCTGCGCTATGAGAATTTCGGTACGCCCGTAAATACTTTTACCGTAGCAGCTTTCACGAACTACGACCCTGTGAATTTTGCGGCGCCCCACAGAGTGGATGGAGACAACAACAATTTCGCGCCATCGGTCGGATTTGCATGGAATCCAAAGGGTACGAGCTTTCTTGACCGCATGATGGGAGGAGGCAAGACGGTGTGGCGCGGCGGATTTCAAGTGAGCTACGACACCTGGTTCAACAATCTCTTGTCCAATATTGCCGGCTCCTCTCCGAACACTTTGGGAGGCGTCATTCCGTCTACCACCTCCGCTGCTGCTCCGCGCGGATTGGCAAATTTCAGTGGCCAATTCGGCACCATTCAAGCTACTCCGCCTACTGCGCAATCTCCGCAGCAAAACCTTTTCCTCCAGCCCTTTAGGAATCCTTATACCGATCGCTGGTCTCTCGGCTTCGAGCATGAGTTCCCGTACGGATTCATATGGGATACTTCCTACGTCGGATCCGTCTCTCACAAACTGTTTCGCACGATCGACATGAATCCCATTGTTAATCCTGTCACACGCGCCCGGTTTCAACCCCAGGTAGGAGTGCGTACGGTCCGCGCTTCGTCGGCGAATTCCAATTACGAGTCTCTCCAGCTCGACCTGAAGCGCCGCTTCAGTGGTACGCCGGTGGGGCAGGTGCAACTGGAAGGATCCTACACTTACTCACACTTCTTGGACGACGTAAGCGACGTTTTTGGGTTTGACTCAACCCCCAGCTCCTTCCAGTCCGTTTCTCAAGTCTTGGGTGGCAGTCGCCACCTGGACTACGGTAACTCGGATTTCGACCGCAGGCACGCAGGGGCAATCGCGCTGCTGTGGGACGTTCGTGGGCCTCGCCAAGGGATCCTTGGCACGCTCGTTGGCGGGTGGCAGCTCTCAGGGATTGCCCACTGGCAGACCGGATTTCCATTCACTGTCGTCAACGGCACGGACCGTAACGGCGATGGCCAGGCTGGACCGGACCGGCCGGACATCGGCAGCCTGTCGGCTCCTCTGAACACTCGGGCCACCATAAAATCCACCTGCGCCACTGGATTTGGCAATCCTGACGCCGCCGGCACTCCGTGCGTTGACGCCGCTACCGTGCACTTCATCGAAGGCAGCGGTAATCCCAATGGTCAGACCGTGGGACGCAACACGCTGCGCGCCCCCGGAATCGACAACCTGGACCTAGCTATTGCGAAGAGGTTCCGATTTACAGAGAGGATGAATCTTGAGTATCGGGTAGACATGTTCAATGCCCTGAACACCCTCAATCTGGGATATCGAGTAGCCTCGAGGACAGTGAACGGCTCGGCTCCTGGAAGCTTCCTGGATTTCAACCAAACCGCGTCTATAGCCCGCACGATGCGCATGCGGCTGAAATTTAGCTTCTAAGAGCAACCTGACAGAAAAGGGTCTCCAAAACAGACTGTTACGAAACGAGGGCGGTAAAGAGACTAGAGCGATGTTCCGAGTACCGGAGCATCGCTTTTTTGATTTGGGGAGGCAAATTCACGTCATCGTCGCTGGGAGCAGGATCAGGTGGCCTGTAGGGCTATATGCAGCTTGCGTCCGCCGAGAATGTTCAGCATGCGCTTCAGATTGTAGGCGGCTACGGCCAAGCTGATTTCCGTTTGCGCTCCCCGCAGTCCACGCAGCAGGAAGCGTGGATGTCCGAAGATGCGGTATTTCAAATTGGCGAATGGATGTTCCGCGGTGGCTCGTCGCAGCCGCATCGCCTCCGGCGTGGCCCGTTGTTGCATGCGCTGTAGCGCCTCTTCGTGCAGGTGACGGGTAACGATCCGTCGCGGCGACACCGTGCATCGCGATTTCAGAGGGCACGCTCCGCAGACATCGGGTTGTGCTGCATAGAGCACGGCACGATCTTTCCGCATTAGTTGTTTGCGGGCGAGAGTCTGCCCGGCCGGGCACAGGAACGTGTCGCTCGCAGGTCGGTAAGTAAATTCCGTGCGGTCGAGCAGCGTGCCATCTCCTCGACTGTTCACGCCACGGTTGGCAAGCACATGCGGCAAGATGCCCTTAGCCTCGCAGGCTTCGGCCTGCTTTCCATTCGAGTAGCCCGCATCGGCAACCACGTTGATCGGCTGCGCAGGCCCGCCCGTCGCTACCTGCGCGGCTTCCGCCATCGGTTGCAGGCTGCCGTTGTCGCCGGCCTGAACGGTCACTTGCTGCGCCACGATTAATGCGTGTTCGGCATCGACGGCGGCTTGCACGTTGTAGGCAGGAATGAAGCCGTGAGTGGTGCGCATGAAGGCAGCTTCCGGCTCCGGGTGCCGGTGCAATTTTTCCAGCGCACTGGCCACGGCACTGGGGTCGATGACCACCTCATCTTGCTCATCGCTCTGCTCCAACTGTTCCAGGTAGCGTTCCAGCCCCTCACGCTCGCGCACACTTTTACGCTGCTGACAGCCTGGAACTTCGAGCCGTCAATGGCGACCCACTCGCCCTTCACCAAGCCTACCGTGCGCGCCAGTCGCACCAACTCGGCTCCTGCTGCGGTTACACCGTCGCGATGCATGCACAATGGAGCGCAGAATAGCGGGAGCCCTGATTAACCTGGAAGAAGTCTTTCGATATCTATTGAAGGCGTTGCGCTATAGCAAGCCGTGGCTGGGGCGCCCAGGCCACAACCTTGAGGATCAGTCTGTCGCGAGTCCCTCGGAGGAGTTCTGTTTTGCTTTCGCGCATGACAATACTTAGAAAGCCGACAGATCTACTTAGACCAGTCGAATGTCAACTTGGATGCTAGTAGGCGCATGGTTTTAGGGATCTGGACTTAAGGACGAGGTTTGCGAAAACATCCAATAATAATAGGGCCTATCCCTAGAATTGCCGCTCGCGCCCTGCACATTCCGGGCGTATCGTCGGCAAACAAGAAGTTATTGTGTTCCTTCCTGTTTGCTCGTCAACCGGGAGCAATCGCGATCACTTCCCATGAGCCGACCAAGAATTGTCAAAATGTCTTTTCGCGTCGTATAACTTACGCTTGCGCCGGCCCGTTGCTTGAAATTCTTTAACGTGAGGACATATGCTGCGCCCATTCCTGGCCATGAGCCGATTTCAGCTGCTTTCGAGAGTTACTTGTGTCTCGATCTTGCTATTCCTTTCAGGGATAAATACCTGTGCACAGATCAGGCCTGAGGACCCTAAACCGATCAATGCTGTACAAGGCATTGTCGCTGCCTTCAAGCAGCATCCTGTCGTGATCATTGGCGAGGCACACTGGCTGCGTCAGCCGGGCGAGTTCTACATAAGTCTGATCCGCGATCGTGAATTTCAAGAGGCCGTTCAAGACATTGTCGTCGAATTTGCCAGCCGCAATAACCAACCGCTGCTCGACAAATATATCGGCGGTGAGAATGTCCCGATTCAAGAGGTACGCCACATCTGGCGCGATACGACGAAAGTGGCGTCTTGGGAATCACCCATTTACGCGGAATGGCTGGCCGCGATTCGCGAAGTCAACGAAAGGCTGCCCCAGACGCAAAAGTTGCGCGTGCTCGCAGGCGACACAACTGTCGACTGGACCCGGATACACACTCATGCCGATTGGGAGGCACTGGGCAACAACGACATCTCTATATCGGAGGTCATAGAAAATGAAGTCCTTAAAAGGCGACATCGCGCCTTGGTGGTTCTCGGAAGCAACCACGTGACAAAATCCGGTGGCCGCGATGGTTCCAACGCCACAACTCGCGTCGAAGCCCGCTACCCAGGTTCCACCTATGTCCTGCTGTTGTTGAATGCAGGTCCGCTGCGCCCTGCCCTCGAAGACAAGCTCAAGCTGCCCAGCCCAAATGGGCCCTCTGTTTACGAACTGAACGGAACTTCTCTCGCAAATGTGACGGATGGAAACTCGCCTCCCTTGATCCGAATGACAGATGCGTTACTCTATCTGGCGCAGCGTGGGGCATTTACCATGGCATTCCCCGCGGCAGGAAGCCTGGAACAGGAATACTTGAAAGAAATCGACCGCAGATCACTGATTGAATGGGGAGAGTTACGCGCGCGGAAATTTCTAGGTCCGGCAGGGCAGTGATTTGGGATCAATTCTCTAGAAGTGAGTATGAGACGTGACCAATAGCAACCGGAACCCGCATTTTCCGGGCTAGTTGCCATGTGTGTCCGATTGACGCGCTTATGGTTATTGACGGGCCGACTCCCGGATTGTAGCAACCCTTACCTTACCGGATTGGATTATGGAAGGCTTGCCCGTCACTCGCCCGGGACGGGCATTGCTACATGTGGCCAGCGTTGAAGAACCAGACTGCGGGGGCTATGGGTGATTCCACTAGTGCGCTAACCAGGACTACCGAATATTCCGCTCAGACTCCACACGAGAATCTTGATGCTTCGTTGACTTGGCTTAGGCCAAAAAACTACCATGTCGGCGCATTGGTGGAGAGCTAGTCACTCATCGGAAAAACAATACTACCGTGGAGCAAGTCCCTCATTGGAGTCTCAACCCAAAGCGAGAGGCCGTTAATTGTGGGTTTAGGTTGCCTCGAGAATGATTGGGGGCGCCGCGGGGTCTAGTTGTCGATGTGAGGAGGAAGCAAATTGAGGAGGGCTTCATGACCATTCTGAGAAGAGCAAGTGTTGCGTTTTTGGTTGGTCTGTTCATCGCTGAAGTTGGCGCCGCCCAGGAAAAGAAGATCAAGAGGTCTGACTTGCCGCCCGCGGTTGAAAAGACTGCAGCGGAAGTCAGCAAGGGCGCGACAATAAGAGGGTTCTCCCAGGAAACGGAAAATGGGAAAACGACATACGAAGTAGAAATGCTCGTTAGTGGCCACACCAAAGACGTTGAAGTTGATGCGAACGGGGCAATCCTCGAAGTAGAGGAACAGGTCGCGATGGACTCGCTGTCGGACAGCGTGAAGGCCGGGCTAACCGCGAAAGCGGCTGGGGGCAAAATCCTGAAAGTCGAATCGCTAACAAAGAAGGGCAAGTTGGTCGCGTACGAAGCCAAAGTCGAAAGTGCGGGCAAGAAATCAGAGATTCAAGTGGGTCCAGACGGAAAAGCACTCGACCACGAAGAATAAGAAGGCTAAGGATAGCCGCAGACTGGCCCTGGCCGGACGAGAGCCAAAATTCGGGCGTAGAAAAATGGAAATTGCAACTCTGTACGTCGAGGAACTCAAAGCCACGATGCGCGGGCGTTTCGCGTGGATCGGCATCGGAGTGATCCTGTTTGCCGTCGGCTGCGTCGCTACGGCCGGCACGCAGGACACCTGGCTCGACGGATACGGCATCATCGCGTACTTTCTTGTGCCCTTGGCGTTCATCCCGGTGGCGGCCGTGTTTCTTGCCAGTCCGCGTGCGAACCGGTTCGTAGAGAGCGTGTTCACGGCACCGGTTGAACGGCGCGACTGGCTGGCGGCGAAGATCCTCGTGCTCGTAACCATGGCGGCGGCGTATTACGTGGCACTCCTCCCGATGATGCTGGTGTACACGCATCACGTCGGCGTCCCGCCGCTCTTGCAGAAGTTGCTGGTCTGGTCGCCGTGCCTGCTCCTTGTGAGCATCGCCATCGGCGTGTTGATCGGCGTGCTTTTTATTGGCCAGAGCATCGCCGCGCCGGCTGCGACGGGCATGGGCGTGCTCCTCGCCTATGCGGGGTTCGTGCCGCTTCAGGAGTTGCTGGTTGCGCAGGGCAACGGAGCGACTCGCACCGGCCACCTCACCTTGATCAGTCCCGCGGTGCTGCTCAAGAACGCTTTCGGGTTCACACTCGCCGTGGGAAGCATTCCGGCAACGAGGACGCGGACGTGGATCAGCCTCGTAGTTGTAGTCATCGTTGCTTTGGCGCTCGCGGCGTGGACGTTTCTGCGAGCGCAGGGCGTGGAAACGTGGGAAGCCACGCGCCCGCAGCGTTGGATCATCGCGCTCGTGATTATCTTCCTCGTCGTTTTGCCCGTAACGGTGGCGGACACCAACTATGACAAGCCCGCGCCTCACGCCACCAACGCGCCTTCCATCCAGCGGCTGTTCGCGCGCGCAGGCAGCAGCCTCGCTTTGACTTTGCCCGGCGGTAAACCACCGGCACGGTGTTGCAGCACCATCCTGAATCGGGATGAATGGCCGCCGTTTGGCACCGACGAAGCCACCCATCGCGATCTGTTGGTTTTGCTTCCGGTGGACGCCACGCAGCGCGTCTTGAACCTGAGCATCCAGGTCGCCGGGGAAAACGGACTGGAAGTGATTGCGCCCGCAGAAAAACTTTCTCCGGCGCCCGAAGCTCTAGAAACGCACACCTACCCGAATGATTCCGGCCCGGCTGCTGCCGATGGCCACCACGTCGTCACGGGCTGGGTAGCGCGTGTACCCGTGACGCTGACTCCCACCAAGCCGTGGGACATTGGCGGTGTCCGCTATCCTTTGCGGGTCACGGCCACCTACCAGGTTGGGGGCGAGAGCCGCACATTCGGCGTTCGCGCGGCGGTGGATGCGCAGGTGTCCAGCGGCATTTACGAAATGGGCGCGGCGTCGCTGATTCTGCCGCTCGTGTGCTTTGGCGGGGCCTTCCGGCGGTGGAGGCAGACGCGATGAGGGGGGGAGGGGCGTCCGCGAGCGTGACAGAGTACGCGATCGAGATGCAGGGGCTCACGCGGCGGTTCGGTGATTTTGTGGCCGTCGATAACGTTACGCTAAAAATCCCGAAGGGCCAGCTTTACGGGTTCCTGGGCCTCAACGGCGCGGGAAAAACGACCACTATTCGCATGCTCACGACGCTCCTCCCGCCCAGCGCAGGCACCGCGAAGCTGTGGGGCCACGACGTGGTCAAAGAACCGCTCGCGGTTCGCAAGCTCGTGGGGCTGGTGAGCGACGAGACCAGCGAGAGTCAATCGACGTGGACCGCGCGGGAGTACCTTGCTTACTTCGCTCGTATCCGCCACATGCCGAATCCTGAGCAGGAAGTGGAGCGCATCCTGGACGACGTGGGCCTTGACACCAAGTTTCGCGGGAAACTGATCTGCACCTACAGCACGGGCATGAAGCGGCGCGTGGAGATCGCGCGGGCGCTGATGGGCCGTCCCAAAGTGCTTTTCCTTGACGAACCCACGCGTGGCCTGGACTTGCCGGCCAAACGCGATATGTGGAAGCTCTTGCGCCGGCTAGCGGCGACGGAGAGCGTCACGACCTTTCTAAGCAGCCACGACGCACAAGAGATACGCAGCCTGTGCAGCGAAATCAGCGTGATCGCCAGAGGCCGCTTGGTGCATACCGGCGCAACGCGCGAATTGGGCGGGGACATTGATGCCTTCGAGGAGCGCCTCGTCAGCATGCTCACGCAAAGCGAGTTGAGCGAGCCCGCGGGCCTGCATTTTCGGGCAGAGTGAAGCGACCACCAGGCTATCCCTCAGCATGGTTGCGTCCCAGCAGAGCCCGCTTGCGTTTCGCCCGGCAAGATCATTGTAGCTCCACCACGTCCATCCGTCTCAACTTCCGATTTG
>WNGJ01025057.1_pt1 | contig 11794 bp, 7 predicted proteins | sample 5400611 | NCBI WGS metagenome assembly WNGJ01 (sample SAMN13153375, study PRJNA577476) | soil metagenome | isolation source: 40 cm soil or saprolite under Garry oak tree replicate 1 | place: USA:California | collected 2016-06-15 | reverse complement strand
CCGACCCGGTGAGCTCCGCCTCCCTGTCGGCGTTCGCCCAGGGAGCGGGCTATCTGGTGGCCACGACCGGCCCCCTGGTTGTCGGGTTCCTGCACACCGTGACGGGGAGCTGGACCGTTCCGGTCGTCGTGCTGCTCGCGGTCCTGGCCGCCGAGCTCGCCGCGGGCTGGGGCGCGGGGCGGCCGGCCAGCCTGCCGGAGGCCTCCGGATAAGGACCTCGGGTTAAGAGGGCCGGCTTGGACGTCCCCGGCATGCCGGGACGAGTGTGAGTAGCGCCACGGTGCCGTTGCCCGGCCGCACCGGTAACGTCAATATCCGAGATGTCCCCCACGACCGTCTTCCTCGTCAGCGGGATCGCCGTCGTGCTGGGCGCGCTGGTGCAGAGCGGGGTCGGGCTCGGGCTCGGCGTGGTCGCCGCGCCGGTGGTGACGCTGCTCGACCCGGCCCTCATGCCCGGGTCGATGCTGGTGGCCGGCGCCTTCCTGCCCGTGCTCATCCTGGCCCGGGAGACCCGGCACACCGACTGGCCCGGCGTGTCCTGGGCACTGGCCGGCCGCATCGCCGGCACCGCGGCCGGCATCTGGCTGCTGACCGCCGTCCCCGTGCAGGCCCTGGGCATCCTGGTCGGCGCGGCGGTGCTGGCGGTGATCGCCGCCGGCGGCCTGGGCCGCGAGCTGCCCCGCAACCGTTGGACGCTGCTCGGCGCGGGCGTGGTGTCCGGGACGACGGGCACCGCCACGTCCATCGGCGGGCCGCCGGTTGCCCTTCTCTACCAGCGCGAGCACGGCGCACGGGTGCGGGCCACCCTGTCGCTCTTCCTGTGCGTGGGGAACTCGCTCGCCATAGCCGCGTTAGCCGTCGCCGGGCGCATGCCCGCCCGCGACGTCGAGGCCGGCCTGATCTTCCTGGCCTGCGCCGTCATCGGGCTCGCGGCCGCGGCCAGGTTCCGGCGGTTCCTCGACGCGGGCCGGATGCGGGCGGCCGTGCTGGTGACCGCGTCCGCCTCCGCGATCATCCTGATCGTCCACAGCCTGCTGGGCTGACCTAGGCGCCCAGGGTACGTTCATCCATCAGACCGGGACAGCGTGCTCGCAGGGGGTAGGTTCCGCCGCCTGCGTGCACAACTACCGGGGCTCGCGGACAAGGTCCGCGCGTTCCGGGCTGACGTCGCCTACCGGCCCGGAGGCGCGCAGGGGTTCCGCGATGAGTGCACCACTTCAAGATTCTGTTAGCGTGAGTTGTAAATGCAACGAGGAGTGACCGTGGAATCAGCTGCTCGAGAAGATCAATCCGACAAAGCACTCTTAAGCCCTCAAACGGCGGTCGAGCGTGAGGCGCCGTGGACAGTGTGGGTGAGATTCCTCATCGAAGCGGGCAGTGAGGACGAAGCCCGGGGCATCGCGGACGGAGTGATCGCTCAAATGGCGGCTAAAGCCGCCCGTGAGCCAGAGGTCGTCTCTTTCCGCCGCAGGCCTGGGACGTGGGTGGCGACGACCCATATGGACTTGGCGGTGCTGCCGTCACTTGAGCCTGACGACGCACGTACCCGGCTCAGGTACCTGTCTTCGGGCCTCGGTCAGGTGACCTGGACCGGCAGGGTCAGCGAACGGGAGGGCAGGTGGGACTGGCCTCCCGATATCTGGTCGAAGGAGCCAGGCAAGGACGATCTGCTGGTGCACCCGTCGGTCCTCGCCGCGATCCTCTGGGCTTCGACCGAGGACGGCAAGTAGCCCGGTCCCTAGCCCCGTCGTGGCCCGACGCCTAGATCACTGCCGTTGGGGCCGGGCGCTCCTGGCAGGTCAGCTATGCGCCTGGGCCTTTCTTGTTGCCACAGCGATAGCCCGTGCTATCTGAGCTGCATAGCTGGACCCAGATGTCCTTGTATGTGTTGATGTGATCCTCTGTTTCATAAGGAGTATTACTGTGACTATTGTGCCCGGCATACCCCGGGTTTACCTCATGCGGATTGTTGATCGTGTCCCAGTGAAGGTACAGCCTCGCCCAGCCGTTGTTGCAGTTGTCATGAATTACCCCCTCCAGCTGGATGTAGGCCGGAACCGCGATGCTGCCGTTGCCCCCCCACGACAGAATGCCTGACCAGGTGGCGCACCGGATGGTCGAGGACAGGCTCTGTTCATACCGCGGCGCGGCACGCGGGGGAGTCCGCGAGTCATCATGTGTGCGCGAACCGGGACTCTGCGCAACGGCGAGTGGGCCCAGGGTGGTGACTGCGGTCGGCCCGCGCTGGATCGTGCTCGCGCTCGCTGGCGGCGTGAGGGCGGCACCGGACGCAGACGACGCCGTTGTCCCATGCGCCGCTGCGGCAGATCCCGGTACCGCCGGGACAGTGAGGGCTGCGGTGGCTAAAACCGTGGTGGAAGCGGTCAGTAATCTGCGCATCGGTCTTTCCTCCTGTCATGCCCGATGAGCTGGTGGCTCCGGCTACCTCTTGCCGTATGCGGGCCATGATCGTCCGGCGGTCGGCGTCGGCACGGAGAACGTATTCGCCGGGCGTTGAGCCGACTTTGAGGTTGGCTTGAGTCGCGGGTCCGGCATGAAGCCTGGCCGGGGCCAGTCGTAACCCAGAGTCCTCTCGGGCTCACTCATCGTCAAGACTGTGCCCGCCAGCGTCGATTCACCGACCCGGAAGCCACACTCCATATCAAGCCTGGCCTCATGATTCCGGGGACGGGACAGCAGTCCCTGGCCTATCGGGGTGTGACCCTTGTAGCGGAAATGGTTTTGCGTCCGTACTAGCCTCCCGGCTAGCGTCGGGCAAGGTCCCATTCAGCCGGCGGCGGCCAACACGCACCCATCCGGCACGCACAGACACGCACAGATCGGACGTCACAATGCTGTGGCCTGGCCTGGCCCGCAGGTTCCCGGTGCTGGAGATCCGCGACTTCCGGCTGCTGCTGGCCGACCGGGTGCTGGCGCCGGGGGCCGCCGCCTTCTCGCTGGTCGGGGTGGCCTTCGCGGTCCTGGACGTGACCGGGTCCACCGCCGACCTGTCCTACGTGCTGGCCGCGCAGATCCTCCCGGCGCTGGTGTTCGCGCTGGCCGGCGGGGTGGTCGCGGACCGGATCGCGCCGCAGAAGGTGATCGTGGCCGCCAACCTGATGATCGCGGTCGGCGAGGGCGGGTTCGGCCTGCTCGTCCTCACCGGTCATCCGCAGCTGTGGCAGATGATCGCCCTGGAGACGCTGAACGGCGCGGGCATGGCGGTGTTCTACCCGGCCTCGCAGGCCCTGCTGCCCCGGCTGGTCCCGGCCCGGCTGATGCAGGAGGCCAGCGCGCTCAGTCGGCTGGCGATGAACGCGGCGCAGATGGGTGGCGCCGCGGTGGCCGGGGTGTTCGTGGCCGCGGCCGGGCCCGGGTGGGCCCTGGCCATCTGCGGGATCGGCATGGTGGGCACGGTGCCGCTGCTGCTGGCCATACGGGCGCCGGGCGCGGAGCGCGCCGAGCACACCAGCCTGTTCCGCGACCTGCGCGAAGGCTGGGCGGAGTTCGCCTCCCACACCTGGCTGTGGGCGACCACCGCCCAGTTCTGCGTGGTCCTGGCCGCCTGGTACGGCGCGTTCGACGTGCTCGGGCCGGCCGTCGCCCGCCATGACCTGGGCGGCCCGGCGGCGTGGGGCGTGATCATGGCCGCGGACGCGGTCGGCCTCATCATCGGCGGCCTGGTCGCGCTGCGCTTCACCCCGCGCCGGCCGATCCGCTTCGTGGTGCTCATCGGCGGCGCCAGCGCGATCTCGCCGCTGGCGCTGGCGGGCCCGTGGCCGCTCCCGCTGGTCTGCGCGGCCGCCGTCGCGCTCGGCATCGCGCTGGAGATCATGATGGTGCAGTGGACGGTGACGCTGGCCCGGCACATCCCGGCGGACCGGCTCGCCCGCGTCTCCTCCTACGACGTGCTGGGCTCGGTGCTGGCGATGCCGGTCGGCGCGCTCGTGGTCGGCCCGCTCGCGGCCACCATCGGGGTGCCCCTGACCGAGTACGGCGCCGCCGTCCTGATCCTCGTGGCGTCGCTGCTCGCGCTGGCGCCACGCGAGGTCCGCTCGCTGCGGTCCGACCAGGCGCCGGAGCCGGGGGAGGCACCCGTGTCGGGGGAGACGCCCAGGTCAGGGCGGGATTCAGGCCAGGACGCCCCGCGGGTGATGGCGGGATCGTGACCCAACATCAGGGTCACGGGTGCATCACGTGCACCGGGCGAAATAGACTCGCCTAGGGCTCTCGCTTCGTGCCCGGCCCCAGCCCCGCCCGCTGGGGTGCTCGCATGGGCTGACCGTGGGGCCCGGCCAAGCCGCCGACGAGAAGGAGCAGACCAGATGACTCTGCTGGAGTCCATCTCCGGTCCCCGGGATCTCAAGGCGCTCAGCCCGGACGAGCTGCCCGCGCTGGCGAGCGAAATCCGCGACTTCCTGATCGAGGCCGTGTCCCGCAACGGGGGGCACCTCGGGCCCAACCTCGGGGTGGTCGAGCTGACCATCGCGCTGCACCGGGTCTTCGACTCCCCGGCCGACCGGATCGTGTTCGACACCGGGCACCAGGCCTACGTGCACAAGGTGCTCACCGGGCGGCAGGACGGCTTCGCCCGGCTGAAGCAGCGCGGCGGTGTGTCCGGGTACCCGAACCAGGCCGAGTCCGAGCACGACATCGTGGAGAACTCGCACGCGTCCACCGCCCTGTCCTACGCGGACGGGCTGGCCAAGGCCTACCAGGTGCGGGGCGAGCACGACCGAACGGTGGTCGCGGTGGTCGGCGACGGCGCGCTGACCGGCGGCATGGCCTGGGAAGCGCTCAACAACATCGCCGACGCGAAGAACAGCCGGCTGGTCATCGTGGTCAACGACAACGGCCGCTCCTACACGCCGACGATCGGCGGGCTCGCCGCGCACCTGGCCGCGGTCCGGGTGTCGCAGCGCTACGAGCACGTGCTGGAGTACATCAAGACCTCCCTGCCGCGCGCCCCGCTGCTCGGCCCGCCCCTGTACGAGACGCTGCACGGGATCAAGAAGGGCCTCAAGGACATGCTGCAGCCGCAGGTGCTCTTCGAGGACCTCGGCATCAAGTACCTGGGCCCGGTGGACGGTCACGACGAGCAACTGGTCGAGCACGCGCTGCGCAGCGCCCGCGGGTACGGCAGCCCGGTGATCGTACACGTGATCACCCGCAAGGGGTTCGGCTACCCGCCGGCGGAGGCCGACGACGAGGACTGCCTGCATAGCCCGGCGGCGTTCGACCCGGCGACCGGCCGGCCCACCGGCGTGTCGAAGCGGGGATGGACGGACGCGTTCAGCGAGGAACTGGTCGCGCTCGGCGCAGTGCGCCCGGACCTGGTGGCGATCACCGCCGCGATGCTCTACCCGACCGGCCTGGCCGCGTTCGCCCGGGCGTACCCGGACCGCTGCTTCGACGTCGGCATCGCTGAGCAGCACGCGGTCACCAGCGCGGCCGGCTTCGCGCTCGGCGGGTTGCACCCGGTGGTTGCGATCTACGCGACCTTCCTCAACCGGGCCTTCGACCAGGTCCTGCTCGATGTCGCACTGCACAAGCTGCCGGTGACGTTCGTGCTCGACCGGGCCGGGGTGACCGGGTCGGACGGGCCGAGCCACAACGGCATGTGGGACGGATCGATCCTGCAGGTCGTGCCCGGCCTGAAGATCGCCGCCCCGCGGGACGCCACCCGGCTGGCCGAACTGCTGCGGGAAGCGGTGGACACCCATGACGGGCCGACCGTGCTGCGCTTCCCCAAGGGCGCGGCCGGGGCGGACGTCCCCACCGTGGCGACGCTCGGCCGGATGGACGTGCTGTACCGCCCCGGCGAAGCGGGCGGAACGGGCACAACGGATGGCCTGGCTGGCCCCGCTGGTCACGACGTGCTGCTGCTCGGGGCCGGCCCGATGGCCGGTGTGTGCGTCGAGGCCGCGGGGAGGCTGGCCGACCAGGGCATCGGCGTGACGGTCATCGACCCGCGCTGGCTGAAGCCGCTGGACGCGGTGCTGGCAGAGGCGGCGGCGGGCCACCGGCTGGTCGCGACCGTCGAGGACAACGGCCGGGCCGGGGGATTCGGCGACGCGGTCTGCCGGCTGCTGCGCGATGCGGGGGTGGGTACCCCGGTGCGCACGTTCGGCCTGCCGCAGGAGTTCTTGGAGCATGGGAAGCGGGAAGAGATCTTGGCCGACGCCGGGCTGGTGCCGCAGCACCTCGCCCGCGGGATCACCGAGGCGGTGGCCCGGCTGACGCCCGAGCTCGAAGGCCTGGTCCGGTACGGCGTCGCCCCCGACCACCCGTCGATCAAGTCGATCGCCGAGGTCCTGCGCAAGGTCCTCGAGCACCCGCAGGTGCGGTTCCTGGGCGGCGTGCACCTGGGCGACCACGTGACCCGCGAGGACCTGCTCGCCAGCTACGACGCCGTGATCTACGCGACCGGCGCGATGCGGGACCGGAGGATGGGCATCGAGGGCGAGGACCTGTCGGGCAGCCACGCGGCCACCCAGTTCGTCAACTGGTACAGCGGCCACCCCGACATGGACCCGGGCGCCTTCAAGCTGGACGCCGAGTCGGTGGCGGTCATCGGGGTCGGCAACGTCGCGGTGGACGTGGCCCGCATCCTGATCAGGGACCCGGAAGAGCTGGCCCGCACCGACATCTCGCAGCCGGTGCTCGACGCGCTGCTGGCCAGCAACGTCCGTGAGGTGCATGTGATCGGCCGCCGCGGCCCCGCCCAGGCCAAGTTCACCACCAAGGAACTGCGTGAGCTCGGCGAGCTCACCGGCGTCGACATCGCGGTGCCGGGGCCCGAGGCCGACCTGGCCACGTTCGACGCGTGCGGGGAGGGCGGCAAGCTCGCGGAGTCCGACCGCCGGGTCCGCGGCAACCTCGCGGTCATCGACGACTGGGCAACCCGCTGCCCGGACTGGAGCGCCCGGCAGATCAACGACCGCTGGCTCAACGTCCGGTTCTGGCTGCGGCCGGTGAGGATCGAGGGCAACGGCCGGGTGTCGGGGCTGGTCGTCGAGCGGACCCGGCTCGACGAGAACGGCAGGCTCACCGGGACGGGCGAGTACGAGCGGATGGACGTGCAGATGGTCCTGCGCAGCGTGGGCTACCAGAGCGTGCCGCTGCCCGGCGTCCCGTTCGACGAGCGGTCCTACACGGTGCCGAACGAGGCAGGCCGGGTGACCGGGCCCGACGGTGCCCCGCTGCCGCGGGAGTACGTGGTCGGCTGGCTCAAGCGCGGCCCGACCGGGGTGATCGGGACCAACAAGTCCGATGCGGCCGACACCGTCAAGTCACTGCTGGCCGACTGTGCCCCGGGCCGGAGCCCAGACGGGAACGGGCACGCCCCGCCCGAACTGGAACACCTGGCCGGGGTGCTGTCCGCCCGCGGGGTGCTGCCGGTCAGCTACGACGACTGGCTGCGGGTCGAGCGGGCCGAGATGGAGCTGGCCACGGCGCTGGGCCGGGGCGCGCGGGTGAAGCTCGCCAGCCGCGAGGAGATCGAGGCCGCCTGCCGCCCGCCGCGCGGCTAGCACCCCGCGCGCGCCGCCGTCGGCCCGGTCGGCCCCATGTCGTCGCCCCGCACCCTGGCCGGTGGGCCGCGTGCCTGCCCCCGGCCGGACGCCGCCCTACCCCCGAGTCATAAGTTCGTATGCGGGGAATAGAGTGAACCATGATCAATCCGAGACCGGCGCCGCTGGTGCTGACCGATGGCGAGCGGGCCAGGCTGGCCGCATGGGCCGACGACCCGGCGGCCGCGTCGCTGGCCCTGCGGGCGCGGATCGTCCTCGCGTGCGCGGCCGGGCCGCCGGGCCTCGCCGCGGGCCGGCCGGTGGCCCGGGTGGCGGCCGAGCTCGGGCTCTCCCGGGACACCGTCCGCAAGTGGCGGTCACGGTTCCTGGCGATGCGGCTCGCCGGGCTGCGGGATGCGCCCCGCCCGGGAGCCCCCCGGACGATCACCGACGAGCAGGTGGCGGGCGTCATCGCCCGGCTGCTCCTCGAGGCGCCCCCGGCCGGCCGGCGCCGGTGGTCAACCCGCCTGATGGCGGCGGAGACGGGCATGAGCCAGTCGGCGGTGAGCCGGATCTGGCGGCAGGCAGGCCTGTCGGATCCCGGGCGTCTTGATTTTACGCGCATTGGGGACAATGACCGCATGGGCAATACGACGGCCGGCTTTCAGCCGGATAATGCGCCCCCCGAGCCGCCGGTCCCGGGAGAGCGGATACCGGGCCAGCGGGTATCGGCTGAGGGGCTACCGGGTCAGCAGGCGGGCCTCGCCGGCCTGGTGGCGCCGCAGCTGGAGGAAGGCCGGGAAGCCATGAGAGCCCAGGAGGACGTGTCCGCGGTGCGGCCGGCCGGCCCGGCCGAGGGCGGCGACGAGCAGCGGGCCGATCTTCCGCCCGGCCGCTACTTCGACCGCGAGGAAAGCTGGCTGAGGTTCAACCAGCGGGTGCTCGAGCTCGCCGAGGACCAGTCTCTCCCGCTGCTGGAGCGGGTCAGGTTCCTGTCGATCTTCGCGAGCAACCTGGATGAGTTCTTCATGGTCCGGGTGGCGGGCCGGATGCGCCGCATGGCGACCGGCCTGCCGGTGGAGAGCATGACCGGGCGGCCGCCCGAGGAGGTCCTGACCCGCACCCTGGGCCTGGCCCGCGAGCTCAGCCTCCGCCACGCCGAGGACTATGCCCGCTCGGTCCAGCCCGCGCTGGGCGAGCACGGCATCGAGGTGCTGCGGTGGAAGGAGCTGTCCGCGGGCGAGCAGGCGGATCTGCAGCGGCTGTTCCGCGAGCGGATCTACCCGGTGCTCACCCCGCTCGTCGTCGACCCGGCCCACCCGTTCCCGTACATCTCGGGCCTGTCGCTCAGCCTGGCGGTGATGGTCGCCGACCCGCGCACCGGCGCCACCATGTTCGCCCGGGTGAAGGTGCCCCCGCTGCTGCCCCGGTTCCTCCGCGTCTCGCAGCACCGCTTCGTGCCGCTGGAAGACGTGATCGCCGCGCACCTGACCGAGCTCTTCGCCGGCCTGGAGATACTCGAGCACCACGCCTTCCGGGTCACCCGCACCCGCGACCTTGAGGTGGACGAGGACGTCACCGAGAACCTGCTCCAGTCGCTGGAACGGGAACTGCAGCGGCGGCGGTTCGAGCCCGCGGTCCGGCTGGAGGTCGAGGACACGATGTCCAGCGACGTGCTCGACAAGCTGGTGACCGAGCTCGGGATCGATCAGCGGGCCGTCTACCATCTGCCCGGGCCGCTCGACCTGTCCGGCCTGAACGTCATCGCCGACCTGGACCTGCCCCAGCTCAAGTACCCGGCCTTCGTTCCCTCGGAATCGGCCCTGCCGCAGGACATCGACGTCTTCACCGCCCTGGACAAGCAGGACGTGCTCGTGCACCTGCCCTACGACTCGTTCACCACCACGGTGGAGCGGCTGATCGAGGAGGCCGCCGCCGACCCCCGGGTGCTCGCGATCAAGCAGACCCTGTACCGGACCAGCGACTCGTCCTCGATCGTGGACGCGCTCATCGACGCGGCCCTGGCCGGCAAGCAGGTCGTGGTGGTGGTCGAGCTGAAGGCCAGGTTCGACGAACGGGCCAACATCACCTGGGCGCGCAAGCTGGAAGAGGCCGGCTGTCATGTCGTGTGGGGGATCGTCGGCCTGAAGACCCACTGCAAGCTGGTGCTGGTCGTCCGGGAGGAGCCGGACGGCTCGCTGCGCCGCTACTGCCACATCGGGACCGGCAACTACCACCCGAAGACGGCCCGGATGTATGAGGACTTCGGCCTGCTGACCGCCGATCCGATGGTCGGCGCGGACGTCACCGACCTGTTCAACTACCTGACCGGCTACAGCCGCAAGAACGAGTACCAGCGGTTCCTGGTCGCCCCGGCCGGCCTGCGCACGGGCCTGCTGGAACGGATCGACGGGCAGATCGCCCGGCACCGGCAGGGCAGGCCCGCGAAGATCCAGATCAAGGTCAACTCGATCGTCGACGAGGGGATGGTCGACGCCCTCTACACGGCGTCGATGGCCGGGGTGCCGGTGGACCTGTGGGTACGCGGCATCTGCTCGGTCCGGCCCGGGATACCGGGCCTGTCGGAGACGATCCGCGTCCGCAGCATCCTGGGCCGGTTCCTCGAGCACTCCCGGATCTACGTGTTCGGGACCGGTGAGGATTCCGGCAGCGAGGTGTATATCGGCTCCGCCGACCTGATGCACCGCAACCTGAACCGGCGGGTCGAGGCGCTGGTCCGGGTGACGCACCCGGCCCAGCAGCTGACTCTGCGCGACCTCATCGCCCTGGCCATGGACGAGACCACCGCGTCGTGGTGGCTGGATGCCGATGGCACCTGGACCCGGCACCACCTGGACTCCTCCGGCCAGCCCCTGCGCGACCTGCAGCAGTATCTGCTTGCCAGCACGCGCGGCAGGGCCCTTGATGGCTGACCGGGACAAGCCGCCCAAGATCCCCGCTGCCGGAGCGCTGCTATGGCGCCCCCGCGAGCAGGGGCCGGAAGTGGTACTCGTCCACCGGCCCCGCTATGACGACTGGAGCTTTCCCAAGGGCAAGTGCCTGCCCGGTGAGCATGTGCTGATCACGGCGGTCCGGGAGGTGGCCGAGGAGACCGAGATCGAGATCATCCTCGGCCGGAAGCTGCGGACGGTCCGTTATCTCAGCGACGGCCGGCCCAAGCAGGTGGACTACTGGGCGGCCCGCCCGGCGGCGCAGGCCGCGGACGGGGCGGATGAGCCCGCCGAACCCGCCCCGTTCACCCCCAACGAGGAGGTCGACGAGCTGGCCTGGCTCCCGCTTACCGCGGCCGGTGACCGGCTCACCTACCAGCACGACACGGAGGTGCTCGCCGAGTTCGCGGCCGCGCCGGCCGCCACCAGGGCGATCATCCTCGTCCGGCATGCCTCCGCGCGGAACAAGAAGGCCTGGCAGAACGCCGGGCATCCCGACGACCTCAGTCGGCCGCTGACCCCGCTCGGGCACGTCCAGGCGAAGCTCCTGGGCCAGATCCTGTCCTGCTTCGGGCCCGCCCGGGTGATCAGCTCCCCGGCGGAGCGCTGCCTGGCGACCGTCGAGCCCTACGCGGCGATGACCGGCGGGGTGGTCGAGCCTGCCCCGGCCCTCGCGCCCCCGCCGGATGACCGGGTACTGGAGGAGGCTGACCCGGCCGTGGTGGCCGCCGCCCGCGAGCTGGTCACCGGGCTGGTCACGGCGGGGGAGCCGGTCGTGATCTGCGCCCACCGGGAGAACCTGCCCGCCATGCTGCGGTGGATCTGCGAGAGCCTCGGCGCGCCGGTGCCGGCCGGGCCGCCCATGCGCAAGGGCGCCTTCCGGGCCCTGCACGTGGCCGGCGGGAGGCTCATCTCGGCCGAGCAGCACAGCCTGAAGTCCTGACCGGGAACGGCCGGCCGTGTGCCACGGCCGGGATCAGCTGGCGCCGGGCCCGGCGGGACCCCAGTCCAGGGTGGGTGGCAGCGCGCCCTCGAAGATCAGCAGCCAGCGCTTGATCTCGATCCCGGCGCCGCCGCTGTAACCGCCAAGCCCGTCACCGGCGACCACCCGGTGGCACGGCACGATGATCGGGCAGGGGTTGGATCCCATGATCTGGCCGGTCACCCGGGCCGCCGGGACCTTGCCCCCGTCGGGCACGCCGGCCCGGCGGGCGAGGGCGCCGTAGGTCACCGTCTTGCCGTAGGCGGCCGACGCCAGCAGCACCGGCAGCACCTGGCGCTGGGGCGCGGACATCCCCGACCAGTCCACCGGCAGGTCGAAGGCGCGGCGCT
>WNGJ01010599.1_pt1 | contig 11794 bp, 11 predicted proteins | sample 5400611 | NCBI WGS metagenome assembly WNGJ01 (sample SAMN13153375, study PRJNA577476) | soil metagenome | isolation source: 40 cm soil or saprolite under Garry oak tree replicate 1 | place: USA:California | collected 2016-06-15 | reverse complement strand
CGCCGCCTGTTCAACAGGAAGGGGTTCACCGAGGTTTCGATCGAAGAGGTCATGGAAAGCGCCGGCCTGACACATGGCGGCTTTTACCGGCACTTCCGCGGCAAGGCTGAACTGTATGCCGAGGCCGTGCGCTGGTTCCTCTGTACGGAAGCGCCCAAACCGTGGCAGCGCAAGCCGGCCGCCCCGGCGGGAGCGCACAAGCCGCGCGGCAAAAGGATCGTCGATGCCTATTTCTCGCGCGCCCATTTCGACGACCGGGAGAGCTGTTGCCCCCTCGTGGCACTGTCGTCGGATGTCGCACGCAGCAGCGACGGGGTGAAAAAGGCTTATCGCGAGGTCCTGGAGAAGCTTGTCGACCTCTTTGAGGCCGACCTGTTTGAGTCCGGCCTGGACGATCCCGAAAAAGGCGAGCGCGCGCTTGCGCTCGTCGCCCTCTGCATCGGCGGGATCGTCGCGGCAAGGTGCGTCGACGATCCGACGCTGGCTGGCAATCTACGCCGCGCCGCGCATCGGCATGCACTGCGCACCGGCGGCTGGAGCGAGAGCCGGCCTGACGGCTAGCGAGCGCGGCCTTACGCCGTCTCGATCACGTATCGGCGGCTTCAATCGCGGCGGACTTGAGCCGTTGCGCGCTCAACCGTGTCACGATCGGTTTGAGCAGTTGCGGCGACAGATAGATCGGGAATTGGCTGAGCGCAAAATAAAGCCACGTGGTACCGGGCAGGATGCCGTCGGTCGCCGCCACCATCAGCCCCATGTTGCGCTGGGAGACCATCAGCCCGAGCGCCAGCGCGCGCTCGCGGCCGACGCCGCGAAAAATCAATGCCGTCACGCCGACCAGCAGGAAAAAGATCGCGAAGGCGGTCGCTGCTAGTCCAATCATCCGCACCGGATCGGCGAACAGGCTGCCGGCCACATTGCCCATGACGGCGGCAACAAAGACGAGCAGGACCAGGATATTGATTCCATCGATCGGCAGCTTGTGCCGCCTAATCGCGGATGCGCCGGCAAGCCAGCGGATCGCGCCCGCGACGACCAGCGATCCCAAAAGGATCGCCGCGAGCTTCAGCCCGAGCGCGGATGGCGACAGCGTCAACGCGCTGCCGAAGAAGATGGCGGCAAACAGCGGTGCCGTGAAAGGCACGATCGCCGTGCTGGTCACCAGCGTGACCAGCACGAGCGTCGCATCGAGCCCCATCAGTGCGGCAAGCGACGGCGCCGCCATCATCGGCGAGGCCACCGCCTGCAGCATCAGCGCCAAAAACAGATCGGGCGACCGCTCATCCAGGCCGCCGGTGTGAAAAATCACGCCGATCATCGCCGGCACTGCGAGCGTGGTCCAGGCGGTGGCGGCGAGCACGATGCCCGGCTTTCGCAAATGATCGCGCAGCGCGCCGATATCGACCCGCATGAAGGAGATGCAGAGCAGAAGAAAGATCGCCTCGGTGACGAACGGCTTGAGCAGTTCGCCGAGCGGCGGCACGGCGATGCCGATGAACACCAGCGCCGAGACGGCGCGGGTGCCCTGGCCACCGATCCATGTCAGGGCGCGCACGGGCAGGGCCATGCTCTGTCTCAAATTGAATGGCATCCAAATCTTGCTCGAAAGAACCTATTGCGAGGCCGCGACCATGCGGCAGCCGCGACGCCGGACAAAGTCACATCTCGTTACGCTCTGTTGCCGGGTCGCGCTTAACTCGGTTCAGCGCCTTCAACGACGACAGGCTAGCCGAAACAGGCCCGTTGCACTCGGCGGACCGATCCAGTCGATCGAGTTGCGAGATCCTTTTGCCTGAGCTCGTCGTCGACCGGTCAATTCAGCGCCCTCAGCCAGGCGCCGATCTCGCTGGCTGCGACATTGGCCTGCTGCAACAGCTTGCCCATGGTGAAGAAGCCATGAAACTGGCCGGGGAAATGACGGTAGGTCACGGGCACGCCGGCCTGCGTCAGGCGCGGTCAGGACATAGGCCGGCGGCAGGCCGATCAGCGTGTTGGCGCGGGCGGGCGAAGCGCGCCAGTCGTGCACGTCGGCGGTGCCGTTGAGGTAGTGGTCGCGAAACCATTTGATGACGGTATGCGTGAGCAGGATCGAGGTTTCCGCCTCGCTATGCGAGGGATGCGTCATCGCAAAATCGGTCGCGGGATAGATCAGCACCTGGCCTGCGATCGAAGCTCCGTTGCCGTCGCGTGCCGCTAACGCAACCACGGCGGCGAGATTGCCGCCTGCAGAGTCGCCGCCGACGCTCAGGCGCGCGGGGTCGATGCCGAGCTTCGCAGCGTTATCGGCGATCCATGTCGCAGCCAGGATGGCGTCGTCGACGGCGGCGGGAAATTTGTGCTCCGGCGCGAGCCGGTAGTCGACCGAGATCACGATGAGCTCGCCTTCGTCGGCGAGCTTCCGGCACACAACGTCGTGGGACTCGAGATCGCCGATCACCCAGCCGCCGCCGTGGAAGAACACCAGGCATGGTGCGAGGCCGTTTGCCTTTCTTGGTTGCTTCGGCGTGTAGATACGGGCCGGGATCGTGCCGTGAGGGGCGGGGATCGACAGCGGTTCGACCCGCGCCAGCTCCGGCGGTTCGGGATTGGTGACGGGACGGGCGGCCTGATAGTACGCGCGCGCCTCCGGCGGCGTCAGCGTTTCATAAGGGGGACGGCCGGCGTCCTGAAACGCTTTGTAGACGGCGGCGGCATCGGGATCGAGAACCACGGGCATGTTTGGAAGGACCTGTTGATTTGATGTTGAGGCAGTCATTCCGGGGCGATGCGAAGCATCGAACCCGGAATCTCGAGATTCCCCGATGCGCAATTGCGCATCTGAGGTCTGGTGCTTCGCACCATCCCGGAATGACAACCAAGCGTCAGGCCGCCGTGCGTCCACCATCGACCGTGTAGGCGGAGCCGGACACATAGCTGGCCTCGTCGGAGGCAAGGAACGCCACGATGGATGCGACTTCGCTCGCCTGTCCGAGCCGACGCGCCGGAATCCGCTCGACGATCCTGTCATGCGGCGTCGGCGCATTGCGGCCGGCGTTGCGGCCTTCGATGATGGCGCTCAGCATGCGGCTGTCGATCATCCCGGGGCAGACGCAATTGACGCGCACGCGGGTCGCCGTGCATTCCCATGCCGCGCTCTTGGTGAGCCCGATCACGGCGTGCTTGCTGGCGCTATAGACGGCGATCTGCGGCGACCCGATCAGGCCCGCGATCGACGCGGTGTTGATGATGCTGCCCGCATTCCGCTGCAGCATCACCGGCAGCACATGCTTCATGCCGAGGAAGACGCCGACCACGTTGACATCGAGCACACGGCGAAAGGCCTCCAGGCTGTACTGGGTGATCGGCTTGACCTCGCCTTCGACGCCCGCATTGTTGTAGAACACGTCGATGCTGCCGAACCTGTCGATGGCTGAGCGAACGTAGCCCGCGACCTCGTCCTCGTCGCTGACATCGGCGGTCACCGCGAGCCCCTCGGCCGAGGCCGGCAGGTCCCTGATCGCGGTCTCGAGGTCCTCACGCTTGCGGTCGACGGCGACGATGCGCGCGCCGCGCTCGGCCATAAGCTGCATGGTCGCGCGGCCGATGACGCCGGCAGCCCCGGTAATGACGGCGACCTTGCCGTCCAGACGAATACGGTCGGGCATTGATTTCCTTTGGGGTTCCCCGTTTGCTCCGGCTGTCCCGGACGCTCGTGGTTTTAGTGCATGATCCGGACGGAACTGACCAGTGGGGAGCGGGCCGCAGCCGCCCTTTCCCCGCCGTATTCGGCGTGTTAACCGGTTGGGCCGCGAGCGGCGGTTAAAGCCGTATCCTGTACAATGGCTTACGAGCCCGATTCGCCTATTAAAGCCGCGCGAGATGTTTCGACACATTGTTCTGACCGGTTTTGCGGCCCTGATTGCCGCCACAGTGATCTCGCCTGCGCAGCCCGCGCGCGCGCAGATCGGCAACATATTTTCCGAGCCGGCGCCGCGCCCGCCCGGCAATGTTCCGCGCGGCCAGCCGCAGCCGCAACCGCCGCCCGATGACGAGGAAGAGGTTCCGGAACTGCCGCAGGGCGGACGATTGTTGCCGGCTCCCACGCGGCAAATGCCGGGGCCGGGGGCGCCGCCACCTGGATCGGTGCAATCGCAGCCTTTGCCGCCGCCGCCGGGCACCACCGTGATTCCCCAGAATGTGCCGCCCGCGGCCGCCGTGGCGCCACCGCAGCCTGGCCAGGCCGCGCTGCCGCCTGGCGCCAATCCGGCCTTGCCGGGCTTGCCTCCCGGGCAGCGTCAGCCGAAGGGGACGCCGCAGCCGCCGGCCACCCTGCAGCCCGGCGACGAGGTGGTTTCGGAGCCGCCAGCCCAGAAGATCATCAACAAGAAGGCGAGCTTCTCCGGCCTCGACAAGATCACCGGCCGCATCATCAATTTCGACGAGGATATCGGCGAAACCATTCAGTTCGGCGCGCTGCGGGTCAAGACCGACGCCTGCTACACCCGTCCCGCGACCGAAGCCGCCAACACCGACGCCTTCGTCGAAGTCGACGAGATCACGCTGCAGGGCGAGGTGAAGCGAATCTTTTCGGGGTGGATGTACGCGGCAAGCCCCGGCCTGCACGGCGTCGAGCATCCAATCTACGATATCTGGCTGACCGATTGTAAGGGGCCGGACACGACGGTCGTTACCGCCGCGCCCGATGCGCCGAAACCCACGGCTGCGCCATCGCCGCCGCCTGGGCAGAAGCGGCAGCCGGCGCAGAAGCAGCTGGCGCCGCGTCCGCCGGCGCAGCTTCCGCCATCGCCGCAGCAACAGACCCAACAGCAACCGTCGCCACCGCCGCAGCAACCCGGCGGACTGTTCGGGATATTCAGGTAGAACGTCGGCCCCCGTTCCCCGGATGCTGCGCGGCGCGGCGCGCGCGAGTTATCGCCGCGCGGTGATGATTGCGAGCGCGTCGGCGCCCGGCACCGGATAGTCGGTCGGCAGCCTGGCAAAATCCGCGGGCTCCCCTTTGATGGCCCTGTCGAGCAGCGCGGCGTAGCGCCGCCGCGGGATTTCGACGGCACCGAACGTCATCAAATGTTCGGTGACATATTGCGTGTCGAGCAGCTCGAAGCCGCCGGCGATCAGCCGCGCCACCAAATGCACCAGCGCCACCTTCGAGGCGTCGCGTACCAGATGAAACATGCTCTCGCCGAAAAACGCGCGGCCGAGGCTCACCCCATAAAGTCCGCCGACCAGATCGTCGTCCTGCCAGACCTCGACGCTGTGGCCGTGGCCCAGCGCATGCAATCCGCCATAGAGGTCCCGGATGCGCTTGTTGATCCAAGTGTCCTCGCGGCCGGCTTGCGGCGTCGCGCAGCCCGCCATGACTGCCTTGAAGGCGCGATTGACGGTCACGGCGAAGGCGTCCGACCGCACCGTACGGGCGAGGCGCGAGGAGACGCGAAAACCGTCGAGCGGGATCACGCCGCGCATTTCCGGTTCGACCCAGAACAGGGTCGGATCGTCGGCGCTCTCGGCCATCGGAAAAATGCCGCAGGCATAGGCACGCAACAGCACTTCTGGCGTGATTTCGGAAACGGCGGAGTCGCGCGAGGTCATGGCGCAAGCATAGCAAAGACAGGCCGCGCGTGCGAGGTGCCATCCGGTGCCGCCTGCCTAAGTGACAGCCCGTCACGCCCCCGCAGCGCTGACAGATAGTTTGTTGGACGGCGTTTTGGTGCAGCGAAATTTGACCACGATCCGGGTACCGGCGTGGTTCGGGTCGCGCTCGACGGTGGCCTCCAATTTGGACGCCATGGCGGCGACGATGCGCTGTCCCATGCCGGTGGAGCGCGGATCGCTCTTGCCGTTGAGGCCGACGCCGTCGTCCGAGATCGACAGCGAGAGATCCTCACCCTGGGCGCCGAGCTCGACATGAATGGGGCCGGCGCTATCCGGATAGGCATATTTCACCGCGTTCATCACCAGCTCATTGACGATGATGCCAATGGCGACGGCGCGGTCGGGATCGATCTCGATGGGCTCAGCCTTCAGCGTCAGCCGCGACATCTTGTTGCCTTCGGCGGAGCGCCGGAGGTCTTCCAGCAGCGCATCGAGATATTGATTGAGAACCACGCTCTTCAGGTCGTGCGAGGTGTAGAGCCGGCGGTGAACCTGCGCCACCGCCGCGACCCGTCCCATGGCGTTGGTCAGCGCCGCCTTGACGTCGTCCTGGGCCGCCGAATTGGCCTGCAGGTGCAGGAGCGAGGCGATGATCTGCAGGCTGTTGCCGACGCGGTGGTTGACCTCGCGCAACAACACCTCGCGCTCGGCGGCGAGCGCGGCGTAACGGTCGCGCGAGGCATGGACCTCGGCCTCCGCCTCGTCGCGCGCCTTCTGCAATTGCGCCTGCCGCAGCGCGCCGGCGACCGCGACCTGCAGCAGCGGGATGAAATCACCCCTGGTGTCCTTGACCAGATAGTCGGCGGCGCCCGCCTTCAGCGCGGTCACCGCGATGTTCGAGTCTTGCGAAGCCGTGACGAACACCACCGGCGGCGCGTCCGGGATCGCCAGGATCTGCTCGAGCGTTTCAAGTCCGTCGAGCCCCGGCATGTACTGATCGAGCGCGACGACGTCGATGCCGCCCTCGCGAATGCGCGCGAGCCCCTCGGTGCCGCTTTGCGCGTGGACGACCTTCAGCCCGCGCCGTGTCAAACCGCGGTCGACCAGCCGGGCCAGCGCCGCATCGTCGTCGACATAGAGCAGCGTGGGTGTCGCCGGATTGGTCGTCGGATTCATCGTCGGATTCATTGTCGGTTTCATGGGATGGCCGCTGGAACCTGAATGACGGAGACGAACAGACCGAGTTGGCGAATGGCGTGGGCGAAGCTCTCGTAATTGACAGGCTTGGTGATGTAGACGTTGCAACCGAGTTCGTAGCAGCGCTTGATCTCGTGGGAATCGTCGGTGGTGGTGAGCACCACGACCGGCGCGGCCTTGAGGAGCTTGCTCTGCTTGATCTGCCGCAGGATATCGATCCCGGTCATGTCGGGCAGATTGAGATCAAGCAGGATCAGCAGCGCCTGTCCCCTCTGGACCTGGCCGTCGCCATTCTTGCCGAACAGATAGTTCATCGCCGCTGTACCGTTGGTGAATGGGACGATCTCATTGTTGACACCGGAACGGCGAATGTTCCGCTCGATCAGGCGGGCGTGTCCGTCGTCGTCCTCGATCATGATAATGGTGGCCTGGCTTGTCATGAATCCTCGTTTCGATTTCTTACAGTCCAGTGGAGGGGCACGGTTATCGTGAATGTGCTTCCGGTATTGGGTTCCGACGAAACCGACATGGTTCCGCCGAGCCGTCTCACAAGGGCGCGGACGTGCGCAAGGCCAATGCCCTGTCCCGGCTTGTCCTGGGTTCCCGCGCGGCGGAACAGGTCGAAAATGCGCCGATGATCCTTCGGATCGATCCCTCGGCCATTGTCGGTGACGTCAAAAATCGCAAAGCCGAGCTTGGTGCGGCCCCGAATCATGATTTTACCGGGAACCTGGGGCTTGAGGTATTTGATCGCGTTGTCGATCAGATTTGAGAAGATCTGTTCCAGCGCCAGTCGGTCGCTGACAATGCGCGGCAGCGGCTCGATATGGATTTCGGCTTGCGCTTCCGCGGCCTGGTGCGCCAGCGTCGCGACGATCCCCTCGATCAAGTCACGGGTCTCGATCTGTTCCGGCTCGAACTCGCGCCGGCCCTCGCGGGTCAGGTTGAGGATTGCCGATATCAGCCGGTCCATTTTGGCGATCGACGACTTGATGAAGTCCAACGCTTCGGAGAAATCCTGCGAGCGCTGTTTGTCCTCGCTCTCGAGCTCAGGTTCGGTGTCGACTGTGGCCACCGGGACGGACACTGGGGCCGCGGCATGCGCCAGCGCCGCGATGCGCCTGAAAATGTCGCCTCGCAATTCCTCCAATTCGCTGGTGAAGCCCATGATGTTGACCAGTGGCGAGCGCAGATCGTGGCTGACGATATAGGCGAAGCGCTGGATCTCGTTATTGGCCTCGCGAAGATCGGCGGTGCGCTCGTCGATGGTCGCCTCGAGATTGAGATTGCTGTCGCGCAACCGTGCTTCGGCCTCGTCGCGTGCGCTTGAGGAACGCCGTATCAGGAAGATCGACACGCCGGCCAGCGCGATGACGAGGCCGGAACCTGCGATCGTCACCATGGACGCGAGCTGCTGGCTGCGATCGGCATTCGCGGCGCGCAGCGCAAACAGCCGTTCCGCGTCGGCGTGCATCCTGTCCGCCACGTCCCTGATCGTGGCCGTCGTATGGCCCGCGGCCATCTCGCGCACCAGAGCAGTCGCGTGCTGCGGCTGGCCGCTCTTGACGTAGTTCAATTCCCGCGCGAACTGGTCGAGCCGCGTCTCGATCGCCGTCCGCAATTTCTTGACATTATCGATCTGGAATGGATTGTCGTTCGTCAGGCGGGTGAGCTTGTCGAGTTCGGGAGGGATCGCCGCCACGGCTTCCTCATGGTCGGTACGGAATTCCGGCCCCAGGGTCAGGAGATATCCGCGCGCGGCACTCTCGGCACGACGAACTTCGAGCAACAGCGCGTTGGTCTGATTTTCGACCTCAATGGTATGGACCACCCAGGCGCTGTCGTCGCGCGCCTTGTCCACCAGCAGGACCGATGCGGCGCTGATTGCGACGAGCACCAAAAATCCCGCCAAAAGCAGCAGGATTTGCCCTAGCGCGCGGCGCCTGCGCTTGACGTCAGGCGTCACGGCAAACTCGCGTCGTCAAGTTCAAGGAAATCGACCGTTCCCCGAGCGGAAAATCACAACAAGCCTGCGGTAAAAACCCCCGCCAGACCGAATGGTTCCAACGCCATGATTGGGGCCGGCGCGCCCGCTTAGCCGGCGGGCTTAACCGGGGGTTAACTAGCTGCTTGGCCCGCGAGATATTGTTCAAGCCAGTGAATATGATAGTCGCCGTCGATAATGGCGGGCTCGCGGACCAGCGCCCGGAACAGCGGCAGCGTGGTCTCGATGCCGTCGACCACCATCTCGTCGAGCGCACGGCGCAGCCGCATCAGGCATTCGCCGCGAGTCTTGCCGTGAACGATCAGCTTGCCGACGAGAGAGTCGTAATAGGGCGGAATGACGTAGCCCTGGTAGACGGCGGAATCGATCCGCACGCCGAGGCCACCCGGCGGATGGTATTGCAGGATCTTGCCGGGAGAGGGGCGGAAGCTCACGGGGTTTTCGGCATTGACCCGGCACTCGATGGAGTGGCCGTTGATGGCGACTTCGTTCTGCGTGAGCGGCAGGTCGCCGCCCGCGGCGATACGGATCTGCTCCAGCACGAGGTCGATATCGGTGATCATCTCGGTGACGGGATGCTCGACCTGGATGCGGGTGTTCATCTCGATGAAATAGAACTCGCCGTCCTCGTAGAGGAACTCGACGGTGCCGACGCCGATATATTTCAACTGCTGCATCGCCGTTGCGACGGTAAGCCCGATCTTGGCGCGCGCCGCGGCGTCCAGCGCGGGCGAGGGGCCTTCCTCCCAGACCTTCTGATGACGCCGCTGCAGCGAACAGTCGCGCTCGCCGAGATGGATTGCGCCGCCGCGGCCGTCGCCGAGCACTTGAATTTCGATATGACGCGGCTTCTGCAGGTATTTTTCCAGGTAGACCGAGGCATCGCCGAACGCCGACTTGGCCTCATTGGCAGCGGTGGTGAGCGCCAGCGCCAGTTCATCGGCCGATTGCGCGACCTTCATGCCGCGGCCGCCGCCGCCGGCGGCGGCCTTCACTAGCACCGGAAAGCCGATTGCCTTTGCAATCCCCATCGCGTCGTCGTTCGGCCCCACCGCGCCGTCGGAGCCGGGCACCACGGGAATGCCGAGCCGCTTGGCGGTCTTCTTGGCCTCGATCTTGTCGCCCATCAGGCGGATGTGCTCGGCCTTCGGTCCGATGAAATGAAGATTATGATCGGCGAGGATCTCGGCGAAGCGGGCGTTCTCCGACAGAAAGCCGTAGCCCGGATGGACGGCGTCGGCGCCCGTGATCTCGCAGGCCGCAAGCAGCGCCGGCACGTTGAGATAACTGTCCTTCGAAGGCGGCGGCCCGATGCAGACGCTCTCGTCGGCAAGCCGCACATGCATCGCATCGGCGTCCGCGGTGGAATGCACCGCGACCGTCAAGATTCCCAATTCCTTGCACGCCCGCAGGATGCGTAATGCGATCTCGCCGCGATTGGCTATGAGGATTTTGTCGAACATGGGGTCCTAGGGAGCGAATAGGGAGTAGCGAATAGCGAGTAGGGGCGGACAGACCATTCGCTATTCGCCATTCGCTATTCGCCTACTCGATAATTACCAGCGGCTCGCCGAATTCGACCGGCTGGCCGTCCTCGACGAGAATCTGCGTCACCGTGCCGGCGCGCGGCGATGGAATCTGGTTCATCGTCTTCATCGCTTCGATGATCAGCAAGGTCTGCCCGGCCGACACCTTGGCGCCGACCTCGATGAACGGCTTGGCGCCGGGCTCCGGCGCCCAATAGGCCGTGCCGACCATCGGCGAGGGCACCGCGCCCGGGTGCTTGGAGAGATCGGCGACCGCTGCGGCGGCAACCGCGGCGGCCGGCGCCGCCGCCGCGCCGTGGAACGCCGCGGGCATCGCGGCCGCGATGCTGACATTGCGCGCGACGCGGAGCCTGAGCCCCGAGCGTTCGATCTCGATCTCGGTGAGATTGGTGTCGTCAAGCAACGACGCCAGTTCGCGGATGAGCGCGCTGTCGTCGCTGGAAATTTTTGCGGCTGGTTTGTCGTCAGGCTGGCGCGCCATGATCTTGATCCGAAAACTCTGTGCGTGTTGGCGGGCGAAGGCGTCAGGCTTTTGCCTTGACGCCTAGTCTGGCGGCAAGACCGTTGACCGCGAGCCGGTAGCCGTCAATTCCAAAGCCGGAAAGTGTCGCAAAGGCGGCCTTGGCGGTGAAGGAGTGGTGGCGGAAGCTCTCGCGGGAGTGGATGTTGCTGATGTGCACTTCAACGGCGGGAATCTTCACCGCCATGAGCGCATCGTGCAGCGCGATCGAGGTATGCGAGTAGGCTCCGGCGTTGATGATGATCCCCGCGGCTTTCTTGGCGTGAGCCTCGTGAATGAAGTCAACCAATTCGCCTTCGCGGTTGGATTGCCTGCAAAAGGCCTTCAGGCCAAATTGCCCGGCGGTCTCGGCGCAGAGCTTCTCGACATCGGCAAGCGTCGCGTGGCCGTAGGTCTCAGGCTCGCGGGTCCCCAACAGATTGAGGTTCGGCCCGTTGAGAACGTAGATCGTCTGGTCAGGGGTGTTGTCAGGGGCTTTGGCCATCCCAATCCCGGCAATGTCGCGGCAGGTGGCGCGGTTATAGGTAACTACAAGGCGCAGGGGAAGCCTTTAGGCCACTCCACATGTCGCCCAAACGCCTCATCCATCTTGCAAAAAGGCGCGCAGAAGCTGCGGAAACCGTCGTTAACCAACCCCGGAGGTTGGCCAGCCTGTGGACAAGGGCGAAGGGGACGCTTTGCAGCCACGAAAAGAGGCGGGCACAAGGCCCGCCCCCTATTATTCATATCGGGTTTAGGACTTAGACGTCGAGAACAGCCACGATTTCAAGCGTCGCGGGATCGATCACCAGGATCTGGTCGCGGACCCGAACATAGTTGTAGCCGCGCCATTCCGGATAGATCGTCACGACTTCCGCCGGAAGCGGGTGGTAGCTCACGTCGCGCGGAATGCGGGTTCCAACCGAAATCGAGAAGTTGACGTTGTTCGCGGGC
>WNGJ01008140.1_pt1 | contig 11794 bp, 18 predicted proteins | sample 5400611 | NCBI WGS metagenome assembly WNGJ01 (sample SAMN13153375, study PRJNA577476) | soil metagenome | isolation source: 40 cm soil or saprolite under Garry oak tree replicate 1 | place: USA:California | collected 2016-06-15 | reverse complement strand
GCAGGCACTCCGGCGGGACCGGGATTGAGTCCGCTTTCCGGCGCAAGCTCGCCTTACGCTTTCGCATCCAGTGGTGGTCATGCCCAGCCGAGGGAACTTTCGAGCGAGGAGAAGGAGAAACTCGAGCGGCTGGACCAGGTATTGGCTGCGATGGACAGGCAACTCAGTTCAAAGCTTCGCATCTGCAAAGGGTGCTAGTCAGCCACTGCGAACCCACGTCGGGCCGTATGGAGCGCGTAGCGAGCGTGCGGCTCTAGCCGAGCATTTCGGTTTCGCCCAATGCCCGCAGCGGGGCAGCAATGAGTGAGCCGTGTCAGGCCGGATATCGCGACCCGACTCGGATACGGTATGCCGGTAGCACTTACGTTTTCAAATCAAAGATTAACCGATGGCGCTTGAGGATTATCCCTTTCCCAAGCACAGGAACGGCAAAAATGCTGAAGATGTCCTTTTTCGTGTGGCAGCTCACCATCCTCCTTTTAACGGTGCTGCTTACTACCAGCTCAGGATTCGTAGCCGGACCGGTTAGTGCTGCCAACGTACCCGTCAAGACGGCACCCCCAGTCGTGCTCGCCCTCTACAATTGGTCGGGCTCCTATGTCGGAGCTCTCGCCCAGGTCAGCGAAACGAGTGAAAACGGTGAAGGCCGCCGCGACCAACCGCGCCGCCCTGGGTTTGAAGCTGGTGGGCGAAGAGCTGCGTATGGTTGTGTTTCAGAATCGGCTGCGCGGGTTGTGCGAAGTCGAGAAGGCGGAGCAGGTGAGCGCTGACACATGGCGCGCAAGTTGCACCAACGGCGGCGCCTTCGTCATCAAAGTCTACCCCGACGGGTTCATGACCGTGACGCGATCCTGAAGGCGCGTTGAGTTGACGGCCGCAGCCTTTCGCTATCTGCACGCACGCGCCGCACGGATGGTTGACTTTGCCGGCTCTTACCCAGGCAGTCAGCGCGGTGCTCTCGTCACACGAAGGTGAGCAGCCTTTCGTCGCGGCCGTATCGCGCAGTCAGCTTGGCCAGCCGGTACGCGCCCGCACTTGGCGCATTCGACATGAAGCGCGCCGAGCTTGCCGATCAGATTGCGAAGATGATAGCGCCGTCGCGGGGGATTCTCGTGAACCCTCAGGCTGAAACGCTAGGCGTTCTATCTTGTAAGCGCGTGAAACAAGTATCCTACAGGGAAAAGTGTGAGACCAAGAACGGCACTTGAGAGATCGATGTGGCCATGGACCACGTCGAATACGAACTTCTCGTCGTCAGTGTGTTCCCCGAGCCGGTGACGCTGTCGAGCGTTACTGTCCTCGATCCCGCCGGAAAAGAACTCATGCGGATCGAGGGGGACGGCCTTACGGCCGCGACCCAGACCCTCTTCGCGCACACGGAGGAATTTTTCGGGCCACATGCGGGAATTGAGCGGACCCCGGCTGGAAGATGGTGAGTCGAACAACCGGGGCCCTCCCACTCGGGCTTGCAATTTTCGCGGGATCACCGCCGAGTGGTGGCGTAAAAATACGGGCACTTATGAGGATTCGTCGGTGATCTGCGTCACAGGGCGCGAAAAAGGGAGGGGTCCGCGGATTGAGCGAACCCCTCGGGCAGGGTCTTGGAAGAAAGATCACGCGAGTTTGGGGGGCGTGATCCAGCTTTTGAGTACCTCCTGAAGATGACGCCAGTTTGGCCGGATTGGGAGTCAACCCCGGCTATGGCCGTCCTTTGCCCCGCGGTCTTCGAGTGGTAACTCGCTGGCGGCGATCGGGGCCGAGCGGGCTGCCTTGGGTAGCGCAAGAAAAAGGCCCCAGCGCGATGACGTCGGGGCCAAGTTTACCGAGGCGTGGGAAGGCGGTGGGCCTATGGGCGCCTCGGATCTCAGAGCGGCAGGGCGCCGAGGAAGATGACGACTGTCGAGCAGGATCAGCGCCACGGTCACGTTGTGCAGAATGCCGATGGCCATCGGTTGTTCCTCCATGGCAAAACGGCATTTGGGCTACGAGGCGAACCGCGTGGACAGCCGATCGCGCGGATTTGGGTTTCCTGGGAAATTTCCCGGCCGGATCTGCGGCGTGAGAGTGTCTCAGCGAGGGGACTTTACTGAGACTGGCCTTGCCACGAGTCTAGACCCTTGCAGGGTCTTGAGACTGCGTGTGTTTATAGCGCAGGCCAATTCCAACCGAGCGAACCGCCATGCCCCTCTACAGCATTCCTCGCCGCTCATTCGGTGCGCAAGGAGACGAACCCAGGCCCATAAATTGGCGTCGAGGAATGTTTCGCATCTGGCTTTCTGTTTTCCGCCGCGTGGATGATGGGTTGGATCATTTATTTGATCATGTCCGGTCTTCAGGACGGTTTCAAAACGCCCGGAGATTTACTTGCAGTGCCGGTCGTACTTTTCGGGCCGCCAATTGCTCTGTTTGCCTTTGGCGTAGCCGCGGGCCGGGCATTTCGCGGGTTTGCAGACGATAGCCAACCGGGCAAATAATTCTCTCATCGGCTCGACCGCGCGAATTCTCTGGCGAGGTGCCGCACGCGCGATTATCTTCTGGACCTGGTCGGCAAGCTGCCACAATGTAAATTCGCGCTCCTCGCGCTAGAAGGGGGAACACCATGCTCTTAGTCCTAATCAACGTACTGATCATCGTTGTCGTAGGCGCGCTCTTGTTCTGGGTCATCGACAGGTTCGTTCGAGACGGGCGGCTAGCGAACCTGCTCAAGATCCTAGTTGTGCTGATCTGTCTCGCGGCGATCCTCCAGCGAGTGCTCCCTCTGTTCGGAGTGGGCGGGCTGCTGTAGGCGGGTTGCGCGACCATTTATGATGTCTCGGGACGGCGGGATCATCTTCGGAGACCTGATCGGCAAGCTCGGCGCGCTCCGCAGCAATCGCCAAGTCCGACCGATCCGAGCAGTAGCACCCCCTTCTATCGCGGCTTCTAAACGGCCACACGAGTCCTCCACCGAACGTACCGCGGCGGATGGAACCCAACAGAAACGAGACGCCATGGCCTGGAATAGTGTCGCACCGAGGAAACCACGGAAGCGTCAACCGCCATCTTCAAAAGCCGAGCTTCGGGAGATGGCCGACAAGGCCGTGGCGGGCTGGACTAAACCGATCACCCGAACGCCAGCCCAGAAAACGGCCTGCCCGAGCTGCGGTCACACGGAATCAATCACGGTGCATTGGGCCAAGTGCCCCCGCTGCGGCGCTCGCATGTAAAAGCCCAAAGAAGGCTAGCGGGCCGCGGAGCGTCGGCCCTAATTCGACCCGGAATCGAGCTAATCATCCGTTCACGGGTGGCGTGTAATCTGCCATTCTGGTCGACAGGGGGGAAGGGAATATGAAATCTCTCGTCGCGCTCGGCCTATTGGCCGACAGCATCACTCTTACACCGGGCGCCGCCGGCGCTCAGGAGCGAACTGGGGACGCGGCCTTGGGTGCGCTGGCCGGTGCCGTCGTTGCCGGCCCCTTCGGTCTGGTTGCCGGCGGGGTAGTCGGCTACACGGCCGGGCCGGGCATCGCGAGCGAATGGGGGCTCAGGCACCGGCACTCTCGGCCGCGGCACAAGGTTCCGACGAGCCAGTAGCGCGGCACGTCTGGTTCAGCGCGCAGGCCTGCACAGCGCTGGCGTCTGTTTAGCCTTTGGCCCTCGCACGCCGATTCTCGAAATGCGTTGCGCAAATGGCACAGCCGGCCGCCGACGGTCGGATCTTGAAGACGACCGGCGACGGCCTGCCTGAGTCAGGGGAACGGGGTGGCAAAGGATCGAACAACCCGCCAGACCGCGAGCCGTTGGCGGTCACAGTGGCGTCCTTCATCGGAATGAAGCTGCCAAGAGTCGGCAAATAATCGGTGCTGCACGCGCGCCTGGCCTCTGCACCTCGGCTCCCGCCAACCCGATCTGGCCGTTAGCGGACCGGCGGCTGCGACGGCGGCGTCAGCGGCACGGGTTTGTGCGTTGGGGCAGCGGCCGGCCGCGGCGGAGAGGCTGAGATTTTATCCAGGAGCTCTTGCTGCGCCGCCCGCAGCTTGGTGATCTCGTTTGTCATCTGGTCCTGGGCGGCGGCGAACTGATCGACGCTTTGTCGCATCGCGCCGATACCGAGCAACATCGCCTTGAGTTGCTGCTGATCGGGCGAAGGGGCGGCGGACGCGACCATATTTGGTGGAGTCTGCACGAATGCCGACTGCGGTGCCAACCAGCTAAGTTGCGGAGAAGAGTTCGCGATCATCTCTCTGGCCGTATCGCCGTAGGATTGCCAAGCCAACGTGGCAGCGACACCGATGCAAAACGTGAACAGGAAACGGGCGAGGGCGCGCGGGGCTCGCTTACGGCGTGACGGCCGAATGCTCGGCAAGTTGTCGTTTTTCGAGTCGGCCCAGCGAGAAGTCTCGTCCATCAACGGCTCGGTGCCCCACAAGCTTGTGGACGCGTCAGATCGTGAGTGGCTCAGCTTGGAATTCATCGGCATCCCCCTTCGGCTGGCGACGTTCCTCATCATGGAACTAGAGCAAGGCCGGAAGAGAGCGGCCGTGGGGCAAAAAATTGGGTGCTTTGCGGCCTTTGCGGGTCTCTGTGTCTATCTCCCTCGCCACGATCGCATTCACGACCCCAAGCGCAGCGCAAAGCGTGCCCAACCGATAGACGGGCGAGCCGGTGGGACTGAGAGAGTTGATTCCCTGGCGATTAGGCGGACCTGGCGACTTTGGCGGGGACAGACGTGCTCTAGCTTGTCTTGGTCGTCGGCTAGGTGCAAGAAAAGCGCATCCTTCAGATATTTTCCACCAACGGCGCTGCTTAGCTCGCCGAACATTGGCCTACAACACAATGGGAGACTTGCAAATGAATGAGGTGGCAATCCGAAGAAGCAAGCCGGTGCTCGCGAGATTGCCTGCGGCGGTGATAGCGTGCGCATGGGCAGAAGATCTCAAGCGTCCACACTAAGTCCGCTCTTCGTGCGCCAACGTTCGATTCCCTTCACCACCGGAAAATGGCTCGCCGCGCGATGCGCGCCATGGTGTAGGGATGCGTAAGAGCGGTAGTGATGCGGCCGAGCGCGCGCTCCGGCTCGTGAAACAGGCCGAGCTGCCGCAGCACCATGGCGCGGTCGTAGTAGATCCGCTCACCCGCCAGATGGTCGGCCTTGTCGAAGGTGAAGATGCCGCATAGCGGAAATTGGAGTCGGGCGCCGGTAGGCGGAAGTCCGCGCCACGTGCCCAGGTGCCGTCCTCGGATGATCACCTCCAGCACGACGGCGGTTTCGCCGACATGCCGGTGCTGAACGTCGATCTGCAGATCGGGGATGGCCTCCAGGAGTCCTTGGTAGAATCCGCGAACTTCGTCGCGACCCGCATAATGAAGCTCCCACGGCTCGTCGTCGTAGCGCGCCGCTGCCCCAAAGGTCCGCATGATGCCTTCAAGATCGTGCTGGTTTTCCAGCTTCACATGCTCCTCGACCAGTCGCAGATGAGCGTCCATCACTATAATGCCTCCACGTTAGACGTCGGGCAGCACCAACAGCGGTACGGGTACACACAGGTTGTCATTGACCGGTGGGGCAAGCAACCAAAAGCCCTCGATACCTCGTTCGCTTGTCCGCTAATGGGATGGTCCGGCCGTGCTCCTGCCCCACCGGCGAGCGAACCTTGCCGGGGCGCCAAAGTCAAGGAGCACGTCATGTCTCAACAACTAAGCGCGACGATCGCCGTGATTGGTATCGATATCGGTAAGAACTCTTTCCACGTTGTGGGTCTCGATGAGGAGGCCGTCAAGAATTCGAATTGCACAGCCATCCTTCGGCTTGCAAGGCATCCGCAAGACGTGCCGTCGCAACCTCAACAGCTCGCCCCGTCCTGATCTCAGCTGCCGTGATCAACAAGTCCTTGGCTTCTCGCCACCCGGTTTGAAACCGCAATGTCTCCGGAAGATGCTCGTCGATCATGTCGATCGCGTCTCCGAGCGTCTGAATAATTGGCGGCAGAGGACCCCGGAACGTCCTCAGCGGATACGCTAGTTGAATATCCCAGTTCACGGACGGCCTCTTCGACTCAATGTTCAATACCGTACCTATTTTTGGCCGGGGGGCCACGTCGAAGGCACCCGGCCGTGGCCGGTGGGCGATTCGCTGGTGCCCGGCAAATCGAGCATGAGTGATCCTCCCTTCAGGTGTCCTTCGCCCAATTGAGTACTTCTGTGTTGCGCGGTTAGGGGCTTTCGGAACTCGCGGGGATTTTTGAGGCTGCGTTCAGCCCGATCCGCCATATCATCGTAGGCGCGCGCCAAATCGAGGAGATTGGGTCGGCCTTCGGAGGTCTTGGTTCCGGTCGCCGCCGCGCGGCACTCTTCGGCGCTCTCCCGCCAGCGCCTGATTTTCTCCCGTTTTCGTTCGTGGGCATTAGGCCAAGCCCATTCGATAATCGACAAAGCGTGTCACGGTTCCTGCGACTATTCCCCAGCCCGATAATTTTCCCCTAAGCCACGTGTGGCACAAAAAGCCGCCGGGACCGGGTCCTGGCGATGCGGGCCAATCGCCGCGAAGCGACTGGGTGGAAAATCCCGACCGCTACTCGCAGAAGATTCGGCGGCGGAGCCGGTCAATCGGGTTTGAAGGGAAAACTAGATCCCGACCAGAATTCTTGCTTTATTGCCCAGCCAACTCAGCACGGGAAATGGCGTGAGTGCCTGTAGAAGGACCGCGACGGTCAGGCCTACGACCAAGTAGGTGATTACGGCCCGCACCATCCGATGGGCGAGCGACGGGTACGGGGGCCTGCCGTCCGGGGGCCAGGCAAACGTCTCTTCCCATTTCTGCTGGGTGACATACGGAGGCCTGATTCTCTCCAGTGGCAGCCATGCCTGGTAATCTGATATCCCGCGCTCGCGCGCGATTGCATTCGCGAGTCCGAACGCGTTTGTGCGCGCAACGAGTTCGACCACAGCATTGATGGCGACCTTCACAAGGAACACAATCACCACACCAGCGACATAGACGTAAGCGATCATGAATCCCGTTGTAAGCCATGACTTGGTGAAGGACTTCACTTCAAAAATCGACCCGCACAGCCTCACTGTTAGACCTACGAGAGAATCCAGGGCGCTGAAGATTTGGCCGAAGACTGATCTGTTATCGGCAGCCTGCAGCGACAGAATGACCGCGATCGCGGCCATAAGCTGAAACAGCGGAAAGTTTATGATGCGTCGTATCGGAGCGACCAGCAGCTTAATCAAACCCATGGAACCGTCTCTGAAATGAGAGTGGCGTTAACATCTTGACGCTGGACGGGTGTGGCGTGTTCACGATGCATGAAGCGATCACGTAGGGGTCTGAGTCTAAGCCGCGGATCGCTTGAGTCCATTCAGCCTAACAACTGACCCGTTTTCTCGGTTGCCAGTACCTTCGGAAATCTGGCCGACCAAGGTTTGGGACAAAAAAGGCCCGGCGCCTCGCCGTTACCACCTGGGCCCTTCCATTCCACACGCGGCTCCGCGGGCGAGCGGCTGTCACCTACGGCATTTGACCGGCTCTGCCCCACGGTGCCATCACGGTGACCTGTAGGCTCGGGACGGGGCGCGGCTTGTCGATCTGAGGCCAGCGTGTCCTGTGCCGGGTCCAGCGAGTCGACGCTGTGGGCCCGATTTACGGGGCGATTGCTTCCAGGGATTGCGGCGGGCGCCGATGCGGCTTCGAGCGGCTCTCCTCGACCTGCCGACGCTGAAACGAGTCCTGGTCCTCCGCCAACTTGGCGCACACGACCCATCTCTCAGCCATGCGTTTCCATACTGCCTTGGTTTCGCGGTCTTTCGACGCTTTGGCCATCTTTTCGCAGTCGGCTGCGTGTTTACGAAATTCCGCTGGGGTGTCCATGCTGATCTCCGATTAAAACCCTTATTTCGGAGATCGCAGGTTTGGTTCCCCAGTCCGCGAAGCCGGCAGCTGCCGACATTCGCGCCGCGGAGTGGGTCAATCTCGTCGATTCGAGCACGCGGTGACTTTGTCTGCTCGACCCCCGGGAGCTCCCCCGTCGAGTATCTGCGACCATGGCAATGATCGTGCGACTTTGCGGCGGTGTAAAGTCAAAGTTCGAGCCACAATCGAGCAATATCCCAAGGCGCGCATTCGGCTGCGCAACCGTGCGCTAGTGATGCAAGAGCATTTGCCGAAGGGCTGGGGCGCAGTATAATTCGCGTTTGATACTGTCCCATTGGCGATCTGCAAACCTACTAACCATGCGGAGGACTGAGATGGCCAAGGGGACCAAAATCGGCCGGGCTGCCAACCGAACACCTGGCATCAGCATCTCAGACCCGAAGTTCTTAGACACTCCGCCTCCGTCGCTTGGAGGCGCGTGGTCAGGTTCCATCGCTCGCTTGCGCATTTACCATTCAACCGGGCTGGTCTTTGCCTACAAGGCTCCGGGTGCGAACGCAAACCAGGTTGGTGTCACGGACGATCCCAATTTGATTCGGGCGTTATTTCTGGCGCGGGATAATGGACGCTTTATTTGGGGCTATACATACGATGATGGCTCCATAGGATTTATCGATTATTGAGGAACAGTCGATTAGGCCCCATAAGCAAACCCCGGCGGAGCATGCAGGCACGCCGGGGGAGCACCGCTCGCGGAGCCTGCTTGGGAGCTAAACTAAGCCGCGCGGACGGTGCCAGTAGGGTACCACCATCGCTCGCGCTGGCAAGCCGCCGCCCAAATGAAAAAAGCCGCCCGGAGTGACCCGAGCGGCTGAGCGAGCACCCCCAGGAGGAACAACCGGGGCCGCACCGTTCGGGGCACGCTGCCGAGAAATTACCCGAACGGCCTCAGTAGAATACAACAAAAAGGGCGCCCCGAAAGGCGCCCCAGATTGGCCAAGCCAGTCTGTCAGATCACGGCGCCGTTGAGCAATACCCAAAGTCCCGCATTCGGCTGCGCAACCGCGCATTAGTGATGCAGGAGCACCCGCGAACGCGTCAGTAGCGTACCAGTGTCAGTGACGCTGGCAAGCCGCACTCAGCCCTATTGCATCCGGGGACCACGATCAGATCCCGTTCTCCATTTCAGCAGCCTCTCGGTTATCAATCTGGTCGATTCCATCGCGCCCTGATTTAGGCGGGTGTACTCAGCGATCTCTCGCTCGATCCTCTGGCCTTCGTTCAGCAGATAATCGCGAAGCGACTGTAGCTCGCCTATGAGCCTGTCGATTTCGGTCAGCGAAGCCCCGGAAACTCGCTTGATGGTGGAGGTGAGATGGCCTGGTGCATCGGGCTGGGTACTGGCCTCCGATTCCCTGCGCAAGTGTGCGTCAGCGCGATGAAGAATATCGCTGATGCGGTCGTTGCCTTCGGATCTAGGTTCTTGGACCCGTGCCATGGCCCCCCCATTTTCTCGAAGCTGACGATATAGACCGACTAAGGGCATCGAGAGAGTGCAACAGCTTCACCGCACCCCCAAAGACCTGGGGACGAACACCTTTTGGGTCACCCTCAGTGACCGCGCTACCCACCTTTGATGATCCAGGTGGGGGCGTGGGCCCCGGCTGTTGGCACCATCTTCCAGCCGGGGCTCACTGTCCTCGCACTTCCGCGCGGAGTCGGGAATGGGGCTGTTAGAGATTAACAGACTCAGGCCCGACCGTGGCACCCTTGCTAAGCTTTGTGGCGATACGGTGCGGTGATCAGGTATTTTTATGGCGGCGGTCCATGAGGCGGTTTTTCTGTTCACTGGTTGCAAAAACGTCACAGCAAGCTAGCGTGGGCAAGTCGGTTTATGTATACGCCGCTCTACGGGGAGGCCTAATCATTGAAAAAACTGTTGTTCGGTATTGCGGTTACTGCTGCCCTTGGATTCGTGTCCGGGCGGTTAGTGCTGCCGATGCGGCATCCCCAGTCGTGCTCGTAGTAGCCGGACGCTGGGATTAGGCAGCGGGTGCGTCGGAAAGCATCCCGAAACATCGGCTTGTCGGCGACCGTCTCGGCCCTAGCATTGAACGTCGCCGGCAGATCCTTGAGGGACTCCTTCCACCAGGGCGGAATGAGCTGCCAGCGCATCGGCACGACGAGCAGCCCGGCATCACCCCGAATGACCACGTCGACCGGATCGGTCGGGCAGATGTTGTAGCGCGGCCGAAGATTGGGCGCCGGCTGGGTGAGTCGATAGAGCCGGTGACTCCAATGTGTATTTTTGGGTGAAACGGCCGCACATAGGGCGGGTCTAGTCCGTGCAGCGCCCTACGGTCAACGCGAGCGCTTTGCAGAGCCAAGCCGCGCGTTCACCCGCAGAGCCATATCCATTTATTAACCACGTGCTTCATGTTAAGCGGTGTCGCCATTTCCTGTTTTGACGCCGTTAACGCAGATCAATGCAGGAGGATCGTAGGAGTTATAACTACACAGTGTGGGGGAGCGGGGGGTGACGGTAATGAGTATCTCCTCAAAGCTGCGGATTGTGGGATCAGCTACTCTAACCGGGCTCTATTTTCTTTTCCCGCCATTTTCATCTGGCGGAGCATGGGGTCAGTATCTTACCCGCTCAGAGTTCGCCCAGTCGCGAACAGCCCCACTTGCTAAATTTCGAACAGGAGGGACAAAGCACCCTGAAGCTTTTGTTCTCCAGCCTGCCCCTGTTCACCCATCAGCTCCTACTGTAGTACCCATCGCCATGCCCGTTGCGGACCCTAATTCGGCTCTGGGGAGCACCCTTGCCTCCTGTGATAAGGCCCCCGAGGGTTTCGAAGCTCTCGCCCTGCCCGGCGCAAGAGGCGAGGTTAAGCTCGACCGTTGCTATCGCGGACGCGACCATTTAGTTTGCAGTTTTAACGCGCTTTTGACGGAGGCAAGATCCCTTCTTGAAAACTACAAGAGAATTGTCGACGCGAATTATCCTGATCTGAGCAACCTCGAAGGCGTTTGCAGAATCCAATCGGACGCTCTTGCGACCGACCTGGAGGGCGCAACTGATTTCAGTGCGAAATTCAAATCGCTGAAGGCTCAGTATGACGCTCGCGTCAGCTGCGCCAGTGGCGTCCGGCAATCATTTCGAGATGTAACATTGTCCGATATGGCTAAAGCGCCCGATCTCTTGAAATCAATGATCGATACGATTGAAGGAGACATGGAGGGAGTCTCTGGCATTCAGGCGCAGGTCGCCGAACTCGCTGAGAAAATTGATGTCTCGCAGAAGGCCATGAACACGATCCAAAAGGTTCATCGCGCAATGTGCGCGAAGGACCAGCCTATGCATGCGGATTCTGAAAACCGTGCAGCCCCGTGAGGGCCACATATGGGGCCATCGAAGAGCGCGGGCATGAAGGCTGCCTTGGGCACGCTGGTGTGTGCGCTTCTGCCTTTTAGGTCCACCGCCAACTTTCGGGGCGCACTGGCGCAGTCAATGCCCCTTTGGCCCTCAATATCCTGACCCTTTTTCGCCGCACTTTCGTGGCACCTGATTCCGCGAGGGACAAGGACGGGAGGGGATGGCCTTGAGCATTCGCGACGACTATCGGCAAAACGCCACTGATTGCCTTCGATTAGCGCGCAGCGCCCCGACCCTACTGACAGAGCCGCCCTGGTCAATATGGCCCGCACATGGAGCGGACTGGCGGAACACGCCGCGGCAATCAGTTGTCTTGCCGAGCTTGTCGCTGCGGAAGGCGGAATAAAGCCGTAACTTTTGGGAATCGGGGGGCTCCGTGGATGCGAAGGTGCTGATGCTGATCGTGCTACTCGCACCGGTGCTGATGCTGGCTGCGGGCATTTTCGTAGGCCAGCGAAACGCGGGGGACGATACAGGGAATGCAAACCCGGAGGCGAGGA
>WNGJ01008385.1_pt1 | contig 11797 bp, 13 predicted proteins | sample 5400611 | NCBI WGS metagenome assembly WNGJ01 (sample SAMN13153375, study PRJNA577476) | soil metagenome | isolation source: 40 cm soil or saprolite under Garry oak tree replicate 1 | place: USA:California | collected 2016-06-15 | reverse complement strand
CCAAGACGCCAGCGCTGGGCTTCTTTCTAAGTGTGTTGAGAAGCACCAGGACGAGCTGTTCAGTCTCCAAGTCCTCGTTGTTGATCGATCGTGGCGGTGCGGTGAATAGATCAACGTTATTCGTCATGGCGTTCTCCGATCTGCGGCAGCGTCGGCGCGCGGTTCGTCAGCCGCCTCACGCATAAATTTCAGGGATGCGAGAGTCGGCTTGCGACGAGGCGAATCTTCCGGTTCGCTCAGAAGCTGGCGTGCCGCGGCCGCCGCGAGGCCGGCCAGGACATCGCGCCCTACGCGGCGCTTGCGGCGGGCGGGCTTCATTGGCCGCCTCCCGTGTCGGTGGCGTCGCGTGCGGATTCATCATGATGGTGGGCATCGGTCTGCGCAGCCCGGCGCGCGTTGTTCATACTGGCCAGCGCGTCCCCGAGTGCCGCGAACAAGCAGTCCACCTCGTCGCCCTGCAGCTCATCCAAAGCCTGGCGCACGATCGCTTTAACGCCATTGACGCACTGCTGGATAATGGGGCCGCCGCCGATTAGCGGCCGCTTCTTGGGCTTCTGTTTTCTCCCCTTCTTGGGCTTCTGTTTTTTCCTGGGCTCGGGCTTCTTCTTGCCCATCTCCGCCAATTGCGTCACGCTCGGCGGATGCTGGCTCTCTACCAGCGTCTCGAATTGCTCGCGGGGGACATTGTTGACCTGGAGGGCGGTCTTGCGCTGATGCTCGGATAGGCCGGCATCTTCGGCAACTTGCGTACGTGTCACCGACGGGAGGTCACCCTCCTGTCGGTTCTGTTTCAGATTGCTTTGCGATGCCGGCGGAATCTGCCGCAGTAGTTCGCCAACACGATCAAGGGCGCGGGCCTTGATGCGCGTCGCAAACTTGAACAGCGTGTCGTCGCCGGCCTGCTTGGCGTAGCTCGCCATTGCCGCCGCTTTGTCCGCCCAATCCTTGCACTCATCGATATCCGCACATTGGGCGAGCGCCGTCTTGGCGTTCTCGTAGGTCGCCGGCAATCTGGCATCGGCGATGCTGGGCAATCCCGCGGGGAGGCGCAACGGCGCGTCCTCGCTTAACCGTTCGAGCGGCTCGGGATCATCCTGCGGCGGCGGTCCGACCAGGGCCGTAAGCTCCTGGTAGGCGTGGGGCACCTCCTTGGCTTTCTCAAGGATGGCGTTCTGGATCTCTGGCGTTAAGTTCTTCCACGCTGTTTTGACGCCATCTCCCGATGGTGACATATCCTGCCTGCGATCGTTCACGTATGCTTCGAGCGCGAGCTGAAAGTGCCGCAGTGATTTGTCCGCGGCGGACTCGTTCAGAATCTGATCTGCGACCGCCGACATGATGGCGACGAGCGTCTTGTCGTGAATCATGTGCGGCCCTCCAGGAAGGCGAGCGCGCGCCGCAGGCTCGCCATGGTGTTCCAAAGGCCGCGCCGATCCGACGGGCTCACCGGGAAGATGATGGTGCTGGTCCTGCCTTGGTGCATGACGACGAGGGCACGGTGCTTGCGCCGCCGTTCGAAGCGGTAATCCTCCACACCGTAGCGACTGAGGAGGGACTCGATCCGCTTGGTGTAGTCGTCCCGGCGTTGGCGGGACCTTTTGCTGCCCGTCATCGTGCTGCCTCCCTTCGTGCCAGGGCGGCAGCCCTCAAATCGGCAAGGCCCAACCGGCGCGGTGCTGCGCTTTCTTGTGTGGGGGGCGACGGTGGAGGTGCCGGAGATTGTGGCGGGCTCGGCTGCTGGGAGGCGTGCCCGGTCTTGGCTACCTGGTGCGCCGCTGCTGCCCTCGCGATCGTCTTAGCCTGCATCCTCGCGACGGCTACCTGGCGCGCCGCTGTGGCCTTGGCGGCCTGTTTGGCCTCCATTCTGGCGACGGCTGCCTGGGCGCGCTCGATATCATCGGGGGTGACGGCGCCAACCGGATTGCCGTCGAGATCAAAGCGCGCACCACCGGCGGCCAGAGCGCGTTGATACTGTAACCGGACGCAGTAGTGGCGCAGCGCGTCGGAACATTCACTTGGCGTCAACAGGCCGGTGGCGACCAGATCGGCCCTGATGCCGACCCTCAACGGACGATGCGGCGCCCATCTGTCGGCAACGATGACGGCCGGAAACAATTCGGAAAGCACGGCAATTGCCGCCTTCGCCTCGTCATGGCGCACACGGCGGGCGCTCGGTATTTCAGATTGCGGTGTGGGCTGGTTCTGGTCTATTAGAAGGCTGTCACCGCAAGCGACATCCTTCGACAGCGGGCCGGCGATGGTATGATCGCCGGCGCCCGCGCCATTGCGGTCGCGCAATTACGCCTCGGCGGAATCGGTCTGGGCGCATTCCTCCAACCAGGCCTCGCGATCGCGGTCGGTAACGCCCCTACGCTTTTCAGAGACAGCCGTGACCCGGGGACCTTTACCGGCCTTGAGTATCCGCCGAAAGGTCGCAAGTGATATGCCCGCGATCTCGGCCGTCTCCGGGAAGGTGCGCACACGATTTGGCTGTATCGCCGTCGTGACGTTGTCTGTCTCCCGCCGCTCGAGCGCGGCGGCACGCCGCCGTTCGTGGCGATTCGGTTCGTTCAGTTCAGACATAGGATCTCCCTGGTGCGCCAGCACGATCGTCCGCGCCAGCACCACCTGGGGAGTGGATCTTCAGCTTGTCCCCGGTGCGCCGGCACGACGACTCATGCGTCGTGATGGCACCGAGTGAAGACACCGCCCGATTCCAAATAACATGGGGGGTAATTTGGACAACGGCGAGTTGCAAATATTTTGAGCTTCTGGCCGAGGAGGCGGTGACGTCAGTTATCGCACGGGAGCGTCACTCAGATCACGCCGCGTCACTCCGACAAATCGATCAATTTGGGATCATAAGACTCGCCGTGCTGCGCCAGAAATAGAGCAAGGCTGTTCAGCGCACGATTTCGGATCTCACGATCGTCAACTTGGTTGCCATCGAGGTCGAACCCGTCCCGTCGCAACTGGCCAAGCCACTCGCGCCCCTCCTCCAAAATGCGGTGATAAAGCAGCGCAGGGGCACTATCGGGTTCTTGTTTAATTTGCGCATGAACTTGGTCACGCCACTTGGCGACCGTTTTCCAATCGATGATGCTTTCGTCGCTTCGTGTTCGCTTAAGGGCCATACCGGCCTGACCTAGGATTTTGGCTACAGCCTCTGCCGCGGGCCGTTTGTTTGCCGCAGGCCTTTTGTCTGAGCCGATGTCCATCAAAAGCTGCATAGTCACTACAGCGTACAGTTGGGTCACCTTGCGCGAACTTATATCGGGCGGACGATTTGACAGCGCTCTGGGCTTTACGATCGGCGCGACAGCACCCTCATCAAGATCCCTTAGAGCCCACAGTAATGCTTGAAGCGGAAGAGTGAGTGTACCATCGCCGCATACAAAGGCCTCAATGAAGTAGATTGCCGCGTCGAGTTGCATGATTGCAGCAGCCCGGCCACCGTCGCCAGATCGTTTGTAGAATTGGCGGGTGCCCTCCTTCTGCGCGTCGGCGAGCTTCCCGCAAGCCGCGGCGAGTGCTTCGAGTTGCTCCTCGTCGAACTTCTCGAAAAATGTAAAGAGGGTCTGTTCTGGTGAGGGCTGGCGGGTGCCCTCGTCCGGTGCGTCGCTGAGCTCCTTGCAAGCTGCGAAGAACGCCTCCAGTTGCTCCTCGTTGGGGGATTCCAGAACAACGAGCGTCGGTTCGTGTGCGACCGCTCCTTTGTCCGCGGCGTCGTCTCGTTTGGCGTCATCGGACGCGGTATCTTTTTTTGCCATGTCACCGCTAGTACCGGCATGGCAGGCAGCGCGGGGCAGCCAGCGAACCATGACGTGTTGCGGGCTACCACGTCAGGTTTTTGGTTTCAACAGCGCCCACAAAACGTCATTGGATGCCACAGGCCATGTTTCCCAAGCGCTTCCCAACGGCGTTTCTGGGAAACAGCGGATTGCGGAAACACGCTATTTTATTGGCTTTCTGAATGGTGCAGGGCCGCCATTCACCCTTATAGGGCAGCAGCGGGTGCTTGACGATATCGAGCGTTTCGCGCCCGGCCTTGACCTCTGCCTCAAAAGCGGCGCGCGTCTCGACGCGCTGCCGCTCGCGCCGGAGGCGATCGAGCCACGGGGTGAAATAACGGGACACGCGCAGCACGGTACGGATTCGGGCTGGCGCCGTCTCCCATGCCGCGATCAGGCTCTCGATTTGCTCGGGGCTGTGTGTCAGCGTTCCATTCGCCGCGAGGTAGGGCGCAAGCCACTCGCGGACGGATTTGAAGTTCCGACCCGGACTCTCTGCCGGCCATGTAACAGCGGGTACGGAAGATGCGCGACGATCCAGGAACACCTCGACGCGGGAACTGCCCGCTGCCTTGGCGGCGCGAAAGCTCTTTGCGCGGCCGCGCGCCATCGCAGCGATGGTTCCTTCGATATGCTTGCAGGTGCCGAGCCCATTGACGCGGTAGTCGATGCAGCCGCATGAGTTGGTCGACTCGGTCAGGCTGCGGATTTCCACCTCATAGCTGCCGCCGCTGGCCGACTGCGTACGAAAGGTGCCGAAATAGGGACGGTCTGCCTCAACGGCCTTGACGGACAGGATTTCGGTTCGGCCGCGCCAGCGCCGCAGGGCGACTTCGTGCTCGTCGCTGCTTTGCCAACCGGGCGGCAGGGCAGGCCGGTCGAGCACAGCCGTCGCCTTGCGCTTGCGGGCGGATTTTCGGTTCTGGGCTTGTGCGGATTTGGGCGCGTCGCGTCGCTCGGGAGCAAGTCTTGGCATAACCGACTTATGGTTGGGAGATCGATGCTGATTCGCTTGAATGATCGCACTGAAGTATGGTCATGCAAGCGTGATTGGTGCGTGGTCCACCGTTAATTTGGTTTAGTCGGGGCGGAACAGCAGACGATGTTGGCAGATCAAGCCGAAACAAGCGGCCACAAGCTTCCCGCGGGAGCGACCCACCTCTTAGTGCTCCCGGGTGATGGCATCGGGCCGGAGATCGTCAGCGCCACCCTCGATGTGCTGCGTGAAGCAGATCGCATATTCGGGCTCGATCTGACCTTTGAGACGGCCGCCATCGGCTTCGATTCTCTCAAGACGGCCGGCGCCACCATCACGGATGGAGTGGTCGCGCAGGCAAAGCGCGCAGCAGGCGTCATTCTGGGGCCGGTGTCGCACAACGAATACCCGCCGCTCGCCGAAGGCGGGCTCAACCCGTCCGGCGAGTTGCGCAAACGGCTCGACCTGTTCGCCAACATCAGGCCGGCGCGCTCGCGAGCCGGATTGACGCCGCGATGCGGGCGCGACATCGACCTCGTAATCGTTCGCGAAAACACCGAGGGTTTCTATGCGGACCGCTCCATGCATCAGGGTCCTGGCGAGTTCATGCCGACGCCGGACGTTGCGGTGGCGGTCCGCAAGATCACCCGCGAGGGCTGCGAGCGCATCGTCGAGGCGGCGTGCTCCCTTGCGGCGCGCCGGCGCCGCAAGGTCACGGTCGTTCACAAGGCCAATGTGCTGCGTCTGTCCGACGGCTTCTTCCTCGATTGCGCGCGGCGGGTGGCGGCGCGATATCCCGGCATCGACTGCGAAGAGCGCCTGGTCGATGCCATGGCGGCGTTGCTGATCCGTGATCCTGGCCAATTCGACGTGATCGTCACCACCAATATGTTCGGCGACATCCTGTCGGACGAAGCCTCCGAGATTGCCGGCAGCCTCGGCATCGGCGCCTCGCTCAACGCCGGGCATCATTTCGCGGTCGCCCAGGCGCAGCACGGATCGGCGCCCGATATTGCGGGACGCGATCTCGCCAACCCGGCGTCGCTCATCGAGTCGGCTGCGATGCTGCTGGCATGGCTGGAGGAGCGCGGGCGCAGAGAGGACTTCGCTGCGGCCAGTCGGCGAATCATGAGCGCCGTCGATGCCGCCATCGCGGTGCCTCATCATCGGACCCGCGACCTCGGCGGCCCGCTGGGGACGAAAGCGTTCACGGCGCAGGTGATTGCGGGCTTGGCTGAGCCGTAGGATGGGTTGAGCGATAGCGAAACCCATCAGGTCCGTCCGGAGGCGAGGCTGATGGTGGGTTTCGCTGCGCTCAACCCACCCTACGAAGCTTCGAACCCAGAAGAAGCCGCGGCTACACCGCGACCGCCTGCCCTGCGCCATCGCCATCCAGCGCGCACCAGCGATCGAGGAAATCGCACAGCCACGTGCGGATTGCGAGGTCATAGACCGGGCGATCGGCAAAATGCTGATTGCGGGGTTTGGCGCCCGGCATGGCGAGCCGCTCGTGGCCGCGCGTCGTCCAGCGGCACATCATGGCGTGAGTGACTTCCGCGTGAAATTGGATGCCATAGGCCGCGCGCCCGTAGCGAAATGCCTGCACCTTGAAGATCTCGCCTTCGGCGAGCAACTCGGTGCCGGCCGGAAGGTCGAAACCCTCCCGGTGCCATTGATACACGACCTCGGGCCAAGTCTCCATCATGGATCGCCCGGCCGGCGTGATCCGTATCGGATAATAGCCGACCTCGGCCTTACCCTCCGGGTGAAACGCAACCCTCGCCCCAAGGTGGCGCGCCAGCATCTGCGCGCCGAGACAAATCCCAAGAAAGGGCTTGCTCTCGCCGAGCGGCACCCTGATCCATTCGATCTCCGTGCGAATATAGCCGTCCGGATCGTTGACGCTCATCGGCCCGCCGAAAATGACCGCTCCCGAATGTGCCGCCAAGGTGTCTGGAAGGGGATCGCCGCACCGCGGTCGGCGAATGTCCAATGGAATGCCGCGGGCCTGGAAGTAGTGGCCAACGCGGCCAGAACTCGATTGCTCCTGATGCAGCACAATCAGAACAGGCCGTGTCATGGAGGCTAGCGGCGGCTAGGAAGTTCCGGGTACAGAGTGGCAATTCTTCGAACAGCTCAATCTTTCACGAAGCCCTTGGCAAGCGGTCTGTGCGCGCAGCACCTATGACGACGGCGAAGACTTGCGCCGCTTGAGTTGCGAAAGCGCCACCTGGCGAAGCAAAAAGCCTCGCGGCAGGATGCGCGGCAGGAACGTCACGAATTTGTTGGCAATACCCGGTATCACCACCCTCTGCCCCTGCATCAGTGCAACATATCCGGCCGCCGCGATGTCGGCAGGCGAGGTGTGCAAGAGCTTCCAACCCGGAATTTTCTTCATGCCGGCCCGCGCCTGGAACTCAGTCGGCACGACGCCCGGGCACAGCGTCGTCACGCGGATTCCCTGATCCGACAGTTCCTGGTGCAATGACTCGCCAAGCGACAGTACGAACGCCTTGGACGCGTAGTAGACGGCCATTCCGGGGCCGGGCAGGAAGCTCGCCACCGACGCCACATTGAGAATACCGCCGCGGTGGCGACTGAGACTGTCAATGAATGCCAGCGACAATTCCGTCAGAACGCGAACATTGACATCGATTATGGCGAGCTGCTCAGCGGGCTCAAGCTCTACCGCGGGCCCCATCAAACCGAAGCCGGCATTGTTGACGACATATTGAGGCTCGGCAGCGAGCGCTGCCAGCTCCGCGGCTATTTTCTTTGATGCTTCGTGGTGCCCGAGATCGATGGCCAACACATGCGGACGCGGCTGGCCTGTCGCAGCTATCTGATCGGCAAGGTCATGGAGCCTTTGCTCCCGCCGCGCCACCAAAACCAGACGGTGGCCGTGTTGCGCAAACACCCGCGCAAATTCCGCACCGATGCCCGCCGATGCTCCCGTGATCAGCGCGACCGGCCGCCGAATTGGCGCGGCCTCGCTCATGTTCCCCCCTTGTTCGGCACTTTGCCCGCCACTTGGCCCGCGACCTGCGGGCGCAGCGCAATGCGGTCGCGCGGCGATACGGCCAGCAAGTCTGCAACGCGCCACATCACGTTATCCTCGAATTCGCTGATGGCGCCATCTGCGAAAGCCATTTTCCATAGCAATTCGACAACGCGTAACCGGCCTTGTTCGTCGAGGGTGCGCATGAGCAAATGGGTAAAATGATAGAAATCGACCGCCTCCTGATCGGCAGCCACCGCGGCCTCGATAAGTTCATCAGTAAGCGCGTCAGTCAAGGAGAACTGCGCCATGAGGAGGGCGCCCAGCTTCTGCCGGGCCGGGCCTGTGAGATCGTGGTCGAGGGTCGCCACATGGACCAGCAATGCTGCTGCCGCAACCCGGTAATCGTCGGCATCGAAATGGCTGGGAGGTTTGCTTCCACCATTCAATTCGGCGAACAGGCGTCTGACTTTTTCAAGCATGGCGGCCCAACACAGTCGGCTCGAGAGTTGCAATTAGCCCCAGAGTCTGACCCACCAGCGACCTTATGGCCGCGCCTGACCGCCTCTGACAAGCCGCTTGACGAAGGCGAACCGGACGGATTTCCACTCTCGGCGCTTTCATCGAGCAAAACGATGTTGTTTTCAACGCGGGGGCACCGGGCGGTTTTGCCTGGGCCGCGGCCCAAACCAATTTCCTCCGCAAAATCAAGGAGTAGTTCTGATCGTTAAGAATTTGTAAGGACCTTCCGCCGCCGGCCGTTTTTAATTCCATGACTTGCGCGCTGGCGTAGCACCTGGAGGCGCGCTGGCGCAACAGGGGCAGAAGTCGCGATAGGCACGGAGCGAAGCGTAATCCGGGATGCGCCGCGCCGCCGGCACGACTGTTCCGGCGTCTCGCTTTGCTAGGCCGCCATGTGACACCGTCGGATTGCTGCAGTGCATAAATGGTGGGCAAGCCGTATAAAAGAAGGGCGTAATACCTGACCCGGTTTGCCGAACTTGTCAGCGCAAGTTTTCAACATGTTGAAATATATACTGCTTTTTTGTTATACGCCATGGCATGGCGCTTGCTAACAAAGATGTTGAGACATCGTCAGGACGCAGCGTGCAGCAGCGTTACCGCGTTGCAGCACGCTGCGTATTCGCATCGCAGATCCGGCGCTGCGAGGCCACGTTTGGTCGCCTGCCCGATTTCGAATGCGAGGAGTGAGAGATGGATTACGTCAAGCCGGTCGATGTTGCGAAATCGATGGTTGAGACGGGCGGCAGGAAACTCGCTCTCTCGACCCGTGATCTGCTGATCCGCGGAATTTTGTCGGGCGCGATTCTGGGTGTAGCGACAAGTCTTGCGTTCAACGGCGCATTCACCACCGGGCAGCCCCTGGTCGGCGCCATCATCTTTCCAGTCGGGCTGATCATGATCGTGCTGCTCGGCCTGGAACTCGTCACCGGCAGCTTCGCGTTGGTGCCACTGCCGTTTTTGAGAGGCGAGGCAAGCGGCGGCGCTGTCGTCGCCAATTGGGGTTGGGTGTTTCTCGGCAACCTGATCGGCAGCGTCGCCTATGGGGCGCTCATTGCCATAGCTCTCACGGACATGGGCGCCATCGAGCCGGCAGGCGTCGCGGCCCGCCTCGTCGCAGCCGCCGAGGCGAAGACGACAGGCTATGCGGCCTTCGGCTTCGCCGGACTCGTGACCGTGTTCGTCAAGGCCATGCTGTGCAACTGGATGGTCTGCCTCGCCGTCGTGCTTGCCATGAGCACGACTTCGACCCTCGGCAAGATTGCGACAGCGTGGATGCCGGTGTTCGTGTTCTTTGCCCAGGGCTTCGAGCACTCAGTCGTCAACATGTTCATTATCCCGACCGGCATGATGCTCGGCGCCAAGGTCACGGTCGCCGACTGGTGGCTGTGGAATCAGATCCCGGTGACGCTGGGCAATCTGGTCGGCGGCTTTTGCTTCACCGGCTTTGCGCTTTACTGGACCTACAAACCGGCGATGATACCGGCAGCGGAACCGAGCCCCATGCCTGCAACCGTACCGGCCGAATGAACGCCGAACGAGACCAGGCGATGACCGGCGATTTCGAGCCCGAGCAGAAACGCTACCTCGAAGGCTTCGTGGCCGGCCTGCAGATCGCGAAGACCGCGAGCAATATCGCGGGCCGTGGCGGCGCCGGCCCTGCCGCCGTAACTGGGCCGCCGGAGCCGACCGGTCCTGACGCCCCCCATTGGCGGGCTCAGGACCAGGTGACGAAGGCGGGCGGCAAACTCTCCGACCAGGAGAAATTCAAGCGCGAGCTGCACCCCTTCGACGGCTACGAAAAACTCAAAGCGCAAGCCGCCGCCAACACCCCGCCCAAGCCGGACGACAATTTCCGTTGGCGATTCTTCGGCCTGTTCTACTGCGCCCCGGCCCACAACACCTACATGTGCCGGCTTCGCATTCCCAATGGGATTCTCAAGGCTGCGCAGTTTGAAGGCGTGGCCGACGCCGCCGAGCGCTATGGCGGCGGATATGCCCATGTGACGACGCGGGCCAATCTGCAGATCCGCGAAGTGGAGCCCAAGAGCGCCGTCGCCCTGGTCGAGCACATCCAGGACATCGGCTTGTGTTCGCGCGGTTCGGGCGCCGACAATATCCGCAACGTGACCGGCACGCCGACCGCCGGAATCGATCCGCAAGAGCTCATCGACACCCGGCCCTGCACGCGCGATTGGCACTTCCACATCCTCAACGACCGTACCCTTTACGGCATTCCGCGCAAGTTCAATGTGGGCTTCGACGGCGGCGGCGTTATTGCGGTGCTGGAGGACACCAACGACATCGGCTTTTCCGCCGTCGTCGTGAAGGACGGGTTCGGAGTCGAGCCCGGGATCTGGTTTCGCTTGGTCGTCGGCGGCATCACGGGTCACAAGGATTTCGCCCGCCCGACCGGCGTCATCGTGAAGCCGTCAGAGGCTACGCTCGCGGCAGACGCCGTGGTGCGGGTGTTCATCGATCACGGCGATCGCACCAACCGGACCAAGGCTCGGCTCAAATATGTGCTCGACGCCTGGGGCATCGACAAATTTCTCGCCGCTATGGAGGAGAAGCTCGGCCGCAAACTGGTGCGGGTGCCGGTCGAGGCGTTGTCGCCTCGGCCGCCGACCGACCGGCTTGCCCATATCGGGGTGCATCATCGCAGCGGTCGCGCGGCAGTATGGTGATGGCGATATCCGCCTTACCGTGTGGCAGAATTTTCGTATCTCTGGTGTGCCGGACGCGGAGGTTACGGCGGCTTGCGCAGCGATCGAGACGCTCGGTTTGGGCACGCGGGCCAACGCGCTGCGCGCCGGCCTCGTCGCCTGCACCGGCAACACCGGATGCAAGTTCGCAGCTTCCGACACCAAGCGCCATGCCGACGAGATTGCCGCCTGGTGCGAGACGCGAATAGCGATCGACACGCCGGTCAACATCCATCTCACCGGTTGCCATCACTCCTGCGCCCAGCACTTCATCAGCGAGATCGGGCTGCTTGCCTGCAAGGTGCAGGAAACCGAAGACGGCGAGCAGGTCGAGGGCTATCACATCCTGGTCGGCGGCGGGTTCGGCGCCAACGCCGCGCTCGGCCGCGAGATTTATCGCGACGTCAAGGCGGTCGATGCCCCCCGGACGGTCGAGCGTATCCTCAAGGCTTACGTTGCCAACCGTGCATCGCTGCAGGAGAGCTTCTTAGCGTTTGCTGGCCGCTACGACGAAGCGACGCTCAAGGCCATGTGCGACCGCGAGGCCGCGGCGTGAGCGCCAACCCCAAGTTCGTGCAGATTCTGCCCGACAACGCGCCGTTTACCCTCGAGCAGCGCACCTGGCTCAGCGGCTTGTTTGCGGGCCTGCTGGGGCTCGATCAGGCGGTGACGCCGCTGTCGCGGGAGGAAGTCGCCGCCCTGATGCCGGGGCTGCTCCCCGCGCCGGCGGGCCCCGCAGATGAAGGCCCGATCACCTGGCACGACCCCGGCTTCCCGATCGCCGAGCGCATGAAACTCGCCGAAG
>WNGJ01010310.1_pt1 | contig 11798 bp, 6 predicted proteins | sample 5400611 | NCBI WGS metagenome assembly WNGJ01 (sample SAMN13153375, study PRJNA577476) | soil metagenome | isolation source: 40 cm soil or saprolite under Garry oak tree replicate 1 | place: USA:California | collected 2016-06-15 | reverse complement strand
AACCGCAGACCCCGCGAACAATCCCGGCAGGCGGCAGCGCCTTCGTTGTTCGCACTGGTGAGACTTTTGGGCCTGGCGACGAGAGTCCGTTTGCGCGCAAAGTGTCGGCCTGGACCACGTTCGACCTGATCCTAAACTATACGTTCAACCTGCCACCACCGGCCCCGGCCGAAGTGCCTGGCTTCGCCAAGGATGGCGGCAAGAACGTGAAGATGAAGGACGGCAAGGAGAAGAACGTCATCCCGGTGTCTACGGCTGAGTATGGCTGCAGCAACTGGAAGTGGTGGCTTAACAACACCACTGTTACGCTCGGCATGCAGAACGTGTTGGACGCAGATCCACCGTTTACGGCCGGCAGCTTCGAGAACGGCTACGACGAGTCGCTGACCACAATCAAAGGCCGCTTCTGGTATGTGGGGTTGAAAAAGCGCTTCTAAAAGTCACCGAGTACAATTCACAGCGGCCGGGCTCCTCACAGAGCCCGGCCGTTTTGCTTTTCCTTGTAGCCGCTTCGCTGTGCGAAGCGCAAGGATGACGGCATTCACCTGGGCGCCCGCGTCACCCACAGGGCAACGGCTACAGCAAGGGCGAACCCGCGGTTGCAAGGTCTATGCTCGATCGATAACGACAATCTCGCCGGCGTAAGGTCAGTCTTCAGCGCTTTGTGCCAATCCGGCGCGAACAGGATTTTCCCGGACGTAATTCCATTTCTCGGCATAGCTTTCGTCGCTTCTCAGCAGATGATCGTCTTCGCAGTGTCTGATCGCGCTTGCGTAATTAGCTCTTCGCGTCGGGAAAGACAGTGGAACCACCAATGGACACGAATGAACACGAATTTTTCTTCTCCTTATTCGTGTGCGTTAGTGCTGATTAGTGGTTAGATCTTTTGCGCGGCGAGATTGGCTTTGGGCACTTTTCCTTATTGCATTTGTCTTCATCGCCTACGCTCGAGTCTTTAATGCCGGCTTCATTTGGGATGATGAATCACATCTGACTCGAAACCCATGTATCGTTGGTCCGTTGGGATTGAAAGAAATTTGGACCAGCGCACGGGCGGTCTATTACCCGCTGGTGCTTACGACTTTTTGGACACTGCACAAGTTCGCCGGCCTTTCGCCCTGGCCATACCATCTTTTGAATGTGCTTTTGCACGCCGGATCGGCTGTCTTATACCATCTTTTGAATGTGCTTTTGCACGCCGGATCGGCTGTCTTGTTGTGGCGAGTCTTGCGACAACTAAATGTTCGCGGCGCTTGGCTGGGAGCGGCGCTATGGGCTTTGCATCCGGTGATGGTCCAATCGGTCGCCTGGGTAACCGAGCTGAAAAACACGCAATCGGGCTTCTTTTATCTGTTGTCGATTTTCTGTTTTTTGAAATGGGACACCGGAAAAAGCGCCAACACGTTGTCGGCTCTCCCTTCGCAAGGGAGAGGGCAGGGTGAGGGTTCCAACGTTCAGAGTCAGCCATGGCTTACTAAACCCCTCACCTCAATCCTCTCCCCTTCCCGAAGAGGAGAGGCGGATCAGTTGTGGCCAAACAAGCCGGGGCGCTGGTGGTGGTTTGTTTTATCTTTGTTTTTCTTTGTGCTCGCGACCCTGAGCAAGCCTTCGGTAGTGATGTTGCCTGTAGTCCTTTTCCTCTGTATCTGGTGGCGGACAGGACGGACCCACCGGCATGATGTTCTGGCGCTTGCGCCCTTTGTGTTAATATCCGCACTTGCCAGCGTCTGGACGATCTTCGAACAGAAGTTTCACGCTGGCGCAACTGGCACTGAGTGGGCGCAGACCTGGCCGGACCGGCTTAGTATCGCGGGGCGCGCGCTATGTCATCTTCATCTATCCACGGTGGGAGATTGATTCGTCCCAGGCAACGGCTTATTTGCCGCTCCTCGCGGCATTAGGTGGGTTGCTTGCCTTGTGGTTGAACCGCGCAAAATGGAGCCGCGCCGTATTCTTTGCGGCGACATACTATGTGGTTTCGCTGTTCCCTGTGCTTGGATTTTTTAGCGTCTATTTCTTTCGCTACTCGTTTGTGAGCGATCATTTTCAATATCTGGCGAGCATGGGGCCCCTGGCATTAGCTGCCGCGGGCATCGTAACAGGTTGTAGTCGCCTCGCTGCGTCGAGGGGCCTCTCAGCGTTGCCATCGGCATCGGGGCACCTGCCTCCTCAAGGTTCCGGCGTGACGGGGAGCGCCGTGATTACAACGCCGCTTGTTGGGACCTCTGCGGCTGTGCTTGTGTTGCTTGCTATTCTGACATGGGGACAAACTGCCGTTTACCACAATCTTGTCGCCCTGTACACAGCAACACTGACACAGAATCCCGGTTGCTGGATGGCGCATTACAATTTTGGCATCGCTCTCAATGAACACGGCGACATTGATGGGGCGATCACCCACTATCGCCAGGCTCTCGACCTGCGGCCGAGTTATGGGGAGGCGCATTATAATCTAGGCCGGCTTCTTGTACAGAAGGGCCAGGTCGACGAAGCTGTTACTCATTACGAGAAAGCACTGGAAATAAATCCTGCTGATGCAGAAGCACACAACAATCTTGGGGCCGCGCTTTTTGCGAGCGGGCGTGTAGCTGAGGCCATTGCTCATTATCGGAAGGCGCTCGCAATTCGGCGAGATTACGCCGATGCCTCCTGCAATCTGGCAAGTGCGCTTCTTTCCAACGGCGATCTAGATGGTGCCATTGCTTATTACTCAGACTGCCTCGCGGTATCACCAAATCAGGTTGAGGCTCAGTACAATCTTGCGACCGTCTTGCTTCGAACAGGCCGCACGGATGATGCGATGGCTCATTATCAAAAAGTCCTCGAGTTGAGCCCGGACAATGCGGATGCTCGCGCAAATCTGGGAAGCGTGTTTCTTGCCAAAGGCCGCGTCCGAGATGCAGTTGCTCAGTACAGAGATGTGCTTCGGATTGCGCCTGATAACATGACTGCCCAGAGCAATCTTGCATGGCTGCTTGCGACAGCTGCCGACCCATCGCTTCGAAATGGATCAGAGGCCGTCCTCTTGGCCGAACGCGCAGAATCTGAAAGCTCTCGGAGCGAAAATCATGCGACTGTTTTACGCATCCTTGCTGCGGCATACGCGGAGACCGGCCGCTTTGTTGAGGCTAAGAAAACTGCTGAAGAGGCATTGCAAGCTGCCGAGATCCAGGGGAAGTCCACCTTGTCCAACGCACTCCGGGACGAAATCTCGCTCTACGAGCTCGGGCTGCCGTACCATAAGGAAGCGAAATAACGTCATCGCAGTCGAAGTTTACATGGCGAGTGTCGCAACCCTTGCGAGTTAATCGCCGGCAGACGTTCGTCGAAGCGGAACCTGCTGGCGATAGAGCAAAACGTCTTCTTCGAGAAGATTCGCCAGACCGGTTTTCCCCTGCATCCTGGCAATGGCTACAGCTTGTTGTATCACCGCGATGGCGTCGGAGAAACGGCCGGTTTCTGCATAAGCCGCCGCGAGCGTCCGAAAAAAGAGGGGTTCTCTACCACCTGAGAGGGATACCGCCTGCTGCGCTAGTTCGACTGCTTTTGCGCCGTCCCGGATCGAGGCATCACTTGATGTTGCCAGCACCCAGGCAAGGTTGCTGTGAGAGTGCGGATCTTCGGGCGCTAACGCCATTGCCTGGTTGTAGTGCCCGATCGCCTCCGTCAGGGCACCTTTGCGCAGGAGCCCGTTACCGAGTCCGGTATGAGCATCCGCGTCGTTGGGTTGTATTTGAAGAGTCTTCTCCCAGTCAGCGATTGCTTCGTCGATCCTCCCCTTTGCATAAAGAACGTTTCCGCGGTTGTAATAGGCTTCTGCGTAATCGGGTTGCAGCTTTATCGCTTGTCCGAAGTGGACCATCGCTTCATCGGGTTGCCCTTTCCTCGCGAGAACGTCTCCGAGATTCATTTCTACAAACGCGGTACCGAGGTTGTAATGAGGATCTAACTTACCCGACCTGATTTTCGACGCGGCCTCATAATGCGACATCGCTTTGTCCAGTTCACCGCGGCCGACGCAGAGGTAGCCGAGATTATTGTGGGCAAAATCATTGTCGGTGGTGACGGCGAGAGTATGCGTCCAAAGCGTCTCGCTGTTTCGCCAGTACGACGTTTGAGTGAAGGCCGTGCGTGCCAGGGCAGCAACGATCACTACGGTGCCGGCGATAGCTGCACCACACCATAATCTGGCCTGGCCCACTACTGCTACGTCGCCAACAGCCCAAACTGCGATCAGAAACAAACCGATGGATGGAAGGTAGGTATAACGGTCGGCATGGCCTTGTTCACCAACCTGAACAAGTCCAATCACCGGAACCAGCATAAAAAGGTACCAGAACCAACCCGTAAACAGATAAGGTCGCTTATCTCGCCAAACGATTGCCGCACAAGTGATGGCAAGAAGGAATGCAATCGCGAGAATAATCTGCCAAGTTGCCAAAGTATCATTTGGATGAGGATAAAAAACGGCGAGGCGCGTCGGCCACAATGTTTTCCAGGCGTAAATGGCGTAACTCATGACTGCATTCTCCGCTCGCCAGAGAAACGGCAGCGGAGGGAGCGCGCCAACGGCGCGTTTTTGCACTGCAAATGTGACGATACCGGCGCCCGCGGAAAGGATGAGCAGGGGAATCTTTTCCAGAAAAAGTCGTTGTATTATGCGCCTTTGATTGTCTGACGGCAGGATTTTTGCCTTCCCCGTTGTGGAGGAGGTCTGCTCAAAACGGCGAAGCGGCCAGTAATCCAAAACGAAAAGGACAATCGGGGCGGTTACCAGCATGGGCTTGGACATAAGCCCCGCTGCGAAGAGCACAACGACCGCCAGGTACCGCGTTATCGACGGTGCGCGTGCGTAACGACTGTATGCGCTCAGCATAAGTAAAAAGAATACAGCGCTCAGAACGTCTTTTCGCTCGCTCACCCATGCGACCGACTCGACGTGCAGCGGGTGAACGGCAAATAGTGCTGCGACAATCGTACTCTTCCATACTGCACTAGTCATTTTCTGTAACACCTGAAACAGGAGGAGCACCGCGATCGCATGCAAGATGATGTTGGTAGCATGATGGCCGCCAGCGTTCAGGCCGTATAGTTGACAGTCCAGCATATGCGACAGAGTCGTTAACGGATGCCAGTTACGTGCGTGCGGGCCGATAAACGCGAGGCCTATCCCCTTTATCGTTAGTCCAGCCTGAACACCCGGGGCATTGTAGACGTATAAATCGTCATCAAAATTGACGAACTCATAACGGATTGTTTGGGCAAATACGGCCAGGCTGATTCCGGCAAGGAACAGGTATATAATGGCAGTTATACTACGAGTGCGAACATCTCGAGCTAACTTACCTGATCGCTCGTAAGTCTGCGACTTTGTGTTATTCGCTGTGGGGCGGCGACGTGCCATGTGTTAAACTAGCGTCCCGCAGCGGCCGCTGGTCTTGGTAAAGTGCAATATTGCCCTGGAGCTCGGTAGCCAGTCCCGAGTTTCCCTGGCTGTTAGCCAATTCAATCCCCTGCTGCGCAGTTTGAATTGCCTTGGAGAACTTACCACTTTCGGCATAAGCGGCCGCTAGTGTTCGGAAGAGTATTGGGATTCTGCCTCCGGAGATGCGTAGGGCTTGCTCTGCCAGTTCAACCGCTTTTGGACCATCTCGAAGAGACCGATCGGGTGACGTTGCAAACACCCACGCGAGATTACTCATTGCGTTTCCGTTGTCGGGTTGAATCGCCAATACCTTCTGCCATTCTTCGACGCCTTCCTGGACGCTGCCTTGCTGCACGAGAACGGTGCCCACGATATTGTGGACCTCCATGTTATCGGGTTGTAGCTCGAGTAATTTTCGGTAGTGAATTAGCGCGTCGGCCACCTGGCCCTTTTGAAGGAGCGCCTTCGCAAGGTTCTCATGCGCAGGGCTGTTATCCGGCCGAAGATCCGTGGCTGATTGCAGGAGCGAGATAGCTTCGTCCAGCTTACCTTGTCCCAAAAAGACGATCCCGAGATTATTTTCAGCCACATCGTTGTTTGTGGTTACCGCAAGGGCATGCCTGAATAATGTTTCGCTATCCCGCCAGTACGAGGTCTGAACCCATGCGCAACAGCTCAAAGCGGCGATGACAACTATTGCAGCAGTGCTCAAAGTTGCGCGTTGATGTCGATACAAAGCAGTCAAGTCAGTCACTGCCCAGGTGGCTGCTATATATAGGCCAATCTGTGGTAAGTAGGTGTATCGATCGGCCCGGCCCTGCCATCCGACTTGCACCAGTCCGATCACCGGGACAAGCATTCCCAGATACCATAACCAACCTGTAAGCAGGTACGGTCGCTGTTTTCGCAGAGCGATGGCTGTCACCGTGATACAAATTAGAAGGAGGAAACAAGAGACGATTTCCCAAAGCGGTAGCCGGTTCTCTGGATGCGGGTAGAAGACTGCCAGGTTCACTGGCCAGAGCATTTGCCAGATGTAGAGGACATAGCTGATTATCGCGTTGTTGATTCGTTCCAATATCGGCAATTCCTCGGTCCGGCCGACCGCCCCTTTCTGAACAAGAAACGTAATGACACTGGAAACAGCCGACAGCGCGATCAACGGGATTTTCTCCGCGACGCGCTTCCATAATTGACCTTTGATTCTGTCGAGAGGCCAGTAGTCCAGAAGCAAGAGGACAAACGGCAATGTTACGAGCATCGGCTTACACATCAGTCCACATGCGAAAAGGAATACCACAGGCAGATACCCTCTGACCCGAGGTACGCACACATAGTAGAGGTAGGCCAGCAGCGTCAGCATAAAGAAGACACCGCTGAGCACATCCTTTCGTTCTGCAATCCAGGAAACCGATTCCACACGCAACGGATGAATTGCGAACACCGCCGCAACAAAAGCGCTTCGCCAAACCGCTCCAGTCATCTGTTGCAGCGCAAGAAAAAGGAGCATTGCAGCCAGAGTATGGAGGAGGACGTTCGTAAAATGATGCCATCCTGCCTTCAACCCATATAGCTGGCAGTCGATCATGTGCGAAATGGTCGTTAGCGGATGCCAGTTAAGGGAGTGAATATGTGTAAATGCCCAGGCAATACCGCTGATGCTAAGACCACCTGTTATTTTCGTGTTTTCATAAACGTAACGCGGATCGTCGTAGTTAATGAAGTCGTGCCAGAGCGTTTGGCCAAAAACAAGCCACGTAAGCACTACAAGAAGGATACAAACCCAAACACTTAGCCAGAGGCGGCTTGTTTTACGCAAAGGGCTTGATTGAGGATTGATACGGTGCACGTGCGGCGCTAGAGCTTCGTGAGAAAGCTGGCTTAAGGGTTCCGTTTGTAAATCAAGATATAGTCTTTTAGACTGCCGACCGTCGGAGGAACCCCCCCAAAAAAGTAATCGGTCTCCGTAGGCGTAATGTTCACAAAACCGGCTGCGACATAATTTTGGGCTGTGTATTCATTTGCCCAGGTAAAAATCAGCCGCTCAGATTCCGGCCGTTGCCGCCACGAATCTGGCATCACCACCGAGAGGAGAAATTTGGGACGGGCGTGTTCAATCTCCCGAATCATTTCCTGCTGCATTTGGCTGGCATACTTCTGGGGTTCCATCAGGCCGTAAGTATAAATGTAGCCGGTTGCGGAATGTCGGTTGGAATAAAAATAAATCTGCGGCTCGGAACCCAGCACAGCGATCGTGTCATTTCGGCTTGTATGTTCTCGCAGATATTGTGCAATTCTGATGGATTCCACGAAGGGGCTCTCTGGATAAATTATTCGAGAAGCGTCCGCCGGGGAGGCTTCAAAAAAGAACTTTCTTTCTGCGAGAATCGGCCAGGCAAGAGCAGATCCTAGAATCAGGATGGGGACAAATCGAAGCACGAGCAATCGATCTGCAATGAGATCTGACAATCTGCCGATGCCAACGCCCGCGAGCAGCGAAACAGCTGGAAGTACTAAAATGAAGTAGTGCAATCGAAAATAGAATCCCGGGCATAGCGCCAATGCAGAGAAGAATAGGAAGGCGAGCAGAAAAACTGCGACAGGACGTGTTCGTTGCTCCCACAAACCGGCAACGAGTCCGATTCCAGCCAGCGTGCAGATCGGCCAGCTGGCCACAAGCACTTCCTTTGCGCTGTAGAAAAAATATCGCGGCGCCTGGCTGAACGGAACCAGGCTGCCATATTGGCGCGCGTAATCGATTGTCCAAAACCAGAACCTGTCGAACACGCCGATGCGCCAGAGAAGCAGGCCAGTAATTCCCAGGGGAAGAATTACACCGGCGCTGAAAATCAGGGTTCGCAGAAGAATTTTTTCAAGGCGGAATCGACGGTGAAGGTCGTTGGAGACAAGATAAATCGCTCCAAATAAAGCAAAAAAAACTCCCGGCTGTTTCATTAAGACCCCGAGGCCAAAGAGCAAGCCACTCGCAAATAGCCATCCAAACCGTCGGCGGTCCGTAGTGTTGCGCAGAAGCAATGTTCCGAAAAGGACGGGGAGCAACACAAAGTGTGTGGCGTGACCGGCAAACCCAAGCACCGATGGGCTTACAGAGAGCACGGCATAGCTCATTCCCGCGGTAAGTCCCACTACCGAATTCACAAGTTGGCGGCCCAGCAAAAAAACCAGAATGATCGTAACTGCGTTAACAAGAAGCAGTCCCAAATGAATTCCGGTTATTGTTTGCCCAAAGATCGACATGATTGCCGCGTAGGCTGCATAAGTGCCTGGGAACTTCATGTTGTAGGCGAGCGTGTAAGGTGGAACACCTTGCAAAATCAGTTGACCGGCATAAGCGTATTCGCCTTCGTCGCGCTCAAGTGGAACTCCAAGGAGTCGAATTCTGATGGCAATAACGAGGCCGAAAACGCCAGCTGCGACGAACCACCATGCAATCGGCAGCACTCGTTCTTGATCGCGACTTTTAGTCGGCATTAGAAGTGCTAAATCGATGAAGAGGCGACCTGACGCAAGATGCGAACAAGCAGGCCCTCACGTATCGGCGAAGGTGTGTATCTGGTTCTTATGCCTGATCGCTGGAGTACGAACCTTCCTCTTCTGCGCAGGATTTCCGTTCTTCAATAACGCCGATGAACAAGCGCACTTTGATGTTGTGCTTAAGTACTCGCAAGGACATCTGCCTCGCGGAATGGAACATTTTTCCGGCGAATCCGCCCGTTATTTCGTGCAGTACGGTTCGCCGGAGTTCTTCACGTCGCCGGAAGCATTTCCGGATGGCCGTTTCCCTCCTCCGGCGTGGGCATCCCCGGCAGAGGGAACTTCGGCCGCAGGTTCGGCGATGGAGCAAGCGTGGAGCGACGCGACTAATCCTGAGTCGTGGCAGCCGCCTTTGTATTATGCCACCGCGGGCTTATGGCTGAAGTTGGGGCAGCAATGCGGGTTCTCTGACGGCCACCTGCTTTACTGGTTACGGTTTCTAAACGTTCTCCTCCTCGCAGCGCTCGTTTGGCTGAGTTTTCTGGCAGCGCTGGAGTTCTTTCCTCAGCAAGACTGGGTAGCCTTGTGCGTTCCACTTTTGCTAGCGTTCATCCCGCAGGACATGTTTTACGGGATAGAGAACGATAATTTATCGCCACTCCTTTTCGGTGTGGTTTTCGTTTGCTTGATTCGCTGGTGGCGAGCGGAGGTGCTGAGCCCTCTGCTCGCAGTTTGTCTCGGCCTGACAACGTCGGCGACATACCTCACGAAACTCAGTAACGCTCCATTGCTTGGAGTTGCTCTTTGTGTTGTTCTGTTAAAGGTGTTTTCGGCGGTTCGTTCAGGAAACCTCGGCCGGACGCTGCCTGCACTTGAGATCTTCGTTGCGTGCGCAATCATACCGGTCGGCGCCTGGATGATTTGGATGCAACACGCTTTCGGAGACCCGATCGGTTCATCGACACACATGGCCCTTTCGGGTTGGACGCCGAAGCCATTCGCGGCGTGGTGGCATCATCCCATCTTCACATGGCAGGGCGCGTGGAGCTTTCTCTCTAAGTTGCTGGCAAGTTTCTGGCGCGGCGAGTTCATTTGGCACGGAAAGAGATTAGCTTCCGCCGCTGCAGATTACTTTTATGTTATTTCGTCACTGGTATTCATCGGGATCACGGCGCTGCATCTGCCCCGGCTCGCTCGTAGCGATAAAGTGACAGGACAAATCGTTTCCTTTGCTCTACTAAGTTTTATCGCTGCAGTTCTGTTTCTCGCTTTTATCTCAATACGATTGGATTTTGGCGATTGGGCTTATCCTTCGCGTACCGAACCTTATATGTGGTCGGGACGTTTAGTCACCGGTGCACTGATTCCGTTCATGATCGTCTATGTCTATGGACTCGAACTGGCTCTTCGTTGGACACACAGAACGTGGCCGCTGTTCGCTACCGTAGTGATAATTGTCACTGCCGTTACGGTTTCGGAAATTCGAGTCAATTGGCCGGTATTCTCCAGCGATTATAATTGGTTTCACCTCCCTTAAAGAAGCGAATCGGGATTCTAACACTGGAATGGAAGCAGCGGCCGATCGCAAAGAAATGTCGCAAGGAACCACGGAGCAGTACCGCCGTTCATGGTGGAGAGGATTGCTTTTCGCTTTGATCCTGGCAGCTGTGACCATTCTTGCATATCAGCCCGCTTGGAATGCAGGTTTTCTCTGGGACGACGACGTGTACATCACCCACAATGAGCTGCTGACGGCGCCCGACGGTCTGCGGCGAATCTGGTTCTCGCTGGATTCGCCTTCGCAGTATTTCCCGCTGGTCTATACCACTTTTCGCATCGAACACGGGCATTGGGGACTCAACTCGACAGGTTATCACTGGGTCAATCTTGTGTTGCATGTCGCCAACGCCCTGTTGGTATGGCTGGTCCTGGCGCGGTTAAAGGTGCCGGGAGCGTGGCTGGCTGGAGCACTTTTTGCGCTGCATCCGGTGCAGGTGGAATCAGTCGCGTGGATCACAGAACGCAAAAATGTGCTCATGGGGTTCTTCTTTTTGCTCACGCTACTTGCCTGGATTGCGTTCGTCGACGGAAGAACGAAGCGACGCTGGCTCTTTTATGGACTTGCCCTGATCCTTTATCTACCGGCGCTTTCGGCGAAGACAACGGCCTGCACGCTACCTGCAGCGTTATTCTTAATTTTATGGTTGCAGAGGACGCCCATCAGCTGGAAGCGAGTTGTCCAGATTATTCCCTTTCTTGTTCTTGGGGTCGCCATGGGCGCACTCGCGATGTGGTGGGAGCGGTACCACCAGGGAACGAGCCGTGCCGTTTTTACGTTCCTGAGCCCGATCGAACGAGTTCTCGTCGCGAGCCACGCCGTTTGGTTTTATCTCAGCAAACTCATCTGGCCATCCAATCTGACATTTATTTATCCGCGATGGGACATCGCGCCGACTCATCTGTTCAACTATGCGTGGCTGTTAGCGGGAGTCATCGCATGCGGAGCTTTCTATCTTCTGCGTCGATATTTGGGACGCAGCGTCGAGGTAGCAGCGGGATTTTTCGTTGCAACCCTGAGCCCGGTGCTGGGATTCATCATGCTTTATACATTTCGCTACACTTTTGTAGCCGATCATTATCAATACCTGGCCTGTATCGGTCCGATCGCGCTGGCGTCTGCCGGTCTGGTCAATTTAGCCGACACGTTTAAGAACAGCCGCACCTTAGTCTTAAGCGCGGCGCTCTGTGTGGTGGCAGTGTTGGCGACACTCACATGGCGACAAGCTGCCATGTACGGCAACATCGAAACGCTCTGGCGCACGACTCTGGCCAGAAATCCTGGTTGCTGGATGGCTCATAACAATTTGGGCATCGCGCT
>WNGJ01007231.1_pt1 | contig 11798 bp, 8 predicted proteins | sample 5400611 | NCBI WGS metagenome assembly WNGJ01 (sample SAMN13153375, study PRJNA577476) | soil metagenome | isolation source: 40 cm soil or saprolite under Garry oak tree replicate 1 | place: USA:California | collected 2016-06-15 | reverse complement strand
CGCGCGACGCGATCGCGTCGTACGCTTCGAGCACATCGTCCTGCAAGAAGTGCTGCGGGATGCCCATCAGACCCTTCGTGGCGATCCGGATGTCCCGGATGTTCTCGATGTCCATCAGCTCGAACAGCCACGCCTGGAGACGTTTGGCCGGGACGTTGGCCATATCGCCACCGGACACGACGACATCGCGCACCTGGGGGGTCGTTCGCAGGTAGTCGAGCATGGCGCCCCAGCGGTCGTTCTGCTTCATCTCGAACTTGTACTTCAGGACCTGCAGCGTGTCGTTGCCGACGAGATCCATCCTGGTGCAGTGACCGCAGTACTGCGGGCACGTGGGGATCAACTCGGCCAGGACCTTCGTGGGATACCGATGGGTGAGCCCCTCGACGGCCCACATGTCGGCTTCGTGCAGCGAGTCGCGTGAGGCCATCGGGTGGCTCGGCCACTCCGGCTCGCGTTCGCTATAGCTCGGAGCCATGTAGCGACGGACGGGGTCGGATCGCAGGTCGTCTTCCCGCATCGTGTTGATCATCTGCGGGGGGATCAGCATGGACATCGTCGCGCGCTCTTGCTGGTCGCGCTCGATATCGGCGAGCAACTCTTCATCGAGATGCTCGCCGAGCGCCTCCTTGAACTCCTTGAGGTTCTTGACCGAGTGCGCCCGCTGCCATTGCGCCGACTCCCACTGCTCGGGGGTGACGTCGCGGTAGCCGGGGAGCCGTGTCCAGTCAGGCTCGACGAACGGACGCTCCAGGGGATACCGGAAGGGCTGCGTCGAAGCGTGGGCGTGGGGCTCCCGATGGTTCGGTCGAACGTTGGACGGTTGCGGATGGAACTCGACGGTCATCTGGGTCACCCCCTGGAGGTTCGCCGTGCCGCACGCGAGCCATCCGCTCGCGGCACGATGGAATCAGCGGGAACACCCCATGATACCCGGCAACCATCCGGTGAACACCAGGGGAAACCGAAGGATCTTCGGTATGCGGCTGGCTCAGCGACGTCCGCGGCCGCCGAAGTTCTGGCCGTCGCGCCGCGGCCTGCGCTGGTCCCGGATCTCCGGGCCCTTCTTCGGGAGGCGGGCCTTCATCGGCGCATGCCCCGTCCGCTCGAACCGGACCTTCAGGTAGTCGGCGGTGAGGTTCCGCTCGGTCTCGCGCCATCCGTTGGCCAGGAGGTGCTGCAGGCGTGCGGAGGCGGTCTTCCGAAGCTTGTCGGTGCCCGGGACCCGCACGAACAGGCGCTCGTGGATGACTTCCTTGTAGTCGGACATGGCTCGCAGAGGGTAGCAGGCCACCCCAAGCGGCCCCGCCGGGGACGACCTTCAGCCCCCGAAAGACCCTGCCGATGGTTCATCCGTGAGCGGGGCCCAGACGAACGGGGGCGGCCCGGTCGCACCCATCGCCGGCCTCCTCGGCCGTTTGGCCGGCGGCGATTGGCAGACCGAGCTGGATGCGGCGCTTGCGGCCGTGGGCCTCGCGCTGCGTGTCGACCGTTGCTACGTCTTCCAGAACCTGCGGGGCCCCGACGGCCGACTCTGGATGGATCTCCGGGGCGAGTGGGACGCGCCGGACGTCCGGCCGCTCTTCGAGGACCCCAAGAACCACCTGCATCCGTACTTCCCCGATTTCCAGCGGTGGATCGACGTCATGGGTGACGCTCGGGAGATCACCGGGCCCGTCCGTGAGTTCGAGGACGCGGCGCGCCACGCTCTCGAAGCCGAGGGAACCGTGGCCACGTGGCAGGTGCCCGTCCTCGTCGGCGGCGAGTGGTGGGGGTTCGTGGGCATCGATCTCTGCTCCGAGCGTCCGCTCCAGCGCTCCCACGGCGACGTGGTCCGCGCCGTCGCCGCGTCGCTGTCGGCTTCCGCGACCCGCCAACGCGCGGACGAGGATGCGCGGCTCCGTGAAGACCTCTACCGGTCGATGATCGAGCGCGGCCCCGCGATCACCTATATCGACGGGATCGAGGAGAGCGCCCCCACGATCTACGTGAGTCCCCAGGTGACCGAGCTCCTCGGCTATACCCCGGAGGAGTGGATCGAGGACCCCGAGATGTGGCCTCGCCTGGTCCATCCGGACGATCGGGCGCGCGCCCTGGCGGAGAACGCACGGCACAACGAGACGGGTGAGCCCTTCCGTCTGGAGTACCGGATGTTCGCCAAGGACGGCCACGTGGTGTGGGTGCACGACGAGGCGATGATGGTGCGGGACGAGCGAGGCATGCCCCGCTATTCGCATGGCGTGATCATGGACATCTCGGACCGCAAGCGGACCGAGGAGCAGGGCGCCTTCCAGGCGTATCACGACGATCTCACCGGGTTGCCGTCGCGCGCGATGTTCGAGGAGCTGCTCGAGCTCTCGGTCGCGAGGGCCAGGCGACACGACGGTTCGGTGGCGGTCCTGAGCGTCGATCTCAACGAGTTCCGGCTCGTGAACGACTCGCTGGGGCACCAGGCCGGCGACGCGCTCCTCTCGGCGGTCGCCGACCGGCTCCGCGACGCGACGCGCGAGACGGATCTGGTCGCGCGTCGCGGCGGCGACCAGTTCCTCCTGTTGCTCGCCGATCTCGACCGCGATGACGGCGCGATCGACAGCGCCGTCATGCGGGCGCAGGGGGTCGCGCAACGGATCCAGGATTCGCTGGTCCCGCCGTTCCGCGTCGGCGGCACCGAGGTCTACGTCGCCGCCAGCATCGGCATCAGCTTGTTCCCCAATGACGCGGCCGACACCGGAACCCTCCTGCGGAACGCCGAGACGGCGATGTACGAGGCCAAGCGCAACGGCCGCTCGGGCTTCGTCTTGGCACCACGGAGCGCGCTTGACTCGTCGGCGAAGCTGGCGTTCGTCACCCGCCTCCGCAAGGCCGTGGAGCTGCAACGGTGGGTGTTGCACTATCAGCCGGTGGTCGACCTCGACACGGGGTTGATGCTCGGCGTCGAAGCCCTGATCCGATGGGTCGAACCCGACGGGACGATGGTCCCACCGAACGACTTCATCCCGCTCGCGGAAGAGCTCGGATTGATCGAGCAGATCGGCGATTGGGTCGTTCGAGAGCTCACCTACCAGGTCCAGGCGTGGCGCGAGCTGGACATCGATCTGGAGGTGGGATTCAACCTGTCGCCACGCCAGTTCTGGCAGCCCGATCTGGCGAAGAGGATCCAGCACGAGTTCCGCGCGGGCGGCGTTGATCCGTCGAAGGTGCTCGTGGAGGTGACCGAGTCCTCCGCGATGATGGACCCCGACCGCGCGCAGTCGATCCTGGGCGAGCTGCACGACGCCGGGTTCGCGATCGCGATCGACGATTTCGGGACCGGCTACTCGTCGCTCTCGCGGCTGCGCGACATGCCGGTCAAGGTGCTGAAGATCGACCGTTCGTTCGTCAGCGGTGTCCATGACGACCGGCAGGCGCGCTCGATCGTCAGCGCGTTCTTGGAGCTCGCGAGCGGCCTCGACATCGTGACGCTCGCGGAGGGGATCGAGACGCGCGAAGAGCTCGACTTCCTGCGGGAGCGTGGCTGCAACCTGGGCCAGGGCTTCTACTTCTCTCGGCCCGTGCCGCCCGAGGAGATCATCGCGTTCGCCCTCGGCGGGATCCCGACCGCAGCGACCATCCGCTCCGCGTGAGGCGCCCGGCTCAGCCGGACAACGCGGCGCGGACCGAGCGAGCGATCCCCTCGGCGTCGATCCCCGCCCAGGCGCGCAGCTGCTCGGGGGTCGCCGAACCCGGCAGGTCGGTGACCGCGAGCTTCACGACCCGTCCGCGCAACGTGCCGGTGGCGGCGATCGCATCGAGGACGGCGTCGCCGAGCCCGCCTTCGATCCGGTGGTCCTCGACGACGACGAGCAGGTCCGTCGCCTCGAGCGCCGCGCGGATCGTCTCCGCGTCGATCGGCTTCACGCTGTAGCAGTCCAGCACGCGCGCCGCGATCCCGTCGGCGCCGAGGATGTCGCGCGCCGACAGGCAGGTGTGGACGGTGATCCCGGCGCCGATCAGCGTCACGGCGTCGTGGTCGGTGGCCGACAGCGTCTTCGATCCACCGATCGGGAAGTCGTCGTCGTGCGGGTAGAGGATCGGCGTGGCTTCCCGCGTCGTGCGCACGTACGAGATCCCTGGGAGGTCGCACATCGACGTCACGAGCCGCACGGTGCTGTGGCCGTCCGCCGGGTAGAGCACCGTCGAGCCGTTGACGGCTCGGAAGGTGGCGAGGTCCTCCAACGCCATCTGGGACGGCCCGTCCTCGCCGATCGAGATCCCGGCGTGCGATCCGCAGAGTCGTAGGTCGGCCCGGCTGATCGCACCCATCCGGATGTGGTCGGCCGCGCGCGGCCAGAAGGCTCCGAACGTCGCGGCGAACGCGGTCTTTCCGAGGGCCTGGAGGCCGGTCGCGGTGCCGAGCATGCATCCTTCGGCGATGTACAGCTCGACGAACCGCTCCGGCGCAACGGCTTGGGCCTCGTCCGTGTAGGTCGAGTTGCCGACCTCGCCGTCGAGGACGACCAGGTCCGGCCGGTGGTCGACGAGCCAGGCGAGCGTGTCGCCGAACGCCTTGCGGGTCGCGATCGGTCCGTCGTAGACGGGGGCAGCCGGCGGGGCCGCGTCGCGCACCACCTGCGGCGGCCGGAACTCGGGCGGAGACGGAGGCGTGACCACGAGGTCGCTCCGGCCGCCGAGCTGATCGATCGCGTCTTGGAGCTGATCGCTCGGCACGGCCTTGCCGTGCCAGCCCTCCTGGTTGGCGAGGAAGGAGACGCCGTGCCCTTTCTCCGTCCGGGCGACGATGAAGGTCGGGTGGTCGTCGGCGATCGCGTTGCGGTAGGCGAGGTCGATCTGCCCGACGTCGTGGCCGTCGATCTCCGTGGCGCTCCAGCCGAACGCCTCGGCCCGGCGCCGGAACACATCCCCGGCCCACCCGTGCATCGTGGGGCCACGCTGCCCGAGTCGGTTCAGGTCGAGGATCGCGGTGACGTTGCTCGCGCCGTGGAACGCGATCGCTTCCATCGCCTCCCAGACCGAGCCCTCGGCCATCTCGGAGTCACCGAGCAGCACCCAGACCCGTGCGTCGCTCCCGTCGAGCCGCATCGACTCGGCCATCCCGAGCCCGATCGCGAGCCCCTGGCCGAGGGACCCGGTGGCCACGTCCACCCAGGGCAACTCCGGGATCGGGGCCGGATGACCTTGGAGCGGCGAGCCCTGCTTGCGGAGGGTCAGGAGCTCGTCGTCGCCGAACGCGCCGATCCCTTTCAGCGTCGCGTACAGGCCCGGTGCGGCGTGCCCCTTCGAAAGGATGAACCGGTCGTTCGACGGGTACGCGGGGTCCTTGACGTCGAACCGGAGGTGGTCGGCGAACAGGACGGCCAACAGGTGCGCACACGACATCGATGAGGTCGGGTGGCCGGAACCCGCCGCCGTCGTCGCGCGCAGGCTGTCGACGGCGATCTGCGCGGCGAACCCGTTCCAGAGCTGAGCGCGATCTTCCACCGCTCCCTCCTCGTTGTCGGCGTCGAGCGAAGGGAGCGTACCGCTGTTGGACGTTGAGGCTCGGGTCGCGAACCCCGCGGTAGCCTCTTCGTGTGAGCAGCGAACCGGTGGGCTTCCGTGATCTCGGCGTTTCCGACGAGGTCGTGCAGGCGCTCGCCCGACGGGGGATCCTTGCCCCGTTCCCCATCCAGTCGATGGTGTGGGAGGACGCGCGCGCGGGGCGCGACACCCTCGCCCGCTCCAAGACCGGTTCGGGGAAGACGCTGGGGTTCGCGATCCCGATCGCCGAACGGCTCGACCCAGACGCGCGGCCGCTACCCGCGGCGCTCGTCCTCGTTCCCACCCGCGAGCTCGCCCAACAGGTGCGTGAGGACTTCGAGGTCGTGGCTGCGGCGAAGGGTCTTCGCGTGCAGGCGGTGTACGGGGGGACGCACGTCCGCGAGCAGGCACGCGGGGTGGAGCGCTCCCACGTGCTGATCGCGACGCCCGGCCGGCTCGACGATCTGGCCACCCGGGGCCTCGTCCGGCTGGACGGCATCAGCGTGCTGGTCCTGGACGAGGCCGACCGGATGCTGGACATGGGCTTCCAGCCACAGGTCGACCGGATCGTCCGACGTCTGCCGAAGGACCGACAGACCATGTTCTTCTCCGCGACCCTGGACGGGGCCGTCGGACGGATCGCCGAGGTGTACACGCGCGACCCGGTGCTCCACGAGGTCGCGGGCTACGACCGCGCCGTCGTCGAGGAGGCGGATCATCGCTTCATCTCCGTGCCGCCGCACGACAAGCTCGCGAAGCTGACGGAGCTCGCGACCGCGGAGGGCGGGCTCACGCTCGTGTTCGTCAACACGAAGCGAGCGGTGGACGATCTGGCGCGGCGGCTGAAGGCGGAGGGCGTGCCGGCGCTGGCGCTTCACGGTGACATGCGCCAGGAGGCGCGGGATCGCTCCTTGAAGCGGTTCGAAGACGGTCACGTCGGCGTGCTGATCGCGACGGACGTCGCGGCGCGAGGGCTCGACCTGGACGACATCACGCTCGTCGTGAACTACGACGCGCCGCTCGACGACAAGTCCTACGTTCACCGCGTGGGGCGCACCGCGCGGGCCGGCCGGGCGGGGACCAGTGTCACCTTCGTGACACCCCAGCAGCAAGGGGACATCTCGCGCATGGCGGCGCGGCTGGATCTCCACGCGGAGTTCGAGCTCGAGGGGATGAAGGTGGTGCCGCCCCGGACCGTGTTCAAAGGGGGGCCGAAGGGGCGGCGCAGCGCCTTCCGTCCGCCGAAGCGGACGTGATGGCGCCGCGCCACCTCAGATCGCGAGTCCGCCCTCGATCACGTGCAGCCCGGCTCTGCGGTGCATCGCGGTGATCTGCTCGGCGGGGATGGGGCGCGAGAAGTAGAACCCCTGCCCGAACGGGCAGCCGCGGTCCGCCAGGAACCGCCACTCGTCCTCGGTCTCGATCCCCTCGGCCAGTGGCTCCATGCCGAGGTTGTTCGCGAGCGCGATGATCGCCGACACCATGCTCGCGCTCTGCGGGTCCGTGTGGACCTCCCGGACGAAGGTGCGATCGATCTTGAGCACGTCGACGGGCATGTAGCGCAGCCGCGACAGCGACGAGTAGCCCGTCCCGAAGTCGTCGATCGCGAGCCGGAGCCCTTCGTCCTTGAATCCGTACAGGACGTCCAGGGTGTGGTCGGGGTCGTTCATCGCCGTTGATTCGGTGATCTCGACGGTCACCCGTGCGGGATCCATCCCCGCGGCCCGGACCTGCCGTGCGATCCGACCGACGGGATCGTCCTGCCAGAGCTGTCGGGGGGAGAGGTTGAACCCGATCTCCAGCTCGATCCCCTCGGCCCGCCAGATCGCGTCCTGACGGCCGATCTCCTCGACCACCCAGCCGCCGATCGCGTCGATCAGGCCCATCTCCTCGGCGAGGGGGATGAACTCTCCCGGCGCGAGCATCCCGCCGTTGGGATCCGGCCAGCGGATCAGGGCCTCGACCCCGTACATGTCCCCGGTTCCGAGCTCGATCAGCGGTTGGTAGTGGAGCGTCCAACTCTGCTGATCGACGGCCTTGCGGAGCCGGGTCGACAGCGACAGCTTCGTGCGCGCGTCCGAGTCGTCCGCGTGATGCACGACGTACCCGCCCGGGCCCGACTGCTTCGCTCGGAACATCGCCGCGTCGGCGTTCCGGAGGAGGCCACCGGCATCGGCCGCGTCGGCCGGATAGAGGCTGATCCCGACCGAGACGGAGGCGTAGAGCTCGGTGCCGTCCAATTCGAAGGGCGACTCCAACAGCTGCTGCACGCGATCGGCCACCTGGATCGCGGCCAGCGTGACCCCGTCGGTGCCGGCGGGACCGGGTGTGGGCTCGATGTCCGCCAGCAACAGCAGGAACTCGTCGCCACCCTGACGAGCGATCAGGTCGGTCTCCCGGATCGCCCCGCGGAGCCGTTCGGCGAGCGCCGCGATCAGATGATCCCCCGCCTCGTGTCCGAGGGAATCGTTCACGAGCTTGAAGTTGTCGACGTCGAGCGTGAGGACCGCTACGCCGTGCTCGTGCCGGTCGGCTCGGGCGAGCGCGAGCTCCAGCGATTCGTCGAACATCGCCTTGTTGGGAAGTGAGGTCAGGCTGTCGTGATAAGCGAGGAAGGCCAGGCGTTCCTCCGCCCGCTTCCGTTCGGTGACGTCGAGCATCACGCCTTGGATCAGGGATGGCCGGCCGTCGGGGTCCTTCAACACGAGCGCGCTGTCTTGGAACCAGACCACCCGCCCGTCGGGAGCCATCAACCGATACTCCATCGTGAACGGCTCGCCCGTCTCACGCCCGCGCGTGTAGGTCTCGATCGCGCGAGCTCGGTCCTCGGGATGCAGCATCGAGCTCCAGAGATTGGGGTCGTCGAGGTAGGCCTGGGGCGTGACGCCCAGGATGTCCTCGATCTGCGGGCTCACGTACGTGGAGAGCATCGATTCGTCCGCGAGGTCGATGTAGACGATCGCGGGGATCTGCTCGACCAGGGCGCCGTACTTCGACCGCGCATCGCGCAGGCCGACCTGCGCTTCGATCAGCTCTGTCTGATCCATCATGATGCCCAGCCAGTACTGCGGAACGCCGGACGGATCGCGGATCAGGACCGCCTCTTCACGGATCCACACGACGGCCCCGCTGCGGTGGAGTCCTCGGTACTGGATCCGGAACGGCTCCCCGGTCGCGATCGATCGCTCGCAAGCGCCGACGACGCGGTCCCGGTCGTCGGGGTGCACGCGCTCCTGCCAGCGGTCGTAGGTGTCGACCCATTCGGCAGGCTCGATGCCCAGCAGGTCGTGGATCCGCGGGCTCACGTCCAGGACCGTCGTCCCGGCCGCGACGCCGTCGATGTACAGCACCGCCGGGAGATGGTCGATCACGGCGCGGTACCGAGATCCGAGGTCGGATCCGGCTGCACCCTCGGTCGACCGATCATCGCGAGCGGCGGGCGTGAGGAAGCCAGGGCCGATCACGTGCGTGTCCGGTCGAGCGTCGTCGGGATGGGTCACGGCACTCCGGGGGGTTGGGTAGTCAACCATCGGCGCCACGGCCGAGATCCTTGAGTCTGAGCAAACGTTCAGCTCATTGCGTGACAGGTCATACGGTGGCATCCGGCCGTGGCATCCGGCCTACACCGGTTGCGCGACCGCCTCAGAGGTACACGCCGGTGCGGTACTCCGTGACCGGAGGCTCCGGTGCGGTCTGGACACGGAAGCGCAGGCGGGTCCGCTCCGCTCCGTCGATCGCCAGGACGAACGTGTGCTCGCCCTCCTTCTCGAAAACCAGGCCGTCGAGGTTGAGGGCGAGGGTTGCCGTCCCGGGACCGTTCGGTGAGGTGAAGGAGGCTTCGAGGGCGCCGCGCGGGCCGAAGGCCCGCGCGGCGCCCTCGGGGTCGAGGAGCGTCAACGTCAGCGTGTGCTGTCCCGCCTCGGCGGCCACCGTCCGCACGATTAGCCCGATCCCGACACGGTCGTGCCGGGCCGGGAACGCGGTCGTTTGGATCACCTGCCAGCCGATCCCCAAGGCATGCAGCTTCCCGCCCGATGCCTGCACGGCGTCGGCGAGGAACGCCTCGATGTCCATCGCCGCATCCTACGGGGTACGGTTGGGCCGGACGGCCGCGAGGGAAGGCGAACGATGAGTCACGCGCTCGACTACCTGAAGGATGAGCTCGTCGAGCTCGAGACGAACGGGTTGCTGCTGCACCCGCGGACGATGGAGGGCCCGACGGGTGCGCGCGCGACGTTCGACGGGCGTCCGGTCATCAACCTCGCGTCGAACAACTACCTCGGTCTGTCGAACCACCCGCGCATGAACCGGGCCGCCGCGGAGGCGGCCGAGCGGTTCGGCGCCGGGACCGGCGCCGTGCGGACGATCGCCGGGCAGATGCGGATGCACCTCGACCTCGAGGAACGGTTCGCGGCCTTCAAGCATGCGGACGCCGCCTTGCTCTTCCAGTCCGGCTTCACGGCGAACGCCGGGACGGTCGCCGCGATCCTCGGACCCGACGACGTGATCGTGAGCGACCGGCTCAACCACGCGTCGATCATCGACGGCGCCCGGTTGTCGAAAGCCGAGATCAAGGTGTTCGAGCACCGGGACGCCGCCGACGCCGAGCGGCTCCTGACGGAGACGGCGAAGCCCGGTCGCCGTCAGCTCTTGATCACGGACGGCGTCTTCTCGATGGACGGCGACATCGCGCCGCTCGGCGACCTCGTTGAGGTCGCCGAGCGGCGCGACGCGATCATGATGATCGACGACGCGCACGCTTCCGGCGTGCTCGGCACGGGTGGCGCCGGCACCGTGGATCACTTCGGGCTCCACGGCCGCGTCGACATCCAGGTCGGGACGCTTTCGAAGGCGATCGGCGTGCTCGGGGGGTTCACCGCGGGCCCGCCGCACCTGATCGAGTGGCTGCAGAACCGTGGCCGTCCCTACCTGTTCTCGACGAGCCCGCCGCCGCCAGTGGTCGCGGCCTGCATCGAGGCGCTCGCGATCATCCGCGACGAGCCCGACCGGCTGGAGCGCTTGTGGTCGAACACCCGGTTCCTGAAGGACGGTCTGCACGAGATCGGCTTCGATACCGGGGGTTCGGAGACGCCGATCACCCCCGTCATCACCGGCGACGAAGCACAGACGCAGGCGTTCGCTCGTCGCCTCTTCGAGGAGGGCGTCTTCTGCCCCGCGATCGTGTTCCCGACGGTGGGACGTGGGAAGGCGAGGGTCCGGACGATCGTCACCGCCGACCATACGGAGCCGGATCTGGCCGAGGCTCTCGCCGCGTTCGAGCGGGTGGGGAAGGAGCTCGGGTTACTCGGCGGCTGACGCGTCGCCGACCAGGTCTTCGGCAACCTTGGCCTGGAGCCCGCGGATCATCAGATCCAGCCCGAACTCGAACTGTTCGTCACCGTCGCACTCGGCGAAGTAGTGGGAGACGGCGGCGAGCACGGGGAACTCGTCGACGGGAAGGCTGGCCGCGAGATCCTCCTTGCCCTTGACGTGCTCCGGGCTCTCGATCGTGCCGCCCTCCATCATCACGAATCCCTGGATGTAGCCGCCGAACGCGTGGAACGCCTGCACGCAATCACGATCGGACAGTCCCGCCTCTCGGAACAGCTGCAACGCGAACTCCATCGTGCGGACGGACTCGGGGGAGGATCGAGCCGGCCCGTGCCGCTCGGCGAACAGGCGCATCACGTCGGGATGCGCCTGCAGCATCCGGCGGTACGACCGCGCCCCGGTGCGCAGGCGTTCGGTGATGTCGCCGGCAGCGTCCGGGTACTCGAACTCCTGCATCACGGCTTCGCAGATCCCGTCGAGCACGTCTTCCTTGTCGCGCACGTGGTGGTACAGCGACATCGCCTCGACGCCGACCTCGCGAGCGATCCGGCGCATCGAGACGGCTTCGAGCCCGTCGGCATCCATCACGCGAAGCGCGGCGGAGATGATCCGCTCGCGGGTCAGACGCTCGCGTTCTTTCGTGATAGTCATAGGTGCTCGTTCTCGAAACATTCACCGATGTTCGCCTTGACAGGCTTACACCGTACGCATATCATTCGTACACCGTAAGCATACACCGTACGTCAAGGCGATCTTCGCAAGGGGGTTCTGCGATGAGGATCAGTCCGGAAACACTGGCACGTGCAAGCAGCCGCCACGCCTGGCGGACGGTCGGGATCTGGGCGGTGATCCTGGTCCTCGGCTTCGGAGCGTCCGGGGTCTTGTTGAGCAACGCGCTCACGACGGACTTCGACTTCACAAACAACCCGGAGGCGATCCGGGCACAGACG
>WNGJ01011419.1_pt1 | contig 11802 bp, 12 predicted proteins | sample 5400611 | NCBI WGS metagenome assembly WNGJ01 (sample SAMN13153375, study PRJNA577476) | soil metagenome | isolation source: 40 cm soil or saprolite under Garry oak tree replicate 1 | place: USA:California | collected 2016-06-15 | reverse complement strand
AAAATCTGCAGCAGCGCCGAGATTGCGGCGATCGCGACCACGTAGAGCAGATGCGGCCCGCCGATCAGCTCCTTCACCGCGTCGCCCATGGCGCCGATGTCGGCGCCGATGTTGATGGTGTTGGCGGTGAGCACCAGAACGACGATGGTTTGCAGCATCCAGTTGGGATAGTGGCGGCGGATGTTGCCGGCGATGCCGCGCCCGGTGGTGCGCCCGATGCGCGCGCTGATCTCCTGGATCGCGACCATGAGCGGATAGGTGAACAGCATGGTCCAGGAGATGGCGAAGCCGAGCTGGGCCCCCGCCTGGGAATAGGTGGCAATGCCGCTGGGATCGTCGTCCGACGCGCCGGCGATCAGCCCCGGACCGAGCACGCGGCGCCAGTCTCTGCGCTTCTCCGCGCGCCGCGGAATTTGCTCGACCGCCACCAGCGCGCTCCCTCTATCACTTCGGGCAGGCCGAAAACGCTTGGCGGCGCAAAAGGTTCCCGCGCTCCGCCGGTGCCGGGGCAGGAACCCGCGCGCCGCCCTTGCGTTTTATCTCGCGAGCAAACATTAGCACGAGGCAGGCACGGAGCAGAAAATGGTCTCGCAAGATTTCCGCCGCCAGCTTCAGGGCTATGGCCTGACCACCGCGCGCATCCTCTACCGCCGCCCGGACCACCGCTGGCTGCTGCAAGCCTACGTGTGGCAGGACTACGACCTGTGGCCCGAGTTTCCCCAGCTGCAGAAATTCCTCACCTTCTGGCAGGACCAGCTCGAGGGCCCGCTCCACTCGGTCACCGTCGCTCACGCGCGCCTGATCCGCCCCGCCGAAATCCGCCCGGTCGGCGGCGAATTCCGATTGCATTAGTCTTTTGCCGCGAGCGTCCGCGCCGCTCGGTTCTGTAATGCGCGGACGCGCGCGGCCGCTGTGGCCTGTTCGGACTGATGAACACTAATCCACCCTACGCAGCGCGCACCCGCACCCGCATAGCCCCGATGCCCGAGATCGCCGCGTCGAGCACGTCGCCCGGCTGGATCGGACCCACGCCCTCCGGCGTGCCGGTGAGCAGCACGTCGCCGGGCATGAGCGTGTAGAACGAAGAGGCAAACGCGATCAGCTCCGGGATCGGGATGATGAGGTCGCGCGTGTTGGCGCGCTGGCGCGTCTCGCCGTTGACCTCGAGCTCGAGATCGAGCGCGGCGGGATCCGTCACCTCGTCGGCGGTGACGAAGCAGGGCCCGAGCACGGTGTAGCCGTCGATCGACTTGCGCAGGCTGCGCTCCTCCGGCCCGCGCACCGTGATGTCGAAGCCGATGCAGTAGCCGGCGACATGGTCGAACGCGTGCGCGGCGCCTACTCGGTCGGCACGCTTGCCGATCACGACGGCAAGCTCGATCTCGTGGTCGGTGCGCCGGGCGGGATGACGCACCGCGATGCCCTCGCTCGGGCCGACCACCGAACTCGACGCCTTGAGGAACAGCCCGATCTTCTGGATTTCCTCGACCTGCTTCTGATGATGGATCGAGGCGTCGGCACGCGCCTCCTCGAGGTGTTTTTTGTAATTCACCGGCGCGGCGACGATCTTGCCCGGATTGGCGATCGGGCTGAGCAGCTCGATCGTGCCGAGCGGAATCGGCCGCGCGCGTTCCGCCGCGGCCGCGATGCCGGCGCGCAGGTCGGAAAGATGCGCGATCAGCGGGTCGTGGCGCGGCAGCGGGTAACGATGGGCCGGCAACGCTTCGAGCGCGGCGGTGACGTCGGCGACCGCATCCCCGCGCACGAGCCCGAGGCGGTGTTCACCGAAGCGGCACAGGCGCATGGAGCGATGCTAGCATTGGCGGCGAAGATAATCCCTCCCCGCGAAGCGGGGAGGGTGGCGACGCCCGCGAAAGCGGGCGGCGCCGGGTGGGGATTTTGGGGCAAACGCCTATCTATAAGAGCCCCCACCCTACCCTTCCCCGCTGCGCGGGGGAGGGATGAACTGAGAGATTCGGAGACACTCCATGGACAAGATCAAGCCGCTCTTCACCGCGACCGCGACCGCGACCGGCGGGCGCAACGGCCACACCCAGACGAGCGACGGCATCGTCAACGCCGACCTGTCGGTGCCGAAGGACATGGGCGGCCCGGGCAAGCCGAATACGGCCACGCCCGAGCATCTGTTCGCCGCCGGCTACGCCGCGTGCTTCGGCGGGGCGCTCGATTTCGTCGGCAAACAGCACAAGAAAGACGCCAGCAAGGCGGCGGTCACCGCCGCGGTCTCGATCGGCCCACGCGAGGGCGGCGGTTTCGGACTGCAGGTGAAGCTGCGGGTCGAGGACAAAAGCCTGCCGCAAGCGGAGCTTGCCGCGCTCGCCAAAGAGGCGCACGAAAAGATCTGCCCTTACTCCCACGCCACGCGCAACAATGTGGACGTCCAGATCGAGGTGGCGGGAAGTTGATCCGTAGGGTGGGCTAAGCGCCGAAGGCGCGTGCCCACGCGGATTGTTTCTTTGATTGGGCGGCAAGACGCGTGGGCACGCCGCCTTCGCTGCGCTCCGGCGGCTTAGCCCACCCTACAAATTCACGCCCGCAGCGCTTCCAGCATCGCCTCGATGTAGTCCTCGCCGTCGGCGACGACCAGCATGGAGGCGTAGGGGCGCAGGCAGCTAAGCGTGCGCGCGAGCGCCGCGTCAGACTTCTCATGCGCGTCGACGATGAGCGCCGTCGTCATCACCCGGTTGAGCGCGCAGGCTTCCCCGATCACCGAGGCCGCCGGCGGGTTGCCGCCCGCGGCCGCCACCATCACGACCAGGTCTGCGCTGGCAATTTCTTCAACGAGATCCATCGCCCGGCCGGCGACGTCGCCGAGCCACGCCTGCATCGACCAGGCGCCGCGCGGCGCCTCCTCATGGTGAGCGGAAGTGAAGAACGTCGCGCGCCGCCACGGCCCCTTGGCGATGCGCTTGACCACGCGCTCGGCCGCCGCGTCGAGGGCGATCACCTTGACCGTGCGCGGCTGCGAGTTGGGCGCGTTTATGCGGTAGCGCGACTCGGCGGCGCTCGTCGCCCGCGCGCTCTCGCTTGCCATCTCACACCGACGCGTGGGCGAGGCCCGCGCGCACGGTGAGCGCCTCACGCGCGGCGTCCTTGAACGCCTGGTCGGACGGCAGCACCACTGCGGCCGAGCGTACGCGATGGTGCGCCGGGTCGACGCCGGGGGGCGTCACGTCTTTCTCCATGAGCGCCTTGACCGCGCGCAGCAGGCGATGGCGCGCCATGATGATGCCGTTGTCGGTCGAGACCAGATTCTCCTTGGTGCGGTCGACGACCGGCCCCATGCTCTCCTGGAGCGAGGCGTCCTGCATGGCGATGCCGTCGACCCCGCTGTAGGTGCGGCCCGCCTTCTGCGCCGCGCGGTCGATCAGATAATCATTGTCCTTGTTGGCGGCGGGCCGGAAGCTGCCCGGCACGTAGGTGACGTGGATGCCCTTGCCCGCGCGCATCGCCGTGACTTCGTCGGCGGTGAGCGCGCGCGTCGGCTGATAATCGAAGCTCCACGCCCAGCAGGTCTCGTCGTCGATCGGGACCCAGAAGTGGCCGTGCACCGGATGATTGCCGCGCGGCGGGATCATGGTGAAGCACGGCATCACCCACGGCGTGATGCGCCAGTAGTAATGGCCGTTCTCGGCGTTGCGGCGCGCGCCGATGTAGAGCCCGCCGGGATGCTCGACCACTTCGAACACCGGCCGCGCGTCGCCGAGATTGTAGCGGTTGCCGCGCGCGCCCTTGAACAGCGGGTCGGAATCGAGCGCGCCGCGGTGCAGCCACGACACGTGGCTCGAATCGATGCCGCCCTCCATGGCTTGCAGCCAGTTGCACTCCTGGGTGCGCTTGGAGGTGAAGCAGTGCGCCGGCGGCACCAGCGCGAACTCGAACTCGGGATGCGGCGGCGTCTTCTCGCGCGGGCCCATGTAGGTCCACAGCACCGGCCCGATCTTGATCAGCGGATAGGACTTGAGCCTGATCTTGTTGCAGAAGCCGCTTTCCACCGGCTCCGACGGCACCTCGAGGCACGCGCCGGTCACGTCGTACTTCCAGCCGTGGTAGGGACAGCGCAGCCCGCCCTCCTCGTTGCGCCCGAACCACAGCGACACGCCGCGGTGGGCGCAGAACTCGTCGATGAGCCCGTAACGCCCATGCGAGTCGCGGAACGCGAGCAGCCGCTCGGAGAGCAGCTTCACCCGCACCGGCGGGGATCCGTCCTCCGGCAGCTCCTCGGCGAGCAGCGCCGGGAGCCAGTAGCTGCGGAACAGCCGGCCGCCGGGCGTGCCCGGGCCGGTCTGGGTGAGGAAGTCGTTCTGCTCTTGTCTCAGCATCGGCGGTCAGCCACCTTTTGCTGCGGGACCGGTCGTCCCGTGCCGGCGGATCATAAGTCAATGTAGGCGCTGCGACCAGGGTTGAGAAGCAACGAAACATGAGAAGACGCATCGAGCTTTGCCGCGCGGCGGACGTCGCGGTCGGCACGCCCTTGCGGGTCGAGGCCGAGGGGCTGGTGCTCGCGGTGTTCAACCTCGACGGCGAGTTCTTCGTCACCGACGACGCCTGCACCCATGGGCCCGGCTCGCTCGGCGAAGGCTACGTCGACGGCGACGTGGTCGAATGCAATTTCCACGGCGGCCAGTTCAACATCCGCACCGGCGAAGTGGTGGCGCCGCCGTGCATGGAGCCGGTTAAGACCTACAGGGCGCGCGTCGAGAACGGCATGGTGGTGATCGAGGGGTAGAGCCCAATAGCGGCGAAGCCGCGTATTGTGCCATCGGCGGCGCAATACGGCGCTTGCGCGCCTATTGCGCCCTACAGATTTATCACCACGTTGCCGATCGCCTTGCCGTCCTCGACCAGCCGGTGCGCGGTGACAATGTCAGCGAGCGGGAATGTCTTCGCAACATTATGGATGAGCGCGTTCGCCTTGAGCATCGCGGTGATGTCGTCGATGGCATGGGCGCGCTCGTCCGCGGTCAGCTCGTAGACCAGCATGAATTGCAGCCGGATCGAGTTGACCAAACAGAAGCTCGCGGGAATCTGCGCCTCGGGCCGGCCGGTGCCGTAGACCACGACCGTGCCCTTCGGGCGCAGCACCGCCGGGATGAGATGGGCGTTGGCGGCGAGGTCGAGCTCGATCATCGCGTCCACGCCAGCCTTGCCGGTGAGCGCGGCGACTCGCTCGCCCACGTCCTCGCGTTTGTAGTCGATGGTGTGGTCGGCACCGGCCGCGCGCGCGACCTGCGCCTTCTCGGGCGACGACACCGTGGTGATCACGCTCGCGCCGCGCGCCTTGGCGAACTGGATGGCGTAATGGGCGACGGCGCCGGCACCGCCGGCGATCAGCAATTTCGTGCCCGCGCCGGCTTCCGCGAGCGCAAGCGCGTGCCAGGCGGTGAGCGCGGGAATCCCGAGGCAGGCGCCCGCGGCGAAATCGACGTGCGGCGGCAGCGCCACCGCCTGGGCGGCCGGCAGCACCACGTATTCGGCGGCGGTGCCGAACGGCCGTTTCCACTGGGCGTTCCACGTCCACACCCGCTCGCCCACGCGCGCAGGCGGCACCCCCTCGCCCACCTGGTCGATCTCGCCGGCGCCGTCGCTGTGCGGGATCACGCGCGGGAACGCGATCTTGCGCGCGGTGCCGGCGCGGCTCTTCACGTCGGAGGGATTGACGCCGGAGGTCGCGAGCTTGACGCGCACCTCGCCCGGCCCCGGCCGCGGCGTCGCGACCTCGCCGACGTTGAGCACCTCGGCGGCCGCGCCGTTCTTCTCGTACCAGGCTGCACGCATGAATCGCCCCTCCTCGTGAAACGCTGCCTCTATACGCGCTGACGCTGGTGCACACCACGGTCCTGGTTGCGTGCGCGTCGTGAACCCGTCAAGCTTGAGGCGGAGCGCGTCGGGGGACGAGGCGGGCGACCTCTCCTGTCGGCGCAGGATCACAGGAGCACGTCATGGGCAAGCGCTTCACCTACTGGATCATCGGCGGACTGATCCTCGGTGCCGTCGTCGGCTACATCCTCTACAACACCCTTCCCGATCAGAAGACCGCCGCGATCGTCGCCGGTTACTTCTCGATCATCACCGACGTGTTCCTGCGGCTGATCAAGATGATCATCGCGCCGCTGGTGATCTCGATGCTTATCGTCGGCATCGCCCATATGGGCGACACCGAGGCGATCGGGCGCATCGGCCTCAAGGCGATGGCTTGGTTCTTCAGCGCTTCGCTGGTGTCGCTCGCGCTCGGCCTCATCATGGTCAACCTGCTGCGCCCCGGCGACAATCTCAACCTGCCGCTGCCGGAGGCCGGCACCGCCACCAACCTCAAGGTCTCCGCGCTCTCGCTCAAGGAGTTCGTCACCCACGTGGTGCCGCGCTCGATCGTCGAAGCGATGGCGAACAACGAGATCCTGCAGATCGTGGTGTTCGCGATCTTCGCCGGGATCGCGGTGACGGCACTGGGCGAGAAGGGCAAGCAGATCGTCGCCGTCGCCGACGAGCTCGCCCACGTGATGCTCAAGATCACGAACTATGTCATGCTGACCGCGCCGCTCGCGGTATTCGCGGCGGTCGCCGCCACGGTGACCACCAACGGCATCGGCATCCTCGTCACCTACGGCAAGTTCATGGGCGAGTTCTATCTCTGCCTCGTCCTCCTGTGGGTGATCCTGATCCTCGCCGGCTCCCTGTTCATCGGCCCGCGGACGATCACCTTGCTGCGTTTCATCCGCGAGCCGTTCCTGCTGGCGTTCTCGACCTCGAGCTCGGAAGCCGCCTACCCGAAGACGGTCGAGCAGCTCGAGCGGTTCGGCGTGTCGAACCGCATCGTCAGTTTCGTGCTGCCGCTCGGCTACTCGTTCAACCTCGACGGCACCATGATGTACTGCACCTTCGCGACCATGTTCATCGCGCAGGCCTACGGCATCGACCTGCCGATGAGCACGCAGATCGCCATGCTGCTCCTGTTGATGCTCACCTCGAAGGGCATGGCGGGCGTGCCGCGCGCCTCGCTCGTCGTGATCGCGGCGACGCTCTCGACCTTCAACGTCCCGGAGGCGGGGCTGCTGCTGATCATGGGGATCGATCAGTTCCTCGACATGGGGCGCAGCGCCACCAACGTGGTGGGCAATTCGATCGCCACCGTGGTGGTCGGCAAATGGGAGGGCGAATACGACCCGACCCACGTGCACGAGCCGCTGGAGGAAGAGGCCATCCCGGCCGTGGCGGCGGAGTGACGGAGGCCGTCATGATCGGCGTATTCGCAAGGCATCGAGCTGCGCCGGCGCTCACCGGGGCGATGCTGGCCGCGTCCATGCTCGTCGCGGCCGCGCAGGAACAGGAGCAGCCGGTCCGGAAATTGAGCGGCACCTTGGCCAAGGTCGAGCGCAGCGGGACGATCACGCTCGGCTATCGCGAGGCGTCGTTCCCCTTCTCCTATGTCGGGCCGGGCAAGCAGCCCATGGGATACTCGATCGACCTGTGCCAGGCGATCGTCGATGAGGTCGCGCGCGAAATCGACAAGGGCGTGAAGGTCGATTACGTCGCGGTGACGCCGGAGACGCGCATCGGCGCGGTCGTCTCCGGCAAGGTCGACCTCGAATGCGGCTCGACCACCAACAACGCCGAGCGCCAGAAGCAGGTCGCCTTCTCGCCCATCATGTTCGTGACCGGCACCAAGCTGATGGTCAAGCGACGCTCGCCCATCAAGTCCTATCGCGACCTCAAGGGCAAGGTCGTCGTGGTTACCGCCGGCACCACCAACGAGCAGGTGATGAAACGGCTCAACGAGAAATTCCAGCTCGGCGCCAACGTGATTTCGGCGCGCGATCACGAGGAATCCTACAGCCTGGTCGTCGACGGCAAGGCCGATGCGTTCGCGACCGACGACATTCTGCTGTACGGCCTGATTGCCCATCACAACATGCAGCGGGACCTGATCGTGGTCGGCGATTTCCTGTCCTACGATCCGTACGGCATCATGTTCCGCAAGGACGACCCGCAGCTCAACGAGGCGGTGGTGCGCACGTTCCAGGGGCTTGCCGAGAACCGCGACCTCCTGGAGTATTATCACAAATGGTTCATCCGCAAGACGCCGACCGGCGAGCGGATCAACCTGCCGATCGGCCCGCAGCTCGAGGAAATCTTCCACGTGCTGGGCGTGACGGATTGAATCCCTCCCCCGCAGGGGGAGGGTGGCCGCCGAAGGCGGCCGGGTGCGGGTTCGTGGTCAGTTATCAGTGAGGGGTAATCAGAATGGCGCAGGGATATTTTGTGTGATCACTGTATCTGATCACTGATTCGCGGACCCCACCCGGCCGCGCGCAAGCGCGCGGCCACCCTCCCCTTTCAGGGGAGGGATAAGCCCCCTCACCCTCCATAAATCTTCACCAGCTCGGCGTGGGCCCATTTCACCGCGTCCTCGGGCGGCATGCCTTGCACCGCCTTCGCATACATGTCGGTGATGATGTATTTCGACACGACCTCCGCCGCCTTGCGACCGGACGGCCCGGGCCAGCCGGGCGCGCGCGCGGTGAGGATCACGTCCCTGAACGGCGTCATGACCGGGTCTTCGTTCCACATCGGGTGCTTCGCCCATTCGCGCCCCGCCGGAGTGGAGAAGCCCTTCTGCGAGATGAACCACTTCTCGAACACCGGGCGCGAGCTTGCCCACCGCAGAAAATCCTTCGCCGCCTTCTGGTTCTTGGAATATTTCATGACCATGTGCGACTGCGCCAAATGCAACGTCGCGACCCCGGCGCTGCCGCGCGGATAGGGCGCGTGGCGGATGTCGTCCTTGAGCGGCGTGCCCTTCTCGGTCTGATACGCCTCGGGCTTGCGCAGCGCCTCGATGTAGATCGAGGCCGCGTTGCTGGTCGCGCAGATGGTCCCGGCGAGGAACGCGCGGTTGTTGCTCGAATCGTCCCAGGCGAGGCCGCCCTCGTCGTGGGCGTCCTTCCAGAATCCGACCATGAACTTGACCGACTCGAGCGTCTCCTTGCTGTCGAGCGCCACCGTCTTGCCGTCCGTCTCGACCTCCTTTCCGCCCCACGACCACAGATAGGGATAGGAGAACACCAGTGCGTCGCCGTAAGCGTGCCCCAGGGTCTGGCCGATCGGCCGGCCCTTGGCCTTGAGCAGCTTGCCGGCCTCGCGATAGCGCGCCCAGCTGTCGGGGAACGACGTGAAGCCAATCTCGTCGAACCAGGATTTGCGATAGCAGAGCAAGATCCCGAGCGCGCACCACGGCACGCCGAGCCAGGCGTTGGCGCCTTTCGTCACCACTGGGAAAACGTCGTAGAAACCGCCCTGCTGGCTCGCGATCTCCTTCTCCATCGTGATCTTGAGGCCGAGCGCCTTCTCGGCTTCCGGCAGCAATTCGCGGCGCAGCAGCACGTCGGAGGCGGGCACGAAATCGCCGAGGCGCAGCCAATGCAGGCTCGTGCCCTGCGCGTAGGCGGGCGCGCGGCCGGTCGCCAGAATGGCGGCAAGGCCGCCGGTCTTTTGCAGGAATTTACGGCGGTCGATTCCCATGCACGTCCTCCCTGTTTTTTTGTGGGGATCGATGGGTTTCGCCGCGCAGCTCAACCCATCCTACAAATCCTGCGTGCGGCGCTTCATCGCCTCGTCCCAGACCCTGGCGCGGTCGAGGTCGAAGATGAGATCGACGTCTTCTTGCGCTGTGAACCAGGCGCGCAGCGCCATTTCGCCGTCGAGCTGGCCCGGCCCCCAGCCGGCGTAGCCGAACGCAAGCAGGCTCTTCTGCGGCCCCTGCTTGCGCGCGATGTCGCGCAGGATCTCGCGCGTGGACGTCACCGCCACGCGACTGTCGACCACGATCGTGCCGGCGCGGCGGTAGTCGGCGCTGTGCACGACGAAGCCGATCTCCGGCTGCACGGGCCCGCCGGCGAAAACGCGCACGCTGCCCTCGACGCCGTCATCCTTTTCGCCCAGCGCCGTGAGCAGGCTCGCAAGCGGCCGCTCGCCCAGCGGCTTGTTGATCACGATGCCGAAGGCACCGTTCTTATCGTGGCGCGCCATCAGGATGACGGTCTGGGCAAAGCGCGGGTCGCCCATGGAGGGCGTTGCCACCAGCAGCTGGCCCGCGAGCGACGCGCGCGCCGGCAGGTCCTTCGGCGCCTCGAGCGCGGCCTGCCCGAGCGCGGGCATCGCGCACGCAAGGATCACGCTCAGCCGCTTGAGCCAAACCGGGGGCATGAACGCATCGTAACAGAATCGTAGGGTGGGCAAAGCCCCCGGGCGCTTCGTCCCGGGGGCGTGCCCACGCGGATTAGCCAATCAAACAAAACCCGTGGGCACGCGCCTCAGGCGCTTAGCCCACCCTACAAATCAGAAGAATGCCAGCGTCCGAATTTCGATGCTCTCGCGCGGGCGCGCGTTGGGCGGCGAGGTCGGGTCGGTGAACGCCGTGTGGGCGGTCCAGCGGGCGCGGCCGTCCTTCTCGGAGTCGTAGACCTTAAACACGATCGCCTCGTTGCGCTGCTGGCGCGGGAACCAGAACCAGCGATGCGCCGGGTTGTATTTGACCGCGTAGGTCTGGCCGATGCGGTTGGGATAGCGCCGCTCGGAAATCACGAAATCGGTGAATTGCACGCTGCGCGCGTCGCAGATCGCGAGCGGAAAGGTTTCGATCGGATGCCGGAACGGCCGCCACACTTGCACGATGGCGAAGCGGCGCTTGAGCAACTCCTCGGCCTCGTCGGGCAAGAGGTCGCGCACGCGCTGCGGGCCGGACCATTCGGTATAGTCGTTGTGGGCGCGCTGCACCGGCTCGCGGATCTTGTGCGCCTCGCGATCGGCTTCATCGGCGGTGCGCAGGGTATGGTCGAACACGACGACGCGCTTGGCCCCGGTCTCCGCCTTTATCAGCGCTTCCATCTCCGGGTAGTAGACGCGCTTGACCTCGTCCGGATCGAGGAAATCCCGCATCGCGGTGTCGTGGCGCACGAAGCGGAAGCCGTCGCGCTCGAGGACGAAGCCGCCCGCGTGCGGCCGCCCGTTGCGGATGGTGACGCGCCGCGGGTCCGGCGTGCTGCTGCTTTTCACCTCGGTCGAGCCCGGCCCGCCGCTGTAGGTCCAGGGCGTCTCGCCTGTCTCTTTAAGATAATTGACCGTCGCCTCGATGGTATCGGGGGCGGTGTCGAGTTCGGCAACTTCGGCCATGGGAGGCTCCTGTGGCAATGTGCCCGCGGGAATGATTTAAGCCCGCGCGAGCCCCGCCACAACCTCGACGCATTCTCAAATGGCGGGGAAGCAAAGCAGCAGAAACGCGGCATGACCGCGTTTTTTGGAAAATATTTTCTTCCCGGAAATGCAGGATGGGTTAGCCTAACCCACCCTTCAGCTTACTCCGCCGCGACCGCCGGCAGCTCGACGAATTGCGCCAGGTATTTGTTGCGGCGCTTGAGGTTAAGGCGATACATCGCCTCGAACTCGGCCTCCGGGAACGAATGGGTCGAGGGCCGGGCCATCAGCGCGTCCGCCCACGCCTTGAGCCGCGGGAACTTGTCGATGGTGCCGAGCGGCTTGATGCGGTCGAGGAAGAAGTAGCGCTGCAGGAACGGCGCGTACGAGGCATCGACCAGCGAATATTTGCTGCCGTTGAAGAACGGCCCGTTGCCCTGTTTCTTGAGCGCGGTCTCGAGCCGCTCGAACGGCACCGGGATGCGCTCTTTCGCCTTGGTGTAGTCCGCCTCGGCGTCGGCATAGGCGACCGCGGTCACCTCCGCGGCGAAGGTCGGCACGTAGTCGGTCCAGGCGCGGTTGACCGCGCGC
>WNGJ01011922.1_pt1 | contig 11804 bp, 4 predicted proteins | sample 5400611 | NCBI WGS metagenome assembly WNGJ01 (sample SAMN13153375, study PRJNA577476) | soil metagenome | isolation source: 40 cm soil or saprolite under Garry oak tree replicate 1 | place: USA:California | collected 2016-06-15 | reverse complement strand
AGCGCGACATTGGTGGAAACATCACACGTATCTTGATTCGAAATCAGAACATCGGCAATCAAGAGGCTCGCGGGTTTGACTTCGGCCTTTACTACCAGAAGCCAACGCCCTGGGGGACCTTCACTTCGCAGACTCAAGCAACCTACCTGGATGAATTCATCTTCCAGGGGTTCATCTTCCGAGAGTTCGGGCCAGACAACGGCAATTTGGCCGGCAGAACCACCGATCCGGGCACCTCGAATGAGGGTTGGTATAAATGGAAAGGTAATTCCAGCCTCGAGTGGACATGGAAGGGCTTTGATCTCTATGGCATCGTGCTCTACACCGACGGATTCCACGAATTTACGCCAAACCTTCACCCGCACTGGGTTCACCAGACCTGGTTCTTCAACGGTCAGCTTTCCTATGACTTCACCGCTCTTCTTCCGGTTGAGGAGCAACCGGTACCCGGCTATTCGAAGGGCGAAAAAGAGGTCGTCCGTGGCAAGGACGGTGCGCCTCTAGAAACGGCCTCGGCGCAGACCAGTAACTACGGTCGTAGCGTCTTGGACCATCTGCTGCGAGGCACGATCATCACCATTGGATGCAATAACATCTTCGGTCAGGATCCACCGAAGGCATGGGGGGAAGGTGGAAACGCTGTCGGTTATCCCGGCTTCACTTACGATGCGACCGGCCGGTTCGTTTACGCGCGCCTAACGAAGCGATTCTGACTCTGAAGTTTTGGTTGGGTCTGAGAGGCAATGGCCAACAACCATTGCCTCTCTTGCTTTTGTGAGCGAAGGATCATCGTCATCGCTTCAATAATTTGCACACCGCACTTCCGGGGGGTATTTTTTGTTTGTGAAGACACGGATATCTTCAGGCGTTGCAATTCTCGTCGCGGCCAGCATACTTGCCGGAACAGCGCTCGCCGGTCCCACGACTAACCAAACCTCCGAACGGAAGCAAAAAGTTGAAGAGCGGGCGATTTTCATCACCGGTTCGCTTATCCCGCAACGTATTAAACTGCAGCCGATCGGCACTACGACAGTCTCGCCGATTCGATTCATTGATCGTCATGAAATCGACCGGACAGGGCGCCGTACGACGCCGGGCGTTTTGGTCAATGAGCCTTCGCTACACGTAATCGGTCACTAATCTCCGGCCGCCCAGCAGGTAACCGCCGGTGGGACTTTCAATTCGACACTTTACCGCCGAGACCAGATGCCTTCTCGTTGGCGACCTTAGCTGGTGGTGCCTCGATTGGCTGCTGGCCTTTGGCTTTGAGAGATTCGTTTAGGATGGGCAGATCTTGGGCGAGCAATTGGTCGAACTCTTTTGTCACATCATTCAACTCCCGCTTGAGCGCATCGATATATGCAGTCTGGTAGCCGCCAGGCTTTCCTTCGTAGCTGAGAATCGCCCCATAAAGTTGGTCGGTGTGCTCCCGCAATCGCTCCTCACCGGTGATTGCCCCTCCCTCAGTTGTGGCGACAATTTTTTTGCGGACAGCATCAACTTTACCATCGAAATCGGAGATGTTCTTGCGAAGCGAATCGCCTTCGGGTAATCCCGCCATAGCGGGACTCTGAGCCAATGCTTTGCGCAAGGCCACAATCCGGTCCATTAGCGCACTTTCTTCGTCAAAGAGCGAATGGATCTCCATTGCAGCATCGAATTGCGCTTTGCGATCTGCCGCGCTGAATTTGGCCCGGTGATCGAGACCAACCGTCAACTTGGTTTCCGAAACTTTGCCGGCCTTGGTGAGGCGCACTGTGTACACGCCCGGCACTAGCCGCGGGCCTCGTACTCCCGCAAAGGCAATCTGCGCGGCCGGCGGCACGCGCGGTGGCTTCACGCGCATCGTCCAGGTTACACGATTCAGGCCCGGCCGTTTGCTTGCTGGCAATTCATCGACAACGCGCCCCGAGGAATCCAGAACTTCCAGCTTCAATTTTCCAAACAGATGGCGCTCGCGCTGGTAATAATTGATCACGGCAGCATCAGGCGGATTATCACCAATAAAAACTGCGTCGCCATTGGCCCATCCACCTGAGCCTTCAATGCGCTGTTGCACGGGACGCGCTGAGACGAACGCGACATCTTGTTTCAACAGATCCGGCGTCAACGCGCGCAACGGAGTGATATCGTCAATGATCCAGATCCCGCGGCCGTGCGTTGCAAGAACCAGATCGTTATCGCGCGGTTGAATTGCCAGATCCCGAACGGCAACCGCTGGAAAATGGTTGCCCTTGAATTGTGCCCAGTTTTTCCCACCATCGATCGAGACCCAAAGCCCAAACTCTGTCCCGAGAAAGAGCAGATCCGGCTTGACCAAATCCTCCTTGATCACATGAGCGTATCCACGAACGCCTTTGACATCCTGAGCGCTTACAAGTGGCGTCCAGGTCTTACCGTAATCAGTTGTTTTGAACAGATACGGCGCCATGTCGCCAAAGGTATGTCGATCAAAGGCTGCGTAAGCGGTGCCAGCGTTGAAGTTGCTTGCCTGCACCCAGCTGACCCATGAATTTCTTGGCAAACCAGGAACATTGCCGACGACATTGGTCCACGTCTTGCCGCCATCACGGGTGAGTTGAAGGTTGCCGTCATCCGTGCCGACCCAGATCAGAGATTTGTCCTTGGGCGATTCGCTGATCGAGTAAATCGTGGTGTGCATTTCCGCGGAGGAATTGTCCACCGTCACCCCGCCCGATTGCTCCTGTTTCTGCTTTTCCGGATCGTTGGTTGTCAGGTCGGGCGAAATTCGTTCCCAGGTTTGGCCGTGATCGCGTGAACGAAAGAGAAACTGAGCGCCGATATAAATGGTCCCCTTTTCGTTAGGCGAGAGTGCGATTGGCGTATTCCAATTGAACCTGAGTTTTTCCTTGTAATCCGGCCGTGGCTTGATGTTGCGGGCTTCGTGCGTGTGGCGATTTACCCTTCCGATCTCACCACCTTGATATTCGGCATAGATGTAATCGGGATCGGCCGGATCCGGAAACATCCAGAAACCATCGCCGTTGTATATGTTTTCCCACTGGGCATTGGTAATACCGCCGGGGTATTGCGATTCGCCCACGAAAGAGCTGTTGTCCTGCAGACCGCCGTAAACCCGGTACGGATCCTTATCATCGACGCTGACGTGATAAAATTGGGAGACTGGCAGATTTTCAGCTTTCCACCATTTGGAGCCGCCGTTGTAGGAATACCACATACCGCCATCATCGCCGGAGAACACGATTTGTGTGTTGGTTGGATCGATCCAAACACCGTGGACGTCTCCATGCATTCCTCCGAATCCGCCAACCACTGCGAAACTTTTGCCCGCGTCGTCGCTGACAATCAGCGAGCCATCAGTCTTAAATATTCGGTTGGGATTTTTGGGATCGACAATCAAGTTCGCGAAATAGAACGGTCGCCACACCATCCATTGGCTTTTGTCGCGCTTCTCCCAAGTCGCGCCACCATCGTCGGAGACAAAGAGCGCGCTTTCGGGTGATTCGACAAACGCATAAACGCGTTTGGCATCCGAAGGTGCGATGGCCACTGCAAGACGCCCATATGGTTTCTTTGGGAAACCCCTATTGGCTTCCGCAGTAACTTCCGTCCAGGTATTGCCGCCATCCGTGGAACGAAATAATCCGCTTGCCGACGGCGCTGTAGGACTTTCGCCACCCGAGCGGTACTCCCAGCCTTTACGCCGGAAGTCCCACGTTGCTGCGAACATGATGTCCGGATTTGCGGGATCGATCGCGACGTCGGTGCAACCAGTCGAAAGATTCGGTCCTTTGAGAATTTGGTTCCACGTTTTGCCGCCGTCAGTGGTTTTGTAGAGACCGCGATCGGTCGAATCGCTCCAGAGCGCGCCGGGCACCGCGGCAAAAACTGTGTCGCTGTTCTTTGGGCTCACTGCGATTTTCGCGATGCGCTCGGATTTTTCCAAGCCGGAATGCGTCCATGTTTCGCCGCCATCGGTTGATTTGTAGATTCCGTCGCCAATCGAAACGCTGTTGCGGGTCCACGATTCACCAGTTCCAACCCAGACGTTTTTCGAGTTTTTTGGGTCGAGCGCGATTGCACCGATCGATTGCACAGGCTGTTCGTCAAACACGGGTCGGTATCGCGTCCCGCTGTCATCAGATTTCCAGACGCCGCCACTCGCTGCGCCGACAAACAGTGTGATTTTGCCCGATGGCTCGCGTGTGCCCGCGATGGCCGAAATACGTCCGCTCATTGTTGCAGAGCCTATGTTACGCGCGCCGAGGCCAGAGATGGTTGCCGAATTGAATGGCGCTTCCTCCGCCCCACAAGAAATTATGCAGAGAAGCAGGAATGAAAGCGACGCGAGGACACGTCGCACTCCAAAAGTATCGTGCGCAAAGGACGTATCCTCGCGTGGCTTTGGGTCATTTAACGTCCTCATCTATTAATCACCGCTGTGGTTGCGGAAGAGGGATGGTGCCGGGGAAATGAAATATCGTGTCATCTATGGGCACGTTGGCTTCGACCTTATCGATTATGATCCGTTGCTTGTCAGGCGCTCCCTTGCGCCCGAACTCGATTGAAGTTGGAACGAACACGCCCCCGACTTTTTCGTAATCGCCCAGGTCGGTCTCTACTTCTTCGTATGCGCCGTGTCTGGTGCGTTGTGTCAGGACACGAATCTCTAGAAAATGATCAGGGTCCAGATAGACAAAACTTACGTCCCCGTTTTTCCGGGTCACTTTCAACTTGTGGGCTGGCGTCCCGTCGACGTCCTCTGTCCCAAGATATTCGACCGCGTTTCCTTTCGCCTGCCAATCAACCAATGGCCCGTCCATCTCCGCGTCTTCCACGAGCGCTTTGGCATCATCGGCCGACATTCGTTCGGGATCTCTGCGTCCAAAGAATGGCGAGACCCTCCATCCTTCCTTGCCGTCATACGCCTCGATCTGAGTCATTCCCTGGAGAGACGCTTCAGTGCGCACGTCCTCCGGCCGCCTCTTAATTTGTAGATAGGCTAATTGAATCTGCCCTCCCTGCACCAGCATTTTGCCACTAAGCCGCAGGGTCGTCAGACCGTGCAGGGCGCTCGTACCACCCTTCGCCTCGATATTCTTAGCCACCAGTTCATCGACCGTGGGTTGACTTTTATCTTGCGTGAAAGCGTCTGAAACAACGAAGCCGGCGAAGATGAACGCGATTAGAAGACGCAGATGCATATACTAGTTTTGGCGACGAATAGGAGACAGCACACCGGCACCAATGTTCAAACCAGATGGCAATGCAAGTTGTTCTCGAAAAAAATTATTGTGGACGCAATCAGGCAATTTTCGTGTCCGGAATTGCCAAAGCCGATTAAAGTTCATGACGAATACAATTTTCGGTCGTGTCTTCAATCAAAAAACACAAGATCCGATCCGCGCCGGCCGCAACCGCGGCTTCGCGGCGTTCCACCGGAGAGAAACAGCAACGTAAATCCGGCAAGAGAAAAACCGACCCTCCCTGCGTCCCTGTCGTGCCCGACTCATGGCAACTTAATAGTGGCATTGTCCTTCTGTGTATCGTGGCTACCGCCGTGCTTTATGCGGGCGACCTTAGTCTGGGCTTTTTCAGAATCGACGACCAGCAGTATGTCGTCAGCAATCCGTGGATACAGGGACTAACGTGGAAACATCTCGCGCAGATTTTATCGAATCCTTACTACCTCAACTATTCCCCTCTTCATTTGTTATCCTACGCGCTTGATTATGCGGTTGGCGGCTTGAACGCATACGCCTTCCATCTATCAAACAACCTCTGGGCCGGTGTTGTTGCCGGCTTTGTATATCTCGTTGCACTTGCACTAACACAGCAACGAACAACTGCCATTGTCGCTGCCTTGTTGTTTGTTGTTCATCCAGCGCACGTGGAAGCCGTTGCCTGGATTTCAAGCCGGAAGGATTTGGTGGCTGCTGCATTCGTCCTGACCTGTGTCCTCGCATACCTAAAATACAGGCAGCGCGGGGCAATGGGTTGGTACATCGTTTCACTTCTGCTGTTTCTCTTCGCATTGCTGGGAAAACTATCCGTTGCTGCTTTTCCTGCGGTGTTAGTAGTTCTCGACCTGGTGCTTGAAAAGCGGCCGTTACGGCGATCAATCATTGACAAGATTCCATTTCTACTTCTGGCGGCTTTGATAGCCGTAGGAGTCCAGCGGGCACAACCGAGCACCGGATTGCAGCCTGACCTGGCCACGCATGCAAAGGCCTTCGTCCAGACTTTGTGGTTGCTTACCGGCCTGGGAAGTTATGTTATTTATCGGGTGCCTCCCGAAGCGGGAGATAGTTTACCTCAATTCGTTGGATTAGGCATCCTCGTTGCCTTGTTCCTATTTCCGTGGCTCCTACGCAAGCGCTATCCTATAGCGACTGTTTCGATCTACTGGATCTTATTTACTTACTTTCCAACACAGGTTCTGCCATTCAGTTATCCAGTAGCTGATCGCTACCTTTTTTTGCCATCAGTAGGCGCGGTTCTCCTCATTGCCTGGCTATTGATCAAAGCAACAGATCATTTGCCCAGGTGGAAGGTCGCCGCTGCAACAACGCTGGTTGCGACAGTTAGTTTTATATGGCTGACGAAAACGGTTGATTACTTATCCGAATGGCGAGATCCGCGGTCGGTTTGGTTCGCGGCAATTCGGAAATCAGATGACGTCCATTTGTACTACGAGCTCGGATGGGAATACCGCGAGAAGGCGGCGAGCTTTGGTATCCATCGTCGAAATGCTCCGCTTCCACCAGAAGAAGCTAAACATTATGCTTCCGCTGTTTGGAACGATGATCCCCGCCTTCCCCAGTTGCTCGCCGAATTGGCAGACAACCAGCATAGCGGACCGGTTGAGAACGAGTTTAGAGAACATTTGCTGAGCAAAGCGTCAGAAAATTTTGACGAAGCCGCCACAAGAAAGGGAGCGCACATCATGCCGGACCTGTTTCTCAGCCGTGGCGTCTGTTTCCTCGATAAAGGTGATATGGAGTCTGCAAAAAAGGAATTCCTCGCGGGGGTCGATGAAGCTTCCGCGTTGCCATATTCTGAAGGCCAGCAGGAGGCCTTAATCGCCTGTCATTACAATCTCGCAGTTGCGGAACAGGGGCTTGGCCAATCTAAAGAGGCATTGTCCTGGATCAGACTTGCGGAAGAAGAGCAGGATAAACTTGGTAGAACCGTGATTCCCGAACTTACTGCTAGTCGCCAACAACTTGAGTCAAAGATGGCAACTCTCCCTCACGAATAAGCTGGTCCCGGGAATTTGCGCAGCTGGTCCAGAGCAAACTTCAGGTTCGTTCATTTCTTTTAGCGGGCCGTCACTCGGAGCGCAGTGCCTGCATCGGATCGACCCGCATGGCGCGACACGCAGGAATATAGCAGGCGCAAAATGCAACTATTGCCAGGGTCATAGTCGCGATGAACATCGTCCCAAGATCAGTCGCGCCGACGCCGAAAAGGAGACTTTGCAAGAGACGAGAGGAGGCGAACACGCCAATTAATCCGATCAGCACGCCGATGCCAACAAAGCGCATCCCCGGGCCAATAATGAGACGCAGCACGTCGTAACGTTGCGCGCCGAGTGCGAGGCGAATTCCGATCTCCTGCGTCCGCTGGGTGACCGAGTAGCTCATGACTCCAAAAATTCCTGCCGCTGCAAGAAGTAGTGCAATGAGCGCGAACAAACTGACCAGCATCGCGTTCAAACGCGGCTGTGCGATCGACTGGGACCGGTAATCGGCAAGCAAGCGCGGCCGATAAACTGGCACCTCCTTGTCGATTTCGGCCACGGAACGACGAAGAGCCGTAGTCACCGAAGCCTGGTCAACCTGCGTCCGCATAAAGATCGACAGCGACTGAATGGCAAACTGCGGATATGGAACATAAATCTGCGGCTTCGGCGGAACATTAAGACTGACCAGGTGCATATCGCCCACCACGCCGATGATTTCGCGAACCGGAGGTTTGCCAGGCTCGACCGAGCCGTCTGGAACGATCCGCTTGCCGATCGGATCTTCGCCAGGGAAAAACTGCTTCGCAAAAGTCTCGTTCACAATTGCGACTGCGGGTGCATTTTTGTCGTCCCGTTCGGTGAACCAGCGACCTTTGCGCAAAGGAACCCGCATGGCCTTGAAATAATCAGCGGTGACAGCATTAAATTGCGCGACTGGCTGCTGACCTTGTGCGACTGGATGGGCAACGAAGTTGAAAGTAAAACTGATATCACTGCCGCTGAGCGGAATCCACCAGGCAGCCGCAACTGATTGTATTCCGGGCTGGCTAGACAGGCGTTCCAGCAATTTCTTGTAAAAAGCAGCTGCCTGTTCCGGCTTACCGTAATTTGTTTGGGGAAGCGTTACCCGTGCAGTCATGACATTCGTCACATCGAACCCGCCAGGAACTCTTTGCAGACGAATAAAACTTTCGACCAGCAACGCAGCGCTCGCGAGCAAGGCCAGCGCGAGGACGATTTCGACTACGACCAGCGCAGCACGGGTGCGATGCGCGCTCGCGCCTTCGCTCGCACCGCGTGGAGCTTCATTGAGCGACACGGCAAGATTCGAACGCGATGCGCGCCACGCTGGAAACAGACCGGAAATGATTCCAACTCCAAGACTGGCGATGCCCGTAACGACAAGAACCAGAGGGTCCGGAGAAATTTCGTCAATGCGCGGAATGCTCGGCAGAAATGCTTTCAGCGAATCAATACCCCAGATTGCAATCACTAATCCGGCGAGACCGCCCAGTACGCCGAGCAAAGTACTTTCGGCAAGTAATTGTTTAATAATACGCCAGCGGCCGGCACCGAGCGCGGCGCGGATGCTTATTTCCCGATTGCGCGAAAGCGAACGCGCCAGCAACAGATTCGCGACGTTGACGCAAGCGACAAGCAGCACGCAACCAGCCATCGCACACAACATCAGTAACGCGGAATGCATGCTACCAATCATGGCGCTGATCTCTGGAATGACTTTCGCGCCGGTGTGCAGCTTTGAGTCCGGATATTGTTGACGCCAGCCTGCGGTGATGCCGTCGATATTCGCCTGCGCCTGTTGGATCGAGACGTTCGGTTTCAATCGCGCGATGCACTCGAAAAAATCGTTGTCCCGCTGCTCCGTCATCGGCGGCGAGCCATCCTTCGATTCGCGCAAGGTCGACATCGAGACCCAAAGTTCCGCCGAAACCGCAGCAATCGGAAAAGTAAACCGTGGGGGCATCACCCCGATTACCTCGAACTGCTGACCGTCGAGCGTAAGAGTTTTGCCGACAACGTTGTGGCTCAAAATGACCACATGATTTCCTGGATTATCTTCGTTAGGCAAAAACGTACGGCCAAGAACCGGTTGGACCCCGAGCAACGGAAACAGATCAGACGACACTGATTCGGCTTGAACATGCAGCGCTCCGTTGCCATCTGTGAGCGTGCTCACGCCTTGGTTGGTATAAAGCGCGATCCGCTCGAAAACCTTGTTCCGGTTACGCCAGTCAACGTAATCCAGGTACGAGATCGAATTGATATCTGTGCCAGGATCGGCTTTTTCACGGGTATCGTATTCGCCGATCGCGACGAGATTTTGCGGTTGATGGAATGGCAGCGGCCGCAATAACACCGCGTTGAGTACGCTGAACACGGCGGTGTTGGCACCAATCCCGAGCGCAAGCGTCAGCACCACGACGAAAGTAAATCCCGGAGATTTGCCGAGTTGGCGCAGCGCAAATTTTAAATCCGCGATCATTGTTCTTCCTTAACAATCGACACCAGTCACTCGTAGCGCAGCGCCTCCACGGGATCGACGCGGGTGGCGCGACGCGCCGGAATGAGGCAGGCGGGCGATGACACCGCAGTCATGACGAGCGCAGTACTGAGAAGAATGGCGACGTTCAGCGTTGGCACGTCGAAGAGAACGCTCTGCATCGCTTTTCCTGCCAGCGACGCGCCGATCAAACCGAGGACGGTTCCGGCAGCGAGAAGGCGCAGGCCTAACGAGAGGAATTGCGCTCGGATCTGCTCGCGTTGCGCGCCAAGTGCCATGCGAATGCCGATCTCACGCGTGCGTTGCGTGACCGCGTAACTCAACACGCCGTAGGTTCCAATCGCCGCCAGTAACAGCGCGACGCTGGCGAAAATTCCCGCGAGCAACGCGGGTGAGCGACGCGCGATCAGACTGTCCGCGATGCGCGTATCCATTGAGCGGAGGTTATCGATCGCAAGGTCAGGATTGGCTGCGCGCACAAGTTTCCGCAGCGTCTCAGCAAATGCTTCCGGGCGCTGGCTCGTTCGCGTGACGACGAAGACACTATTGTTCTCTCGATATACGAGCGGCAGGTAAACCGCGCCTTGTCCTTGCGGTTCGGTAAGCTCTGCCTGTTTTACAGCGCCGACGACGCCGACAATCGTGAAGAGCTTTGCGTCATCTGTTTCGTCGCCGACAGCGATACGCCGACCAAGCGCGCCGCCATTCGGCCAATACCGACGCGCAAAATCTTCGTCCACGACACAGACACGTTCAGGACGATGCGAGTCCGCCGAGGTGAGGAAGCGTCCTTCGCGCAGTGGAATGCCGAGGACCGAGAAGTAATCGCCGTTAACGCCATAAGAGTAATGACCCTGCTGTGATTGACCGGGCGGCGGCACGTAGTCCTTCGGCGTGATTGCGGTTTTGCCGCTATCGCCGCTCAACGGAATGCTGGTGATTGTTCCGGCGGAGACGATTCCCGGTTGCTGCCGGATGGATTCCAGCAAGCGATCGATGATGACGACGCGATTCGGAATAACGTCCCACGAGATGGTGCACTCGCCGGTGAGAACATGCTCGGCGCGAAAACCGGACGGAACGGCCAGGACGTTTTTCAGGCTCAGTCCAAGGAGCGCCGCACCCGCGAGCAAAATAAAAGCAAGGGTGATCTGCACGACTATAAAGCCGTGGCGAAGCCGTTGCGCGGCGCGGCTAATCGTGCCGGTGCGTGATTCCGATTGGAGCGCATGCGCCAGATGAGTGCTCAGGTTGAACCAGGCGATCGGGACCGCGATCCCGATTCCGAGAACTACCGCGCCCGCGACATCGATCAGCGCCAGCCATTCATCGAACGCGATGTGGGCGCCGAGCGGCAAGCGATCTGCCCCGAGAACTTCGAGTAGCCGAATTCCCCACGCTCCGATGATCAATCCGAGCACGCCACCGATCGACGTGAGCAACACCGTCTCGATCGTCACCTGTTTCACGACGTGCCATCGGCTCGCGCCCATCGATCGGCGAATCGCCATCTCTTTCGCGCGTCCGCTCGCACGAATGAGAAGAAGATTTACTAAATTAACCGCACCGATGAGCAGAAGAAAAAATACTCCGGCCTGCATCAGCCAGAGGGTTGGACGAATGGACCGCACGTGTTCAGCGTGCAATGGCCTAACGAGTGATCGGAAGCCGGCTTCCGCCATCATTTTCGCTTCAGGATTATCTTCCTCGACGGCGGCGTTGTGCGCATCGATCTGGGCTTGCGCTTCCGCGATCGTCGCGCCCGGCCTCAATCGCGCGATCATGTGCGTGACGCCGCCGCCAGAGTGGCGCGCTTTCGGTCCACGCTCTTCCATATCGGATTTTATCGGAAGAAAAACGCGCGCCTCGGACGAGAGAAAACGAAAAACAGGAGGCAGAACGCCAACGATCTTTCTTGGGATACCGTTTATGCGGGTATCACGGCCCAGAATGTTTGGATCGGAATTGAAACGCTGGCGCCAGAAGGCGTCCGTTAAGATAATGACGTTCTTCTGCGCGGCCGTTTCTTCCTCGGTGAAGTTGCGACCGATCGCG
>WNGJ01021943.1_pt1 | contig 11805 bp, 9 predicted proteins | sample 5400611 | NCBI WGS metagenome assembly WNGJ01 (sample SAMN13153375, study PRJNA577476) | soil metagenome | isolation source: 40 cm soil or saprolite under Garry oak tree replicate 1 | place: USA:California | collected 2016-06-15 | reverse complement strand
GCTGGCGGTCACCACGGGCGACGCGATCGACAACGCGCAGTGGAACGAACTGCAGGCCTTCCTGACCCTGTTCGACGGCGGGCTGGTGTCCCCGGACTCCGGCGGTCCGGACTACGAGGGAGTGCAGGCGCCGGACTGGCCGGGTGACATCTTCTGGCGGCCGGACGGACCGGGTGCCGACGGGCCGGACTTCTTCCGGCGCGAGTTCGGCTTCCCCCACCATCCGGGCCTGCTGCGGCGCGCGCTGCGCGAATTCTCCGCGGCCGGCCTGAGCATCCCCTGGCTGTCCTGCTTCGGCAACCACGAGGCGCTGAGCCAGGGCGTGGGTACCCAGACCCCGGGCCTGGCCGCCGCGATGACCGGCGGCAAGAAGCCGGTCAGCCTGCCCGAGGAATTCGATCACGACGGGGCGCTCGAGAAGTTCACCGAGCAGCCCGAGGCGTTCATGGCGGGCCCGTACCGCCGTGTCACGCCCGATCCGTTCCGCCGGCCCATCACCAGGCGGGACTTCGTCGATGCTCACCTGCGCGCCGGCTCACGGCCGTTCGGCCACGGATTTACCGAACGGAACCGGCTGGACGGCACCGCCTACTACGTCCACGACACGCCTGCGGCGCGCTTCGTCGCGCTGGACACGAACTGCCTGGCCGGCGGGGCGTCCGGGTGCCTGGACGCCCGGCAGGCGCGGTGGCTGGAAACCCGGCTGGCGGAGGTGCATTCGGCCTACCGCGGGGCGGACGGCGGCGAGGTCCGGACCGGGCACGACGACCGGCTGGTGATCCTGTTCTCCCACCACGGCACCGACACGCTGGACAACAGCCGCGGCGGTCACGCGGGACCGGACGGCGAGCCGTTGCTCGGTGCCGGGCTGGTGACCCTGCTGCACCGGTTCCCCAACGTAGTCTTGTGGCTGAACGGCCACACCCACACCAACACGATCCGCCCGCGCCCCGACCCCGCCGACCCGGCGCACGGATTCTGGGAGGTGACCACCTGCGCGGTGGTGGACTGGCCCTGCCAGACCCGGGTGGTCGAACTGCTGGATCACGGCGAGTACCTGTCCATCGTGACCACGATGGTGGATCACGATACGCCGACGGCACCAGCCCTTTCGCTGGAGACCTCAGATGACCTCGCCGCGCTGCACCGCGAGCTGGCGGCCAACGTGCCCTGGGACGTCACCGTCATGGCCGGCACCGCCGCGGACCGGAACGTGGAGCTGCGCGTGGCCCCGCCCTTCCCGCTCAAGCATCTGCCCGGAGTTTGACCCGCAGCACGCCCAGGTCGGCGGGGCTGAGACCATGATCGGTCAGCCACGACGCGACCCCGCCGTAACGCGCGTCCATCTGCTCGAGGAACGCCGTCATCGTCTCGGCTCGCGGCCGGTGCAGATCGGCGGGCTTGCTGTTGATATCGCGGGCGTACAAGCGCGATCTGCGCAGCCGGGCCATGATGGCCTCGGTGCGCTCCCCCGTGGCCGCGTAGTCGGCGGCAATGGCCTGCGCGGGCACGCCGGCCACGGTGAGCGCGAGCGCCACCACCACCCCGGTCCTGTCCTTGCCCGCCGCGCAGTGGACCAGCGCCGCGCCCTCGGTGCGGGCGATGCTGCGCACCGCCCCCGCTACCTGATCGGGGCGGTCTTCCAGGTAACCCAGGTAGTGTCCGCAGACAGGGTCGCGCGGATACCTGGACTTATCCTGCCGGTCTCTGGCCAGCAGCGCGTCGGCGATCACATCGGTGCTGGATCCCACCTCGGGCAGCACCGGGTGATGAGCGTGCCGCACGCTCGCGACGGCGTCCAGCGGCGCCGGGCCCTCGGCCGCGAGCTCGTTGGAGCTGCGCAGATCCACCACGGTGGTCACGCCGATGTGGTGCACCAGTTTCCTGACGTCGGCAGCCGACAGTTCCTGCAGGTTATCCGCGCGCAGCAACCTGGCCCTGGCGGTCTTCTGCCCGTCCTCGGTGGGCAAGTCCCCTAGGTCGCGCACGTTGACCGCACCCTCAAGCTCAATCCACGCCATGACAACACCTTCGCAGATCCGCTCAAGAGCCGCCGAACCGGCGGTGCCTGAACAGCGACACGGGGGAACGGGGAACGCTAGCGGCGCCGGACCCAGGCGCTCCCGATACCGGCCTGATGCAGGGCCAGGCACGCCAGGCCGAGGAGCAGCAAACCGGTTACGGAGAACCACGCATTCGTGGCGGTTCCGGTGGCATTGATAACCCAGGCGATGGCGAAGAGGATCGCCGCGATGATGGCAAGCATGCCTATGCTGCTTCCCATACCGCGCCGCAGTAATCGCGCCCGGATAAAGGCGGCCGGGCTGGTTACCGGAAGCGGCGATAACGGATGGGTGCCGGACGGCCCGCCGACGCTGGTCGGTCGATCGCCTCCGCGCCGACCGGTTCGCCGTCGGCCGGACCGACGCCGAGAAGGGAACGGGTCAGCGCGTGGCGTTCGCCGTTCATCTCGGTGAGCACGGCGGTGAAGTGGGCGTCGCGCAGCACGGGCGGACGCTCGCCTGCGCGCAGTGAGGCCAGGACGGTGCGCCTGATCATTTCCTTGACGAACGACGCGGTGACACCTTCGGTGCCCGCCACCACCGGGTCCAGGTCGGCGTCCAGGGCCAGGTCGCGCACGTAGACGCGGAACAGGCGCTCGCGGCAGCTGGCGTTGGGCCGCGGAATCTCGATTGCCAGGTCCACCCGGCCCGGGCGGTCCGCCAGGGCAGTTTCCAGGATGTCCGCCCGGTTGGTGGTCAGCACGAAGGTGACGTCGGCATCGGCGCCGACCCCATCCATGGCATCAAGCAGCGAGAACAGCAGCGGGTTCCCGTCCGGCGTGTAGTCCCGGTCGGTGGCCACGAGATCGACGTCTTCGAGGACCACCATGGACGGCTGCAGGCGCCGGGCCAGGGCGGCGGCCGCGTCGATGAACCGGATGGACCGGCCGGTGAGCAGGATGACCGTGCTACCGGCCAGGCGCGCGGTCAGGTAGCGCACGGTGTGCGTCTTGCCTGTCCCTGGCGGCCCGTGCAGGAGCAGCCCGCGCTTGAGGTGCTGGCCCGCGCTGAGCAGCTCCTGCGACCAGTCGGCGACGCCGATGATGTGCTCTTCGATGCTCTCGAGAACGCCATCGGGCAGGACCACGTCCTGTGCCGTGACCACCGGGCGGGGGAGGAAGGAGACCAGTTCGTTGCCGTGGTGCTCGCTTTCGGTGAAGCTGAGCACCTGGCCGCGAAACACGTCGTGGGCGCGCATCAGGCGCTCGATCTCATCCCGGGTCGCGGCGGCCGCCGACCGGTCGGCCGCGAGTACCTCAAGGGTGCAGACGGGCGGGCCGAACTGGCTTTCGTCACGGATGCCGATCACTACCGGGGCGCCGTCCGGTGCCGTCGCCGTCACCAGGCCAAGGGTTACGACCTCGGTGTTCTCCTCCGGCCCGACCGCTGCGGTGCCGTAGCTGGCGGCCCCTATGCCGGCGTCACCAGTGCCGCTGGCGATGCCCGCGACCCCGATTCCGCGCCCACCCATGAACCGGACGCCGCCGAAGTGCCCGGGCGTGCTGATCAGCGACAGCATGTTCTCGTGCGGGCGCTGCCCGGCTCCTGGCGCGCCGAACCATTCCGCCTCGTCTTGCCGCGCCGCGAGGTAGGCGTCGACTCCACGCTGGACGTTCACGTGCTCCCATTTCGGGAACTGCTGCGTCACCGGCACCACCTCGGTCAGCTCGCAGCCGAGATGTCCCGTGACCCGGAGCGCGAGCTCGGAAGGCCCGGCGTCCTCGGCCAGCATCCTGGCCCCGATCTCGAACAGCTGACGCAGGCCGCGCGCCAGGCCGCGGAGATCCTCGATGTCCGGGGACGGCGGCGGATTGGCGGTACTCACGCGGTCCACAATGCCGGACGATCCGGAGGGTGCCAAGGGGGTTATCACCACATGCGACGCGCCGAACGGCCCGGCGATAGCAGCTGTCGCCAAAGTGATGTCTGAATTACTTGCGCCACGCAACTATCGATGGCAATGTTCGAGGAATGATCAGGGTGGCGCTCGCCGGGTTCGGACCCGATCTGGCCGAGTCAGCCGAGCCTGGGGAGGGCAGGGGCGGTGGTCGCTCATCTAGTGCGCAACAGGCCCGGCGGCCTGGTCACCGCCGTCTCCGTTGAGGACCCCTAGACCAGCTGATCTCGCCCGCGAAGAGTCAACCAAGGAGTAAACATGCGCCGTTTCGCTCTCACCATAGTCGCGCTGGCGGCAATCGCCGTGGCGGGCTGCTCCAGCAGCAGCTCATCAAGCACGGCTCCAGGCTCGGGCAGTTCGTCCACGCCCGCCGCGAGCAGCACTTCGGCCGCGCAGACCGGGACGCTAACCGTTTTCGCCGCGTCATCGCTGAAGGAGGCCTTTACTCAGCTCGGAAAGCAATTCGAGGCCGCCCACCCAGGAGACACGGTGAAGTTCAGCTTCGGGGCGAGTTCCACCCTGGCCACCCAGATCACCAATGGCGCGCCGGCCGACGTGTTCGCTTCGGCATCTACGAAGAACATGGACCAGGTTGTCACGGCGGGCGACGCGTCCGGCCCGCAGAATTTCGCCAAGAACATCATGGAAGTCGCAATCCCGCCGAGTAACCCTGCAAAGGTGACATCCGTTAGCGACCTGGCGAAGTCGTCGGTCAAGGTGGCGTTGTGCCAGCCGGCGGTGCCGTGTGGGGTCGTAGCGGCGAAAGTCTTCAAGAACGCGGGGATCACAGTCAAGCCGGTCACGCTCCAGCCGGACGTGAAGTCGGTCCTGACGCAGGTCGGGCTCGGCAACGTCGATGCGGGCGTGGTCTACGTGACCGACGTGATGGCGGCCGGCGCCAAGGTCAAGGGCGTGACGATCCCGGCCAACGACGAAGCCTCCACGCTCTACCCGATCGCTACGATCAGCAACAGCAAGTACCAGTCCATCGCTCAGGCCTTCGTCGCCTACGTGCTGTCATCTGCGGGCCAGCAGGTGCTCACCGCCGCGGGGTTCGAGAAGCCCTGAGCTAGCATCCGGAGCCGCCATGGTGACCCGCACCGCGCCATCGCGCCTGACAGCGCGTGAACGAGCCAGGCGGGCCGCGCGGGGTGGTGCTTCGCGATCAGTGCCGGCGCCCTTGCTGGTGCCGGCACTGATCGCGGTCGTCTTCCTGATCCTGCCTTTGGCCGGCCTGCTGATCCGCGCCCCGTGGGGCCGGCTCGGAGCGGCTCTGAGCGGGTCCGATGCGACCCAAGCCCTCATTCTTTCTGTGTGGACGGCGTCCGCGAGCACGGCGATCTCCCTGGCTATCGGGGTTCCGCTGGCCTGGGTGCTGGCCCGGAGCAGCTTCCCGGGCCAGCGTCTGCTCCGGGCCCTGGTGACCTTGCCGCTCGTGCTCCCGCCAGTGGTCGGCGGGGTCGCGCTGCTGCTGGCGTTCGGGCGGACCGGGTTCGCCGGCCGCTATCTGGACTCGTGGTTCGGGCTGACGATTCCGTTCACTCCGCTGGCCGTGGTCATGGCCGAGACCTTCGTCGCCATGCCGTTCCTGATCATCACGGTCGAGGGGGCGTTGCGATCCGCAGACCAGGGCTTCGAGGAAGCGGCGGCCACGCTGGGCGCCAAACGGATGGCGGTATTCCGCCGAATCACCGTGCCCATGGTCGCGCCGTCCCTGGGGGCAGGCGCGGTATTGTGCTGGGCGCGAGCCCTGGGTGAATTCGGGGCGACGATTACCTTTGCCGGCAGCTTCCCGGGCCAGACAGAGACGATGCCCATCGCCGTGTACTACGCGCTGGAGAATGACCCCGACGCCGCGATCGCGCTGAGCCTGGTACTGCTGGTTGTTTCCGTCATCGTGCTAGTCTCCCTTCGCGATCGCTGGCTGCGCGGCGGCTCACCCCTATGACGCACGTCGACAGCGCGGGCCTCGTCGTCGATGCTGAGGTCAAGCGCGGTAGTTTCACCCTCGCAGTCAGCCTCGCCGCGGCACCCGGTCAGGTTCTCGGCCTGCTCGGGCCGAACGGCGCGGGGAAGTCCACGCTGCTCAGCGCGGTGGCCGGCCTGACCCCGGTCTCGGCCGGGCGCATCACGCTCGCGGGGCAGCTCATGGACGATGCGGAGCAGGGAACGTTCGTCGAGGCCGCGGGACGGCCGATCGGTTTCGTCTTCCAGAACTACCGGCTCTTCCCGCACCTGACCGTGGCCGAGAACGTGGCGTTCTCACCGCGTGCCCGGGGTCTAGGGAAGCGCGCTGCCAGGTCAGCCGCCAGCTACTGGCTTGACCGCCTCAGACTGGCTGACCTCGCCGACCGCAAGCCTAGCCAGCTGTCAGGCGGGCAGGCGCAAAAGGTGGCCCTGGCCCGGGCGCTGGCTGGCCAGCCAGCGCTGCTGCTCCTGGACGAACCCCTGTCCGCCCTGGACGCCGGGACCCGCCTTGACGTCCAAACCGAGCTCAAGCGACACCTGGCCGACTTCACCGGGCCCTGCCTGCTGGTCACCCATGACCCGCTCGAAGCGCTCGTGCTGGCCGACCAGCTCATCGTCCTGGAAGGCGGGCGCATCGTGCAGAAGGGCACCCCGGCGCTGATCGCCCGCCAGCCCGCTACCGACTACGTGGCCAAACTCGTGGGCCTGAACCTGTACGCGGGCCGGTCCGACGGTTCCGTTGCGTCCTTCCGCGATAGTCGTCAGCAGCCAGCGCCCGCAGCCCAGTAGCGCCCGCAACACATGGCAGGCGAAGGTCACCGGGCTCACCCTGCTGGCCGACCGTGTCCGGCTCGATCTCGACGGACAGCCTCCCGCCCTAGTGGACGTCACGCCCGCGGCGGTCGCAGAGCTGTCCCTCGACCCTGGCAGCCAGGTATGGCTCACCGTCAAGGCCACCGAACTCGAGGTTTACTCTCACAGCGGCGCACAGGCAGGCTTAAGCGCCGGGGATCGAGGAACTGCTACCGGCAGAGACACGGTGACCGGAATTCATGCCGAACGAAGGTGGCGGCGATTTTTGGAACATGCACCTGGCCTGTTGGAGGAGAAAGGTATTTTCAGGTTGTTTATATAACGACCAAACCGGCTACTACCAGGAGCGTCACTATTGTTGCAGCTAGCGCGATGAGCCCAATTACCGCGATAGACAATGCTATTTTGTCGCTCCTGGACCAGGAACGCAGCCGCTTAATGAGGTTGCCTCGATGTCGTCGGCCCGCCTCGCTGGCCTGCGATTCCCGCCGCCTAGATTTTATTTTCGTGTAGTCGGCGATATCATTGACGTTAGAGAATCTTTTAATATCGGGATTTATATATAGAATCTGCTGCAGGTCTTCTTCACGAGTACTCATAGCTTGACACCAGATCTTCCGCCCTGAGAAGGGCGATCAATCGTTGGATAGAACTTGGTTCCGAAATCAGCGGCAGGTGCAACTCATTAGCGAGTTGCCGTGGCGTTATCGGAGCGCCGGACCCTGCCCGTCCCGGAGGAGGATCGTAATCCCTGCTTTCTTGAGCCATCCACTGAAGGGCGCGTTCGAGGTTGCGGATATCATCGTCGCTCGCCACACACCTTGCCACTCCCTCAGCGGTAAGAATCAGCTTCCCACCCGGCTCGGGTCGGCCGTCAATGTAACGTAGCGGCTTCAAGAGCTCGTGCGGAACCTGTTTGATCGCCTGAACCGCGTCTATCTGTCTGTTTCGGTCTAGCCAGCGTTCGATCGTATCGAAGTCCGGCCATTCGCCGTCGTGCGCACGAAACCACTGATATATAGCCTGAAGAATGGTCTGCAAGGTCTTGCTTCTCACCGGTCAATCTCCCTAGATGACAGTAGTCTTCTGTCTCAGATTCGGCTGCTCGACACGGTCTGCGTTCAGTTCACGGCGGCTCAGTCTCATTGATGTAGGCATCTCGTATCTTTTCTACACAATGGACCGAGTCGCGAGGGCTGAGGGCCGAGTCGCGCAGGTATTCGAGCGCTTCACGGTAGCTTGCAATGTCGACTAGACGCTCAAAGTACTGATTGCTCGTTAGCCCTTCGATAAAGACGACGGGTGAAAGATTCGACGCCTCGCCAAACTCCAGAAGCACGAAGTTACTATCCTGAGCAGCGTGCATAGCAAGATCGAATGGTATGACTTGAATGGTCACTTTAGTGTCACGTTCAGCCTCTAGGATATTTTCAAGCTGAGCGGTCATAAGCTGCGAGTCCCCAACTCGGCGATGCAGTACCGCTTCGTCAAGCAGCGCCCTATAGCGCGGCCGTTCGTCTGGTTGAAGCAACTCCTGGCGACGCATCCAGACCTCGACGCGCTGCCGATGTATATCTGGATCTATTTTCGGGGTTATCGCCTTAATGATTGCCTGGGCATATTCTTCGGTTTGCAGCAAAGCTGGCACATAATTCATCGAGTAACAGGTAATAGAGGTTGCAACCTGTTCCAGCCCGATATACGGGTTCAAGTTGAGGTCGTCATAGTGAGTCCACCAGCCTTGCTCCCGTGCCTCCCGGGCCAGCGTCATGAAGTCCGCCGACGTCGGCTCATCGACGTCGTAAAGCTCACACAGGTCCCGAACGTCACGCAGACTCGGGCGGCGCGCCCCCGTCTCTAGTCGGCTGATCTTGGTAGCCGAGCAGAGCAGCCTCTCTGCAACTTCTTCGACGGTAAGACCGTGCTGATAGCGCAACTCTCGGAGCCGCTTACCAAGTTCGCGTTGGCGCAGCGTAGGGCTTGTACCTGCCACGACTCACTCCATGTCGAAAGTTTGGAGGCCGCCGCCGACCCCCAGGGTGGGTTCCCTGCCGGCCGCGGCGCACATTCCTTAGCGATAGCCAGGGGTGCTAGCCATTGGCATGTGCCAACTATAGCAACGCGAGGGGCCTGGTCGCCTGAAAGTTGATCAGGGTGTGAGGATCACCTCAGAAACTGCGGCTGAAGGACGAAGTGAAACAGGCTGCCGCTGCATCGTTACGCCATGATCCATGCTGCTCAGAGCCGCTCACTGCTGCCTCGATCTGGAAGAACCTGGCTCCGTACCTGTGGATTTAGCAGATTTCGGCATGAAACTCCGGCACTTGCAAACCTTGGATCAGGCGCGCTGTTCCCTGCGCATGCCCTCATCGACAACACTAGCCCGACGGTGTGAGACACCATGGCTCGGGCTGGGCGAAGGGACGCTGAAGGGACTGCCGAGACGGCATGGTAGGGGGGTGATCACTCCCCCTGGACTGCCTCCGGGCTGCCCGCCGTGGTTCACGCATTCCGGCGCCCGGAACTGGACCTGCACGCCCGCTCCCACTACCGAGGTAACGGCCTTCCACGCCGGGCTGCCCGGCTACGCGCCCACTCCCCTGACCGAGGTCCCGGCCCTCGCGGCCCAGCTGGATGTCGGGAGAGTGTTCGTCAAGGACGAGTCGGCGCGGATGGGCCTGCCGGCCTTCAAGGTGCTTGGCGCATCCTGGGCGGTTCACCAGGTGCTGTCCCGCCAGCCAGCCGCCGCCGCGCTAACGCTGGTGACCGCCACCGACGGCAACCACGGACGGGCGCTGGCCCGGATGGCCAGGCTGTTCGGGCAGCGGGCGCACGTGTTCGTACCCAGCGGTGTGCACCCGACGGCGGTGGCGGCCATCGCGGCGGAGGGAGCGCAGGTCACCGAGATCAGCGGAACCTACGACGATGCGATGCGGCTCGCGGCTCAGGCCGGGACCAAACCCGGTACGACGCTCGTGCAGGACGCCGGCTGGCCTGGTTACGAGCAGGTGCCCGGCTGGATCGTCGAGGGCTACTCGACCTTGTTCGCCGAGGTGGACGAGCAGCTCGCTGACGCCGGAGCGGACCAGCCCGCCCTGGTGGTGATCCCGGCCGGCGTGGGCTCGCTGGCACAGGCCGGCATCACCCATTACCGCAGCCGGCCGGTCTCACGTGCGACCAGCCTGCTGACGGTTGAGCCCGGGACCGCCGCCTGCGTCCTGGCTAGCCTGGTCGGCGGCGAACTGGGCACGATCCCGACCGGCGAGACCATCATGGCCGGGCTCAACTGCGGCACGCCCTCCATGCCGGCCTGGCCCTACCTGCGTGATGGCCTGGATGCAGCAGTCGCCGTCGCCGATGCCGACAGCGCCACGGCGGCGCGCGACCTGGCGGGCTACGGAATACCGGCCGGCCCGTGCGGCGGGGCCTCGCTGGCCGGTGCCCGGGCCGTGCTGACTGGGGACGGCGCGGAGCCACGGAGGGCGGCGCTGGCCGTCGGCCCGGACGCGACGATCGTGCTGCTGAGCACCGAAGGTTCCGCGGCCAACCCAGTACCGGCGAACTGACCGAGCCGGCAGGCAAAGGCGACGAACTGACCGGGCGGGGAGCAAAGGCAGGCGAGCTAGGAGGCGGATAAGGGCCGGAAGCTACTAGCGGTGAGCTAAGACTGACAGCGAACATCAGCGTGGCCGCCGCGCAGACCGCTCGAGCGGCAGCGTCCCGAGCTCGGCTAGCCGGCGTACCGCCTCGGCCCTTGTGCGGCACTGCAGCTTGAGCAGGCTGCCCTGGACGTGCATCTCGACCGTGCGCGGGCTGATGAACAAGGCTTCGCCGATCTGCCTGCTGGTATTGCCGCGGGCCACCAGCAGCATGATCTCCAGCTCGCGGCCGGTCAGGCCGGCTGCCGCGCACCCCCGGCGGCCGGCCGCGCCAACCCGCGGCTTGTCGCCCAGCTCACCGAGCGCCGCTGCACAAGCATCCCGCAAAGAGCTAGCGCCGAGCCGGTCGGCGGTGCCGTGAGCCGCGTGCAGCAACTCACGCGCCAGAGCCTTATCCCCGGCCTGTACGGCCGCGACGGCGGCCCGGCGCTGGGCCTGGGCCGTGGCGAACGGCAGCTCAAGCTCGCTGAACATGCCGGCCGCCCGGCGTAGCTCCCGGGCCGCCGCCGCCTCGGGCTCGTTACCCAGCAGCGTCTCGCCGCGGGCGTGGGCGAGCGCGGCGATCGCCTCTGGCTGCCCGGTGGCCTCGGCCATCTCGGACAGGGCTGCCGCGCAGGCACGGACCTCGGTAGTCATCCCGTAATTAGCGAAAAGGGTCGCCATCCACTGCAGGATCTGCACGCTGTAGTGCCGTTCCTGAGTCTGCGCTAGGCGGGCCAGTATCTGCCGGGCCCGGTCCGCCGCGTCGGCATGAGCGCCCTCCGCATCCTCCAGGACGCACAGGCCCCATGAGGAAAACAGCTGCATGGGGATGAGCTCGATCCTGGTGGCGACCAAGTGACTTTCCAGCAGGTGCGGGCGGGCCAGCTTGGCCGCTCCCCGCACGGCGTGCACCAGGCCGAGCATGCCGGCGGCCGCCCCCCGGGCGTGCAGCACCGTCGCTGACGCGAGTACGTCCTCGCAGACGGCGATGGTGTGATCCCACTCGCCGCGGGCGAACAGCACCACCGTGGCGCAGGCCCGGCAGAGCTGGCCGATGGCGTCGACTCCGTGCGCGTCACAGAACTGGTAGGCGGCGGCGTACGCGGCCTTCGCGGCCCGGTAGTCACCGCAGTGCTCGAGCGAGTCGGCCAGCCGCTGCTGCAACTCGGCCGCGGTGTCCGCGAGCGTTCCCGCGAGCGCCTGGTCCAGCGCCGCCCGGACGGCCGCGATGCCCTCCCGGGACTGCCCCAGTCGTGACAGCACGTTGCCGCGCAGGCCCTCGGCGCGCAGCAGCAAGTCCGTTCGTCCGCTCGCCTCGGCGTCGGCCCGAACCGCGCTGAGCGTGGCCAGGGCGGCGGAATAGCTGGCCGCGGCGCGCAGGTGGGTGGCCACGGCCAGCCGGTCGATGGCCGCCTCGGCCGGC
>WNGJ01022095.1_pt1 | contig 11807 bp, 7 predicted proteins | sample 5400611 | NCBI WGS metagenome assembly WNGJ01 (sample SAMN13153375, study PRJNA577476) | soil metagenome | isolation source: 40 cm soil or saprolite under Garry oak tree replicate 1 | place: USA:California | collected 2016-06-15 | reverse complement strand
AGCGCGCCCCAGAGCGTCGACATCGACACCACGAGTTGTGGGGTGAACCCGATCTCCACCTCGCTCTTGACGGGCGCGGGTGCGCCGCTGGTTACCAGCCCCCAGGCGCCGCAGGGCCTGGGAAGCTTCACGCTGTTCACCGTCGCGGCGCGCATCGCGACCGACGACAACGTCGCGACCAGCTGCCCCTCGCGGTTCCAGGTCACCGCCGACTTCTCCTACGACATCGACATCCAGCCCTCCCCGAGCGCCGCCAGCCTCTCCAACGTCTTCGGCGACTCGACGGTCTTCGAGGCGCGCGAGGCCGGCGCCTACGCCGTCCACGTGGACGGAGCGGTCACCAACCTGTCGGGTCGCGTGCACGCGTCGCCGGCGTTCGCATACCTGAGCGTGGCCGCGTGCTCGAAGCCGGTGCTGTCGAACCCGCGGTTCATCTTCCCCGTTGCTACGGTGTTCCGCGGCGATACCGTCCAGCTGCTGGTGGACGCCACTCCCGGCGACTGCGGCGCGGTCTCGGCCGCCCTCACGTACAGCTGGTCGTTGACCACCCCGGCCGGCAGCACGGCGACGCTCACGCCGGCGACCTCGGCGGCGCCATCCTTCGTCGCCGACGTGGCGGGAGGCACGTTCCTGGCGAGCGTCACCGCCACCGATGCGCAAGGGAACACGTCGGACGCGGCGGTGGCCAGCGTTCCCGTCTCAACCTGCGGCAGCAACCCGATCACGGCCAGCATCGCCGTCACGGGCGGCGCGCTGCCGTTCGACGACTATCTCTTGACCGCGAGCGCCGTGTCCGCCGACCAGGGCGCGGGATGCCCGGCGCGCTTCGTCCAGTACGCGTTCGAATGGAGCGTCGCGTCCTCCGCGCCAACGTCCGGCTACACGCTGAGCAGCACGCACGACAGCTCCGTCTCGTTCACCCCGGGCGGGAACGCCGTCTACAGCATCCACTTGAGCGTGAGCAGCTCCAGCCAGCTTGCGGAAGCGAACCAGCCGATCTCCGTCAGCTGTGCGGACGCGACGCCGAAGACGGGCCCGATCTCCTTCGCGGGGAGCTCGCCTGGTTTCCCCGGCAAGCTCTTCCGCGACGACGTGGTGGGCCTCTCCGCGTCCCCAAGCTCGCTGTGCCTGAGCAGCACTGCGTACTCGTACAAGTGGGAGCTGGTCCCGCCCGTGGGCAGCGCGTCGGCGTTGAGCTCCGCGGCGCAGGCCGCGCCCACCTTCCTGGCGGACGTGGCGGCCGCCCAATGGACGGTCTCGCTCTTCGTCGTCGACAAGCTCGGGAACCGCTCCACGACGACCGCGCTCGCGCTGACGTCGGAGTCGTGCGGCGCGAATCCGGTGATCGTCTCGCTCGCGGCCCCGACGCGACCGTCCGGAGGGCTGCCATTCGATCCGTATTCCTTCGCGGCGTCCGCGCACTCCGCCGACGACGACCCGAGCGTGTGCCCGGAGCGTTTCGCCCAGACCTACTCGTTCCTCTTCAGCCTCGATTCGGTGCCTCCTCGGGTTTTGACCGTCATGTCGCCGATCTCGGCTACGAACATTGCGTCGGGCGCGCAGACCACGACCTTGCTGCGTCCAGGCGGCAACGCGACCTACACGGTAGCGGCGCACGCGGTCGGCTCGAAGAGCCTGAAGATTGCAGATACGTCCGAAGACCTCGCGGTCGAATGCGCCGATCCGGCCCCCACGAAGGTCACGACCCCTGTCATCTCGACGGTCACGCCGCCGGGAGGGGACGACGGCTTCACGCGCTCTTCCGGCCAGTTCTTCCGCGACGACACGCTGACGCTCACCGCAACCGGCTCGTCCACCTGCTTCTCGCCGGGCAATACGGTGTTCGCCTACGCCTGGACGCTGTCCCCGGTGAACCCGCCGGCCTTGAATGGCGATACGACGCGGACGCCGTCGTTCACCGTCGACTCGGCCGGGGGCTCGTACACCGCCACGGTGGTTGCGACGGACTCCCTCGGGAACGCCTCGGTTGCCGGACAGAGCACGTTCACCGCCGACACCTGCGGCGCCAACCCGGTGCAGGCGCAGATCCTCGACGCGACCCTGGGCCTGCCGTTCGACCCCCATGCGCTCACGGCTGCGCCGCTCAACGGCGCTTACTTCTCCAGCGACGACGATCCGGCGGTCTGCCCGGCGCGGTTCGCGCAGACGTATACGTTCAGCTGGGACCTCGCCGCTCCCGTGGGCACGGTGGCGGGCGTCGACTACATCTTCAGTCCGTCCACCGGGACCACCGCCGCCTTCGCCGCGGGGACGAACGGAGCCTACGACGTGAGCGTGCTGGTCACCGGCTTGAGCCAGGGCTCGAACACGCCGCACGACGCGATCTCCGTCGCTTGCTCCGCTCCCGCGCCGCTCGTGAGCATGCCGGACAGCGTGGTCGTCGACGATCCGGACGGCTACCTCAAGCCCGGCCAGATCTTCGCGGGCGACACGGTCACGGTCACCGGCTTGGCGGCGCACGCATGCTATACCGGCGCGGCCTTCCAGCCTTCCTACGGCTGGGCGCTGGCGAGCCCGAACGACCCGGCGACGCAATTCTCGTTCTCGGCCACGTCGGCGACGTTCGCTTCGACCGTTCCGAACGGGGCCTACCTGCTGACCTTCACGGTGGCCGATCAATGGGGCCACGTCACGGCCAGGGACGCCAACTTCGCCAGCGAGGCCTGCGGCGCGAACCCGGTGAACGTGACCGTCAGCATGACGCAGGCGTCGGGCACCCTCGCGTTCGACCCCTGGACGGTGTCGGCGGTGGCGAGCTCGAACGACGACAACCCCGCGGTCTGCCCGCCGCGGTTCTCGCAGACCTACTCGACCATCAACTGGTCGGCCGTCTCGCTCACCGCGGCAACGCGCTTCACGCTCGCGCCGGTGGCTGGCCCACAGACGACGTTCCTGGCCGGCGAGAACGGCAGCTACCGCATCACCGCGAGCACGGCCGGCAGCAAGAGCGGCGTCGCGGGGTCGGGTTCGGCGGACATCTCGGTCAACTGCGCGGATCCGGCGCCGCAGATCTCCGCCGCGGTCGCCACGGTGACGCCGCCGATGCCGGACGACTTCTACGCCGCGCATCCCGGAGCGTTCTTCAAGGACGACGCCGTCACCGTGACCTCTCACGCGACGTTTGCCTGCTACACGAATCAGACGGCGGCCGGAGCTGCCTACGCCTGGAGCCTCACCACGGATGCGCCCCCGACGCCGCCGATCACGCCGGACGCGCAGGACCCGGCGACCGCCACGTTCACCGCGGATCAGCCGAATCGCACCTACCATACGCGCATCGACGCGACCGACCACTGGGGGAACGCGAGCTTCAACGCTCTCGACCTGACCTCCGGAGGCTGCGGCGTGTCGCCGATCAGCGCAGCCATCACGGCGACGCAGGGCGCCGGAGCGAAGCCGATGGACCTGCGGACGCTCACCGCGGTTCCGGGCGTCGGGTCGTTCTTCTCGGCTGACTCCGATCCGGCCTCCTGCCCGGGGCGGTTCGCGCCGACCTACACGTTCGCCTGGTCGGCGGACGCGAGCGCTCCGCCGGCGACGTTCAACACCGACACCAGCAACCCGGCCATCTTCACTCCCGGCGCTCCCCAGCTCTACGCCGTGCACTTGGTCGTCTCCGGCAACGGGCAGAACGGATCCGTGGACCAGGCGGTCGACGCGAGCTGCGGCCCCCCGGTGCTGAGCACTCCGGTCGTCGTGGCCGTCAATGGTGGCGGTGTGCCGGCCGAGATCTTCGTGGGCGACATCATCCAGGTCGCCACGCCCGCCGCTTCCCAGTGCTTCGCGAGCCCGACGCTCGCCTATGCGTATGCCCTCGCGCTGAACGGCAATCCGGCGGACGAGACGTTCTCGCCCAGCGCCACCGCGGCCCAGCCGTCGTTCGCGCCGCAAGCCTATGGCGGCGTGTATGCGGTGACGGTCACCGTCTCCGACGGCTCCGGCCAGAGCAGCGCTTCCGGAGCGCTGACCATCAACGTGTCGAACTGCGGCAGCTTCACTCCGACCGCGACGCAGGTGGCGACCCAGCACTTCGACGCCATCGTGCAGGACCCGCCGCCCGGCGGCAGCGTCAGTACGGCACCTCTCGACCTCACCCAGACCCCGCCGTCGCTGACGCCGATCACGACGCTCACCGTGAGCGGCGACCAGCGCACGTTCGCGGTTCCGTTCTACCTGGATCACCAGATTTCGGTCGACGTGACTCTCTCCTTCCCGGGGTGCTCCAGCGTGCAGTTCACGGGCGCCCAGCTTCTCGACCCGACCTTCTCGGTCGTGCCCGCGGAGAGGTTCATCCAGCCAGCGGCAGGCGCAGTGACCCCAGGGCAGCATTTGCAATTCACGTTCACGCCGCTCATCGGCGACACCACGTCGGGCGGCACCGTGAACCCCGGGTACTACTTCCTCCAGATGTTCGTGAGCTCCGGCGGCTCGAACGCTCCGCGCGACGACATCGTGCAACCCGATCAGATCAACGTCAGCGGGCGCTGCGGCCTCAACCCGCCCTTCGTGGATGCGGTCTTCGACCCGGCGTCGCCGTCCGCCCTCAACACGGCGATCGAAGCCAACGCGACGACCTCGTCGGATGCCGACAACGACACGGTGGAGTTCATCCTGGCTGCTTCCCCGGCGGACGATCCCGGCACCACCACGGGGTGTGGTCTGAACCAGACCCTCACCTACGCATGGAGCTTCACGACGACGCCTGATCCGACGCTCGCGTTCACGCCGCCCGACGCCGCGATCAGTCATTTCACCCCCACGGTGGGCGGCGACTACGTCATCCACCTCGTCGTGGGGGACGGCACGACCTCGGGGGCCGGAAACGGAACCGCCGCGCAGGACTTCCCGTACACCGTGACCCCCTAGCCGCTCCTGCGCCGAAGGCGCAGGTATGCGGCTACGCCTTTTCTGCGAGTTCCCGCGAAGGCGGGAACACGCTTGAAATACGGAGACGCCCTCCTAGCCTGCGTTGCACGTAAGCATGGCGCCGTGAGACCTTCCGGCGCCATGCTCATCGCTCTCCTCTTCCTCCTCGCCCAGGCTCCGCGCGAGACGCCGCCCCCTGCGCGCCCGCCCGAGCGCATCCTGATCAAGGCCGCGCACTTGATCGACGGCCGGTCCGACTCGGTGCGCGACGGCCTCGCTATCCTGGTCGAGGGCGACCGCATCGCCAGGGTCGGTCCCGCCGCGGATCTGCAATCTCCCGGCGTCAAGGTCATCGATCTCGGCGACTCCTGGCTCCTCCCCGGCCTGATCGACGCGCATACGCACCTGCTCCTGCAGGGAGACATCACCGCCGCCGACTACGACGAGCAGCTGCTCAAGGAGAGCATCCCCTACCGCACGCTGCGCGGCGCGGCCGCGGCGCGGATCGCCGTGCTGAACGGCTTCACCACCGTGCGCGACCTCGGCACCGAAGGAGCGATGTACGCGGACGTCGACCTCAAGACCGCCATCGCGCGCGGCATCGTCCCGGGCCCGCGCGTCTTCGCCTCCACGCTCGCGATGGCGCCCACCGGCATGTACCCGCTCACCGGCTATGCCTGGGAGCTGCGGGTCCCGGAAGGCGTGCTGATCGCAGACGGGGTCGACAACCTCCGCAAAGCGGTGCGCGACCAGGTGAAGTACGGCGCGGACTGGATCAAATTCTACGCGGACGGCCGCTACTACAAGACAAACGATCCGCGCCGGCCGCTGCGGTCGTGGGTCAAGTTCACCAAGGGGGAGATCGAGGCCATCGTCGACGAGGCGCACCGCCTGGGGAGGAAGGTGGCCGCGCACGCGATGGCCTGGGACGGCATCGACGCGGCGCTCTCGGCGAAGGTGGACAGCATCGAGCACGGCTACGGGCTCACCGACGACCTGATCGACCGCATGGTCAAGCAGAACGTCTACTGGTGCCCCACCATCTATGTCGGCGCCTGGGTGGCGCAGGGACGCGGAGGGATCTGGCCGGAGATGGTCCCCATCGAGCGAGAGGCGTTCGCCAAGGCGCTGAAGCGGGGAGTGCGCATCGCCTACGGCACCGACGCGGGCGGCTACGCCTGGACCGAGAACCAGGCGAAGGAGCTCTCCTTCATGGTCCGCTACGGGATGTCGCCGATGGCGGCCATCCAGTCGGCCACCCGGGTGGCGGCGGCGCTGCTCGACCCGCTCTGCCCTCCGCAGGCGGCGAGCTGCGCCGGCAGCGATGTGGGGAGCGTGGCGCCGGGAAAGCTCGCCGACCTGATCGCGGTGGCCAGCGATCCTCTCCAGGACGTCTCTTCCTTGGAGCACGTCCACTTCGTGATGAAGAATGGCGAAGTCCTCAAGTCCCGTTAAGAGGAGACGCATGAAGAGGCTCGCCCTGGTCGCCGTCGCTGTCGCCGCTTGCGGCGGCCAGGTCCCGCAGACGCGCAAGCAGCCCGCTCCCGCCTCCGCTGCCCCGGCCGTGGTGGCGCCGCCCGTGACGGCGGAGGAGGTGGCGGTCGACTACCGGCCGCAATCCGAAGGGCATTCGCTGATCGAGGTCACCTCGCCTGCGGGCGCCAGGGTCGACGTGCGCGAGGGCCAGGCGCTGATCGGCCGCGACACGGCCCCGATGGCGGTCAAGGCCCAGGCGGACCACTGGTACGGGATCGCGGCGCGGCTGCCCTCGGGCGCCGCGCGCGAGGCCAAGGTGCAGGCCCGCGCCGGCCAGGTCGCCTCGGTCCGCTTCGTCGATCTCGCCCCCCGCGGTCCGCAGGCGATGTCGCGGGAGGCGTTCAAGAGCTTCCTCCTCCGCGATGGCGGGGGTGCTCATCGATCACATCGTCCACCGCGAGAACAAGCTCGCCGCGGTCCCCATCCTCAAGGACCGCATCCTCGATCGCGAGAACGCCTTCTGGCTCTACCAGCACTTCACCTACCGCGAGGACAAGGCCAAAGTGCAGGAGATCCTCGAGCACTGATGGCGCACGGTCTCCTCAGGGCGCCGCCCCCTCCCCAGACCCTCCGCGAGCGGGCGCGCCTCACTTTGCAGCACCTCAAGTACCTGCCCCGGACGTTCGCGCTGGTGCGCGAGTCGTCTCCTGCGTTCGCAGCGGGGCTGATCGTCCTCCTCATCGGACAGGCGGCGCTGCCGGCCGCGATGGCCTGGGTGGGGAAGCTGATCGTCGATGCGGTGGTGGCGGCCGCGCGCACCGGCGATCCGGCGCAGCGCTGGCAGGTGCTCCGGCTGGTGGGCCTGGAAGCCGGCCTGATGGCGCTCTCGATGGCGATGTCGCGCGGGCAATCGCTCCTGCGGGACCTGATGCGCGCCTCGCTGGGCAACCACGTGAACACGCTGATCCTGGAAAAGGCCGCCACCCTCGAGCTGCGGCATTTCGAGGACGCCGACTTCTACGACAAGATGCAGAATGCCCGGCGCGAGGCGAGCCTGCGGCCGCTCAGCATGGCGCTGGAGACCGCCTCGCTGCTGCAGCAGTTTCTCATCCTGCTCAGCTACGCCTTCCTCCTGGTCCGGCTCTCCCCCTGGTCGGTGCTGCTGATCGTGGCCGCCTCCGTGCCGTCGTTCATCGCGGAAGCGCGCTTCTCCGGCGAGTCCTTCCGGCTCAACACCTGGCGCGCTCCGGAAGGCCGCCGCCAGAATTACCTGGAGTGGATCCTCACCCGCGACTCGCACGTGAAGGAGGTGAAGCTCTTCAACCTCGCGCCGCTGGTGCTGCAGCGGTATCGCGCCCTGTTCGAGAAGTTCTACGCCGAGGACCGCTCGCTGGCGCTGCGCAAGAGCATCGCCGGGGTGGCGCTCGGGCTGGTCTCGCTGGGGGCCTTCTACGGCGCCTATGCCTTCATGGCCGTCCGCGCCGCGCTGGGCGCGATCACCCTCGGCGACCTCACCCTCTACCTCTCCGTCTTCCGGCAGGGGCAGTCCTCCATCCAGTCCGCGCTGGCGTCCATCGGGAGCCTCTACGAGGACGGCCTCTTCATGTCGAACCTCTTCGCCTACCTGGACATCGGCACCGGCGGCGAGCTGCCGCGCCGCCATCCGCCGCTCGCGCCGCCCCGGGCCCGCGCGCAGGAGATCGAGTTCCGCGGCGTCTCGTTCCGCTATCCGGGGAGCGACAAGTGGGTCCTGCGCGACGTTTCGCTGCGGCTGGCGCCCGGGGAGAAGATGGCGCTGGTGGGCGAGAACGGGGCCGGCAAGAGCACGCTCATCAAGCTGCTCATGCGCCTCTACGACCCGACCGAGGGCGCCATCTTCTACGGCGGAGTCGACCTGCGCGACATGGACGTGCGCGACCTGCGCGACCGCATCGGCGTGCTCTTCCAGGACTTCGTCCGCTACCAGTGGACGGCGCGCGAGAACGTCGGCGTCGGCTGGGTGCCCGCGCTGGACGACCGTCCCCGCGTGGAGCGGGCGATCGAGGACGGCGGCGCGCGCGCCGTCATCGATCAGCTCCCCCAGAAGATCGACACGATGCTGGGAGGCTGGTTCGAGGAAGGGCAGGAGCTCTCGGGCGGGCAGTGGCAGAAGATCGCGCTGGCCCGCGCCTTCATGCGCGACTCCGAGGTGCTGGTGCTCGACGAGCCCACCGCCGCCCTCGACGCGGAGGCGGAGCACGAGCTGTTCGTGCGCCTGCAGGAGCTCGCCAAGGAGCGCACCGCCATCCTCATCTCGCACCGCTTCTCCACCGTCCGGAGGGCCGACCGCATCGCGGTGCTCCAGGAAGGGCGGGTCGAGGAGCTGGGGACGCACGAGGAGCTGCTGGCGCGCGACGGCCGCTACGCGCACCTGTTCCGGCTGCAGGCCTCCGGGTACGTGAACTAGAGGAAGTCCGCCGCGCGGTACGCCGCCGTGGGAGGGAGCGACGGGATCGGCTCCTGCTCGTCCCGCGCGGTCCCGTCGATCGGCTGAAGCTGCAGGTTGCGGACCAGGTAAGGGCCGTCGATCCCGGTGTGGCGGATGATCGCTCCGGCGAACGAGAGCGAGAGCGGGCGCACGCCCGCGGGCAGGTCCTCGAACTGCTGGCGGGCGAAGACGATCGGGCGCGTCCCCGCCGGGCCTCCCCAGAGCTCGGCGTACATGCAGTACGCTCCCGCCTGCCGGATCTCCGCCGGGACCGTCAGCTGAAGATCGCCTCGCTGCTGCTCGACGCGCGCCGCGCTGGCGTCGATCCTCCCCCCCGCCTGCGCTTGGAAAGCGCCAGCCGCGACGCGGTCGAAACGTTGCCCGTCCAAGGCTCCCCTGGCCCGCACCGCCCAGCCGAACGTCTCCGGCCGCACCGGAGTGCGCAAGCGGAGCTCGAACTGGCCGGCCTCGGCCGCGAGCTGCATCGGCTGCTCGGGGACGGGCGGCACTCCCTCGGCGACGACCACCGCCACGATGCAGGCCGGCTGTACCGGCCGGCCCTCGCCGTCCAGCATCGCGGCCGAAATCAACGTCTCGGCGCCGCCCGGCACCGAGATCGTGGTCACCTCGACGGTCAGGATGGGCGCGCCTCCGGCGGAGGTGACGGACCCTCCCGCCGGACGCGCGCTGGGCGACAGCCGCCCGGAACGGCCGTCGAGGCGCAAGATCGCCTCGCCTGGCCCCGGATCCTGCACCGCTGCCAGATGCGGTCGGACCCCTTCGAATCGCCGGATGCCCGCCGCCGACTTCGCTCGACCCTGCACTGCCATCTGCGTCTCCCCCACGGCGCACCGCCGGTGCCGTCGGCATAGCAGGAGCGGGGCGGCTCCAACCATCGTACAGGTGACCGATGGAAAAGCGGCCGCGAGTCGGGATCGGTGGCGCTAGGGCGCGAGCTCGCCGTGGGCCAGGTGGTGCTCGACCTCCAGCACCGCGGCGCCCTCATTGGCCGCCGCGGCCTGGTAGTGCTCGCGCGCCTTCGAGGGATCCTTCAGCGCCGCCCAGAAGTGTACGGAGGCCTGGCGTCGCGCCTCCAGATGCGGGTCCGAATAACCCTCCTCGAGGAAGCTCTCCCGATCGAGGTGCCCGAGCAGGAACCCCGCGACGGGTCCGGGCCAGATCCGCCGGATCTTCGGCTTCCAGGCCTTCGTCAACAACCGCGTTCCCCGCAGCAGGTAGCGTTCGTCGCCCAGCCGCGTCCCCGCGTAGATCAGGAGCGCAGGCGGCTTCAGCCTGCTGGCCGGCCCTTCGTACGCGGCGTCGAGCGCCGCGATCCAGCGCTCCACCGCGACCTCGCGCTCGCCCGCCAGCCACCGTGCCGCTCCGGCGAGCTCGAGCAGGATCCCGCTCTCCCCCGCGTCGGGCGGGCCCTCGAACGTGCGCGCGGCCTCGGGCCAGCGCTTCAGCTCGAGCAGCGCCAGACCGCGCCAGAGCGGGTGATCGCCCTGGGCCAGCTCCTCGAACCGGCCCTCCTCCAGCAGCAGGCGAGGGTCGTCCATCGCCGGCAAGGTGGGGACGCGGGGGGCCCCGTGCAGCGGCGCAAAGGCGCGGTGTCGCGCATGGGACATACTGCGTCGGGTGGAGCGGCTCCGGCAGATCCCTTGGGAGGGGCTTCGGGCAGAGGTCGCCGTGCCGGCCATCGCGCGCGTGCTGGACGGCGCGCCTGCGGAGCGGGAGGTCGACCGCGCGCTCCGCGCCCATCCGGAGCTGGACGCAGACCAGCGCGCCGCCTTGGCCGAGGCGATCTTCGGGGTCGCCCTCTACCGCCGGCGGCTCGCCGGCGTCCCCGAGCAGCGCGCGCTGGCCCTCGCCGGCGTCCCGGATGCGCCCGCCAGACGGGAGCCGCCGCAGCGCCTCGCGGACCGCTGGTCGCTGCCGGACTGGCTGGAGGCGCATCTTTTGACCGAGCTGGGCGCCGCGGCCGACGCGTTCTGCGCCGCCGTCGCCGTGCCCGGTCCCGTCTGCCTGCGCGCGAACCGCCTCCTCTGCACCCGGGAGCAGGTCGCGGCGCGCCTGGCGGAGGAAGGCATTCTCACGGTACCCGCCTCGCGCGCTCCGGACGCGCTCCGCGTCACCAGCCCGCGCCCGAACCTCTTCGGCAGCGCCGCCTGGCGCGACGGATGGTTCGAGCCACAGGACGAGGGCAGCCAGCTGCTGGGCCGGCTCGTCGAGGCGCAGCCCGGAGAGACCGTCCTCGACCTCTGCGCCGGCGCCGGTGGCAAGTCCCTGCTGCTCGCGGCGCAGCGCGCCCGGGTGCTGGCGTACGACGTCGACCGCGAGCGGCTGCAGCGGCTGCGCGCTCGCGCTGCCCGGGCGCGCGCTGCGCACCTGATCGAGATCGTCGATCAGCCCCGCCCGGCCGACCGCGTGCTGGTGGACGCGCCCTGCTCCGAGCTCGGCATCCTCCGCCGGGGCCCCGATGCCCGCTGGCGCCTCGACCCTCGCGCGCTGAGGTCGCTCCCCTCGCTGCAGCGCGAGCTGTTGGAAGTGGCGGCTCCCCTCGCCCGGCGCCGGCTTGTGTACGGCACATGCACGATCCACCGGGCCGAGAACGAGGACGTGGCGGCGGCTTTCAAGCGCGCTCACCCGGAGCTCCGGAGGACGGCGACCTTTCGCACCCTGCCGCACGTCGACGGCACGGACGGGTTCTTCGGCGTCACCTGGGACCGCGACGCGGACCGAGGACGGACATGACCGACGAAAAGAAGCCGTTTCACAATCCGTTCGGCGCGCTCCGGGAGAAGCTCGGCGATCTCCCCGCCGGACCCGCACCGCGCCCGCAGCAACCTGCGAAGGGTCCCGCGAAAGCGGTGGTGCGGATGGAACGGAAAGGGCGCGGAGGAAAGGAGGTCACGGTGGTGGAACAGCTCGAGCTGCCTCCGCGTGAGCTGGAAGCATGGCTGAAGGACCTCAAGGG
>WNGJ01022082.1_pt1 | contig 11807 bp, 7 predicted proteins | sample 5400611 | NCBI WGS metagenome assembly WNGJ01 (sample SAMN13153375, study PRJNA577476) | soil metagenome | isolation source: 40 cm soil or saprolite under Garry oak tree replicate 1 | place: USA:California | collected 2016-06-15 | reverse complement strand
CTTATGAGCGCGGGCAGCTGATCGGCAATTTGAGTTATTCCTGCATGATTCCGGTGTACCTGCGGGGTGAAGCTTATTTGGCGATGAAACGGGGCGCGCTTGCCCTGGCAGAATTTCGGAAGCTTGCTGACAACCAGGGAGTCGTCGGGAATTGCTGGTCCGGGGCATTGGCGTGGTTGGGTCAGGCGCGCGCTCAGGCCATGTCAGGTTCCGCAAATGGGGCGCGCAACTCGTACCGGCGCTTCTTCGACCTCTGGAAGACGGCGGACCCAGACCTCCCCCTCCTCAGGTCCGCGCGAGCGGAATTTGCCAGGCTGAAGGACTAAGTCATTGCGGCTTTGGATTCAAAAAGGATTCCGCTCCTTGGGTCGCGTTTCCTAGGACGAGAGCGGCTTCAAAGCCATAGATGTAAGGCAAGAGATGGGAGTCAAGCGCTCGAATCTGGCCTGCCCTCACGGCGGGACGCCAAGCGCTGAAATCAAGGACAGTCCACGCTTCCGGGTCCGTGGCCATCCCGATCGGAATCATCCCCTCTGGATGACTCACGTCTGTCCAGGAGCCCCGCAGAAACACGGCGACTCTGAGCGCGTCGCGCCCGTTTGCAAAGGCGAACTCCGTTACGAAATCCCCCAAGGTTTGCAGGTGGCTTGGACCGACTCCCCCCTTGATGTGCCAGTGCTCATTTTGACCAGGGCTTTCGGGTTGCGTTCACCCTCGGCTTCTGCAGCACGGTATAAGCGCAGGAAAAGACGTTTCATGAGTTCTGGTCGCGCAAAGCCTCCAAGTCCGAAAGACTCACGCTTTCCATGTCATCCCGGTGATCGCCATTCGGCCGTTTCACGTCCTCGACCGGTTTGTGAAGCTCCTGGAATTTTGGCGTCGCGCGAACCGCCGGGGAGCGTCTTCCCCCGTTCCAGCGCATGGAGCACGCCGAACGACGGATCTAGCCCCCACACCGGGTCCACTCGACCGGATAAGCTGGCGCGCTTGGCGCTTTAGTGGAAGAATAGCGCGTGCGGCGTTACCAGGATTTCGGAAGACGGCTCGCGGCAGCCGTCGAGGAGGCAGAACCGTGCCCGGCATCCCGATGCGAAGCGGCGGCCTGAAAGCCCGCATCGCGGTCATCCCCGGCGATGGCATAGGGGCCGAGGTCACGCCCCAGGCAGTGAAGGTCTTGAAGGCCGTCTGCACGTCCGCCGACCGCGAGCTCGAATTCGTGGAATTTGACTGGGGTGCCGAAAAGTACTTGCGCGAGGGCGTCACCCTGCCACGCGGCGCCGTCGAATTATTGCGCGACGAATTTGACGCCATTCTTTTTGGCGCCCTGGGCGACCCGCGTGTCCCCTCCAATCAGCATGCGGCCGATATTTTGCTTGGCCTGCGATTCAAGCTGGACCTCTACGTCAATGCGCGGCCCGTCGAGCTGCTTCACGACCGACTCACTCCGCTCCGCGGCCGCACCGAAAAAGACATCCGCTTGATGGTCTTTCGGGAAAACACCGAAGGCCTGTATGTCGGTGTTGGCGGGGTCTTCAAGCAGGACACCCCCGACGAAATTGCCGTTCAGGAGGACATCAACTCCCGAAAGGGCGTGGAGCGCATCCTTCGCTACGCGTTCGAGTACGCCCGGCAAAACCGTCTCGAGCGTCTGTGCATGAGCGACAAGTCCAACGCCATGACCTTCGCGCATGGTCTGTGGCAGCGCGTCTTCAAGGAAGTCCGCCAGGAATATGCGGACATCGAGTCGCGCCATCTCTTTATCGACACGCTGGCGATGGAGATCGTTCGGGATCCGCGACAGTTCGACGTCATCGTTACTTGCAACCTCTTCGGCGACATCATCAGCGACCTCGGAGCACAGCTTGCCGGCGGCCTGGGCCTGGCAGCTTCGGGGAACATCCATCCGGGCAAGACCTCTTTGTTTGAGCCTGTCCATGGCTCCGCGCCGAATATCTCGGGCAAGGGCATCGCCAACCCGCTAGGGGCGGTGCTTACCTCGGCGATGATGCTTGAATTCCTTGGATGGAAGCCGCAAGCGGCCGCGATTCGAGCTGCTGTCGGGGCAGCGCTTCGGGAGAACTACGTCACCGCCGACCTCGGGGGAGACAAAACGACCATGGGCGTGGGGGATTGGCTTGCGAATTTCGTCGGGAAAAACCATCTCGCGAAACAGCTAACGTAAGGCCCGAAGGTGGCCTCCAACCGCTTGCTCCTGCCGAGCGCCTATCCTAGCGCCACCTCACCATGGCAGTGATCAACATCCCAAGAAGAAACCCCCCCACGTGTGCCATCACGGCCACACCCCCTGAAGGCCCTCCGCCGAGCGTGTTGATCCCCGTGAGAAATTGCACGAGGAACCATTCGCCGAGAACCACCACTGCCGGGATCGGCAGAAGAAAGACAAAAACCAGGGTGAGGATCCGCGCCCGCGGATAGAGCAGAATGTAAGCGCCCATCACCCCGGAAATGGCGCCGCTCGCTCCGAGAGCCGGGACACGTGAATAAAGGTTGAAAAAAGCGTGGGCAAGGGCCGCACCGATCCCGCAGAAGAGGTAGAAGAACAGATACGGGATGTGGCCAAAGAAGTCCTCCACGTTATCCCCGAAGATCCACAAGAAAAGCATGTTTCCGGCAATGTGCAGGAATCCGGAATGAAGGAACATGCTCGTCAGAATGGGCAAGAACGCCACCTCGAAGGTGCCGTGCCCTGCGAAATAGGCAGGCAGTCGGGCGGGCACGGTGGAATAGCTCGATAAGAACTCCGCGTACGCCCGGGGAGTGAGCGTGAACTGCAGGCTCAGTTGATAGAAGAACAGGGCGACGTTCGCAACGATCAGGGAGATGTTGACGATCGGGTAGCTCCGCGACGGATTGATGTCCTTGAGCGGGATAAACATGAAATGGGCTCGCAGCAGAGTAGCGAACCGCGCAGGAAATGAAAAGGCCACACCCTGCGTCCGATAATATTTGTAGTGGAAGGGGTTTGGTTAACAGAATATTCTTCCGTGCCAAACGGGTTCAATCCACATGCCTTAGGTCGAGGGTGAGGCGAGGCGGGAGAATATTTCCGAGCCTTTCAGGATGCCGCCGTTAGGGAACCCGTTCTTTTCCTGGGGCCGCGGGAGTTGCCGCAGGCGCGAGAGTCCGGCTGGCCAACGGCGGAGAAGGAAGAGGCTTGCAATCGGGGATCGGATCGGTGGTTGTCCGGGAAAGCTTTGCTCGTTTTTGCATGAAGCAAGCATTGCGTCTTCGAATCGCGTATGGTAAGTAAAGGGTTCTGCGTGTGCGTGCTTCGGACGTGACTCACTTGTCCGGCGCAGCGTCGGCGCGCCGACTGCCCATGCCTGCCCGGGAAACGGAAGCCCTCATCCTGAAAACATTTCCGCTGGGCGAGGCGGACCGTGTGGTGAGCTTCCTCGGCCGCGGCTCGGGACGGCTTCGTGGTGTTGCCGCGGGAGCGCGCCGTCTGAACAACCGCTTTGGCTCGACCCTCGAAATGCTCTCTCACGTCCGGATTTGGTACGTCGAGCGGGAAACCCGGGAGTTGGTACGCATCCAGCAGGCGGAATTGCTGGAGTCGCTGCACAAGGCGCAAAGTGACTACGGCTTGAGCACCGGCCTGGCGGTGATCAGCGAAATTGCGGGAATGGTTTTGCCGGAACACGAGGTCTCCGAAGCCATGTTCCGGTTGATGCTCCTGGCCTCGCGCGAAATCGAGCGAACCGGGCGCTGGGAGTTGCCGCTCAGCTATTTCGCGTTCTGGACCGTGCGCCTGGGCGGCTGGCTACCGCGTTTTGACCGTTGCACGGCCTGCCGGGCCGTCTTTGGTGCGACCGCGGCTTTCTACGACGCGCATCACGCCGGCTTGTTCTGTGGGAGGTGCCGGCGCACCGCAATGAAGCCCTTGCATCCGGAGGCCAGGGTGGTGGCAGAAAGGTTTGCCGGCGAACGACTCGACCGGATTGCCTACGACAAGGCTATGGGTTCGCGCATCGGGGAAGTGCGCGCGGCGGCCTTTGCGTGGATTGAGCTGAATGCAGAACGTCGCTTGACGACGCCGGAGTTGCTGGAGACCACTTGAAAGTTAAAGTAAAACTTGAAGAGAAGGGTCAAAGGCTTACATTTCAGGATTTGATCCTCGAACTCTCGCAGTTCTGGGTGAAGCAAGGCTGCGTGCTGCAGCAACCCTACGACGTGGAAGTCGGGGCGGGCACGATGCACCCGGAAACGTTTCTGCGGGTCTTAGGCCCGCAACCGTACCGCGTCGGGTTCGTGCAACCCAGTCGTCGGCCCGCCGACGGCCGCTACGGGGAAAATCCCAATCGCCTCTACAAGCACACGCAATTTCAGGTCATCCTCAAGCCTTCGCCCGCGGATGTGCAGGAGGTGTACTTGAAGAGTCTCGCGGCCCTGGGCGTCGACCTCAGGAAACACGACATCCGCTTCGAGGAAGACAATTGGGAATCGCCCACGCTCGGCGCTTGGGGCATTGGCTGGCAGGTGCTTCTCGATGGTTTGGAAATCACGCAGTTCACTTACTTTCAGCAAAGTGGAGGGATGGACCTCGATCCTATTCCGGTGGAGCTCACCTACGGCCTCGAGCGCATCTGCGCCTTTCTGCAAAACGTCGAGAGCGTCTATGCCTTGCGCTGGTCTCGGGACAAGACGTATGGCGATATCCGGCTCACGGAAGAGCAGCAGCTCTCCGAGTACAGCTTTGACAAAAGTGATGCCGCGGCCATCCGCTCCGAATTTGAGTTGCATGAAAGCGAAGCCAGGGAGCTGCTCGACGGGTTCAAGACGGCGGAAGGGAAGGGCCGATCGCGCTATCCGCTGCTTGCCGCGTATGATCACTGTCTCAAGTGCTCGCATTTGTTCAACCTGATGGATGCGCGAGGGGTGATCTCGACCACCGAGCGCGCTGCCCTGATGGCTCGCGTCCGTGCCCTGAGTGAGCCGCCGAGGTACACCGATGAAGCCTGCCGCGAAGCCCGGCCCTATCGAACTCCTGTTTGAGATCGGATGTGAGGAGATCCCGGCGGGAATGTTGCCGAAGGGCGAGGAAGGCCTCCGCCTCAATTTGGAGAAGTCGCTGGCGGCCGAGAACCTTTCCAGGGATACAACCGTAGAGACCTTCAGTGCCCCGCGGCGCTTGACCGCTTGGGTCCGGGGACTGCCTGTGAAGCAGGCCGACGTCGAGCTTGAAGTTACTGGCCCTCCGAAATCCGTGGCGTACGATGCGGTCGGCGCGCCGACACGGGCAGCGCTGAGCTTTGCGGACAAGCAGCGGGTCCCGGTGAGCGCGCTCTACCTGGTCGAAACGGCGAAGGGCGAATACCTGGCCACCAAGCAGGTCAAGGTTGGCCGTACCACCGAGCAGATCCTCACCGCCGCACTTCCGCGAGCGGTTCACGATTTGAGCTGGCCGCGCTCCATGACCTGGACCGGCCTCGAAGGCCCGCGGTTCATTCGCCCGATTCGCTGGGTCGTGGCGGTGCTTGATGGTAAGCCGCTGAACCTCGTGCTAGCGGGCATCACGGCCGGCAACGCTACGCGGGGCCATCGCTTCCTTGGGTCGGCCGCCATCCACGTGCGCCATTTTCTCGATTACGAAAAGAAGCTGCACGCCAATGGCGTGATCATTCGCCCGGCGCGGCGCCTGGAAAAAATCGCGCGGGAGCTCGAGGCTTTTGTGAAGCGCGGCAACTACCGAGTGCACGAAGACCCGGACCTGCGCCGGCTGGTCGCTTATCTCAACGAGTATCCGACGGTCATTGAGGGCGGCTTTGATCCCGTTTTCCTGAACTTGCCTGACGAAATCCTCATCACCGTAATGCGCGATCATCAAAAGTATTTTGCGGTCGAAAAGAAGAACGGGGAACTCGCGCCCCAGTTCCTGGCGGTCATCAATTCCGGCAAGGACGCCCAGGGCGTGATCCGTGAAGGACACGAGCGCGTCCTCCGGGCGCGTTTTGCCGACGCCCGGTTCTTTTGGGAGGCGGACCAGAAGTGTCGGCTCGCCGACTATCTCCCGAAGCTCGAGCGCGTGACGTACGAATCGCGCTTGGGCAGCTACCGGGACAAAGTCGAGCGGGTGCGGGATATCGCGCGCTGGCTCACCGAGCAGTGGTTCAACCTCGGGATGCACCAGGCGCATGTCGCGGAAGCCGACCGTTCGGCGGAGCTGGCGAAGTGCGATCTCGCGACCGAAATGGTTCGCGAATTCCCGGAACTCCAGGGCGTCGTTGGCGGTCTTTACGCGCGTGCGCAGGGCGAGCCTGACGAGATCGCCGATGCCGTCTATGACCATTACCGGCCGGTTGGCTTGGACGATCCTATCCCAAGAAATCTCACCGGCTGTGCGGTGGCCCTCGCCGACAAGTTCGATTCCGTGGTCGGCTGCCTGGCCGTAGGCATCGTTCCCACAGGATCGAGTGATCCTTATGCCTTGCGCCGCGCCGCGCTGGGCATCGTCAAGATCATTTTGGAGAGGAAGCTGCCTGTGTCACTGTCGCTCGGCATTGGCGCGGCAGGGAAGGCGCTTTTGAGCCACAAGCCAAAGCGCGGGGTTAGCCCGGATCAGGAATCGAAGATCCTGGATTTCGTTTTGGACCGCGCCCGGTTTGTCTTCCGGGAAAAGGAGCAATTCGCCTACGACGAAGTATCGGCCGTGTTTCGTGCCGGGGCCGACGATTTGGTGGACACCGAGAAGCGGCTACTGGCTCTTCGGGCCATTCGCAAGTCCAGGAACTTCGAGCCCCTGGCGGTGTCCTTCAAGCGCATTCGCAAGATCCTCGAGAAGGCCGGGGTTGCCCCGGGCGAGGACGGCCGCGTAAACCCGGCGCTCTTTGAGAGCACGGCCGAGCGCGAACTGCACTCCGGCGCCACGGCTGCGGCGGCGAAAGTTAAGTCTCTCAAACGGGGAGGGAAGTACCAGGAGGCGCTCGAGGTGATCGCGGGACTGCGACCGGTGGTGGACAAGTTTTTTGAAGGAGTCCTGGTGATGGCGGAGAAGGAGGAAGTGCGAAAGAACCGCCTCGCGTTGCTCGCGCAGGTGCTTGGCGAATTCACGACCATTGCCGATTTCTCGGAGATTGGCGGAGAAGAGCGCGCGACGTGACTTAAAGTTTTACTTTAACTAGCGAGTCGGCGTGCCGACATTCCGGTTTTTTGGGGCCATGCAAAGAAGTGCTCGGCTATGGCAATCCCATGCCGCAGTCCATCAAGGGGAAGCGAGGATGACCGTGAAAAACTGGGTGTATTTTTTTGGTGCAGGTAAAGCGGAAGGTGACGGCGGATGGCGCGATTTGCTGGGAGGAAAAGGCGCCGGGCTGGCCGAAATGACCAAGATCGGCCTGCCTGTGCCGGCGGGCTTCACCATTTCGACCGAGGCCTGCGACTATTACTACAAGCATGACAAGCAATTTCCCCCGGAGCTCAAAAAACAAGTCGCCGACAACGTGGCCAGGCTCGAACGCGTCACCAGGAAGAAACTCGGCGACCCGGAGAATCCGTTGCTGGTCAGCGTCCGTTCCGGTTCCGCCCGCTCCATGCCCGGCATGATGGAAACCATTTTGAACCTCGGCCTGAATGACCGCTCAGTCGCGGGCCTTGCCACCGTCACGAAGAACGAGCGCTTTGCTTATGACGCCTATCGCCGCTTCGTGCAGATGTACTCCACGGTGGTCATGGGCTTGTCCAAGGAAGACCTGGAGCACCGTCTGCGCGCGATGAAGCAGCGCCTCGGAATCAAAGAAGACACGGCGGTTCCTGCGAGCGGTTGGAAAGAGCTGGTCGCGGAATACAAAACCCACTTCCGCGAAAAGTCGGGCCAGGACTTCCCGCACGATCCCATGGACCAGCTCTCGGGAGCCATCGCTGCGGTGTTTGGTTCCTGGATGGCGGAGAAGGCCGTCACCTACCGCCGCGTGGAAAAAATCACCGGGCTCCTGGGCACGGCCGTCAACGTGGTGCAAATGGTGTTTGGCAACACGGGTGAAAACTCCGGAACGGGCGTGTGCTTTACGCGGGACCCGAGCTCTGGAGAAAAGATCTTCTACGGCGACTATCTTGTGAACGCGCAGGGCGAAGATGTCGTCGCCGGCATCCGCACTCCCATGCATCTCGACCAAATGGCCAAAACCATGCCCAAGGTTTACGCGCAGCTAGAGCAGGTCCAAGTCAAACTTGAAAAACACTACCGGGACATGCAGGACATGGAGTTCACCGTCGAAGAGGGCAAGCTGTACATGCTTCAGACGCGCACGGGCAAACGCACCCCGGCGGCGGCTTTCCGCATGGCCGTGGACATGGCCAATGAAAAACTGATCACGCGTGAGGAAGCTCTTCTGCGCACCAAGCCGGAGGACATCGAGCGCCTTTTTTATCCGGTCATCGACACGAAGATCGACAGGAACACGCTTCGCGCCAAAGTTCTCGCCACCGGCATCAACGCCGTCCCCGGGGCTGCTGCGGGGCGCGTCGTTTTCTCCGCTCCGAAAGCCGAAGAGTGGGCTGAGCGCGGCGAGAAAGTCATTCTCGTCCGGCGCGAAACCAGCCCGGAAGACGTGGGCGGCATGGCTGTCGCGGCGGGTATTCTCACCGCCACGGGCGGCAAAACCAGTCACGCGGCGGTCGTGGCGCGGGGCTGGGGCAAATGCTGCGTTGTCGGTGCGGAAAAGCTGGAGATCGACTACCAATCCCTCTCCATGTCGACCAACGGCCACGTCGTCCGGGAAGGCGATTGGATCACCCTCGATGGAAGCGCGGGCATTGTTTACACGGAGGCGCTTCCGCTCGTCGTGCCGCAACTCCCGAAATCCTATGAGATCTTCATGAAGTGGGCCGATGAAGCGCGTCATCTGCGCGTGCGCACCAATGCCGATACGCCCCAGGACGCCCGCAAGGCGCGCGAATTCGGTGCTGAGGGGATTGGGCTTTGCCGCACCGAACACATGTTCTTCACCGATTTTGAGTTCCCGGAGAAGAGCCACGAGCGCCAGCGCGCCATTCAGGAGATGATTCTGGCGGACAACAAGGAAGCCCGCGTGAGAGCTCTCGACCGGCTTTTGCCGTTCCAGCGTCGTGATTTCATCGGCATCTTCAAAGCCATGGACGGCCTTCCCGTCACCATTCGGCTGATCGACCCGCCGCTTCACGAATTTGTGCCTCACGATCGCACCAAGCAGGAGGAGCTGGCGAAGGAACTCGGCATCAGCGTCGATGTGGTGGCCCGGCGCGTCGAACAACTCCATGAAGCCAACCCCATGTTGGGCCATCGCGGCTGCCGTCTGGCGATTACTTATCCAGAAATCCTCGAAATGCAAGTGCGCGCCATCATCGAAGCCGCCCTCGAATGTCAAAAGAGCGGAGTTAAAGTTTTACCTGAAATCATGCATCCGCTTACTCTGGACAAAAAAGAACTCTCCATTCTTGACCAGGCCACGCGCCGGGTGGCCGACGACCTCATCCTGAAGTCGGGCATGAAGCTCAACTACCTCGTTGGCACCATGATCGAACTTCCGCGCGCGGCGCTGTTGGCAGGAGACATCGCCGAAATTGCGGAGTTCTTCTCCTTTGGCACCAACGACCTCACGCAAACCACCATGGGGCTGTCGCGCGACGACGCCGGCCGCTTCCTGCCCGATTATGTGGACGAGAACAAAGCCGGGGTATTCAGCACCGATCCGTTCCAATCGCTCGACACCAAAGGCGTCGGCATGCTGATGCGCTGGGGCATCGACGAGGGCCGCAAAACAAGGCCGAAGCTGAAAGTAGGCATCTGCGGCGAGCACGGCGGCGACGCGGAGAGCGTCAAATTCTGCCACACCCTCGGCATGGACTATGTCAGCGCTTCGCCTTTTCGCGTGCCGATAGCGCGTTTGGCGGCAGCTCAAGTTGTGGTTGAACTCAAGCAGACGAAGCAAAAAAGAGCAAAACAAGCGAAAAGCGCTTCTTCAAGTAATACTTGAACTGCTCATTGGCCAAAGGCCCGGGCTCGTTCTCGGGCCCTGGCCATCATCTTTTTTGATTTGAACCTGCGGTAGGCAAGGGAAGACGGCCGGCCGATGTACTGCCGAGTGCATTTTACGTCGGCAATTTGAAGAAAAAATACATTCCTAAGAAAAAGAAAACAATATCCGGCGACCATCCCGCCAAAAAAGGCGGCAGCTGTCCGACTCCGCCCATGGCTTCGAGCAGTGCCGCAATCGCCCAATAAGCCACCCCGATGCCAACCCCGAGCGCGACTCCCCCTATGGCTCCACGCGTCCCTACCAGAAACGCAAACGGAATCGCCAGCAATATGCTCACAGGCGCCATCAATGGATAGGCGATTTTTTTGTGCCACTGTACCATCAGGGTTGCCACGTCAAAGCCCGCCCGGTGCAATCCATCGATATAGCTCTCTAACTCGCCCACGCTCATTTGAAACGCTTGCCGCACCTCCCGGTTGAAGTAGCTGGGCGGTTCGGACAATTCCGGCGGCGCGGCCTTCGCGAAAGGCTCGAATTTGGTAACCGAACCGTCTGCAAAATTCCGGATCCACCCGCTTTCGAGCACCCAGACCTGCTGCGCTTCCGACCAGCGGGCACGCGTGGCAAAAATCCGCCGTCGAAGATGGAAGTCTGCGGGATCCAGCTCGAGCACGCTCAGACCGCCAAACATGTTCTGCTCCGGATCGAACACGTCGTAGTTGTAGATCTTCGAGTTCTCCCCGAAAATCCAGCGCTGCGGATGCGTGTAGGTTTGTGGCGGCCGCCCTTTAATCTGGTTGTGCAGGGCGTCTTGCCGCTGGTTGGCGAAGGGCAGATAGGTATCGTCGAGCACTAACAACGTGCCCGCCACCGCGAGCCCCGCGAGCAGCAGCGGCACCGCCACGCGAAACAGACTCATTCCACTGGCCTTGATAGCCACAATCTCGTTGTTCTTGCTCATGATTCCGAGCGTCACGAGCACCGCAACCAGCCCCGCCAGCGGCGCCAGGTTGTACACCAGGTACGGCGTAAGATAGCCAAAGTACTCGGCGACGGTGACGAAAGCTATGCGGCGCCGCCCGATATCGTCTAGCAGCTCAAAAAAGGTAAAGGCTTCGAACAGAAACAGGAATATCCCGAGCAACAGCGCAAAATAAAAAAAGAACTTTCGCAGGATATAAAGGTCCATCAGCCGGGGAAAGCTCCCGCTGGATGGCACGGGCATTTCCTGCGCGCTGCGCTCCCCATTGGCCGCTTGCGCTGCCGCGGCGCGGGCCCGAGCCTGAGCCTTTCGCCGGCGCGCCAGGCGGATCCGCCGGCTGAGATATCCAAGCGGGCGCAACCACCGGCTCTCCCCGCGAAACTGTTCCATCCTCGGCAGCAAGGCTATCCCTAAGGTCGTTAGGATTCCGTTGGCCATCCAAATCCCCGCTGCCGGCGAAATCTTTCCCTCCCGCGCCAGTCCCGCACCCAGGATCAGCAGCAGGTAATAGGCGGCAATGAGCACGACGGCCAGTAGCGATCCCGCTGCTCGGCCGCCGCGTCGCGGCTGCGCTCCCAGTGGCACCGCCACGAGCGCAAACACCAGGCAAGCGATGGGAAACGCCAGCCGTGTGTCGAGCTCCACACTGGCTTCCCGCGATCCCGTACGCCTTTCGGTCATCAATTCCTTCATCGATTGTTCGGGGATGCTGCGCCGTCGGGGTTGTACCGGACCGAGTCCGCTCACCTCAACGGGCCAGTCGCTCTGACCAAAGGACGTAACCGAGTAATGACTGGGATCACCTCGCGCGAACCCAGGGCGCGGCCCATCGGGTGGATCTCGGGATAGCG
>WNGJ01007225.1_pt1 | contig 11807 bp, 8 predicted proteins | sample 5400611 | NCBI WGS metagenome assembly WNGJ01 (sample SAMN13153375, study PRJNA577476) | soil metagenome | isolation source: 40 cm soil or saprolite under Garry oak tree replicate 1 | place: USA:California | collected 2016-06-15 | reverse complement strand
TAAACTTTTTCCTGGACCGTCGAGCCAAGCAGACCCGTCGGTCGAAATAGCAGCACCAAAATCAGGATTGCGAAAGCTACCGCATCGCGAAACGTGGTGGGGACGCCGACGTTTTGACCATAGCCGACAACAAAAGTCTCGGCGATCCCGATGAGCAGACCACCCAGCACAGCGCCGGGGATATTGCCGATGCCACCAAGCACAGCGGCCACAAATGCTTTCAGGCCGGTGATGATACCCATCAAAGGATCAATCTGAGGATTGTATTGAGCCGTCAACACCCCGGCGGCTGCCGCCAGGGCCGAACCAAGTGCGAAAGTGAACGAGATAATAAAGTCGGTATTGATGCCCATTAATTTTGCTGAGTTGAGATTGAAAGACACCGCACGCATCGCTGTGCCTACTTTGGTCTTGAAAATAACCCATTGGAGTAGAACCATCAGCAACACCGAAACGGCAAAGATCAGGATTTGCGACTTAGAGATCGCGGCATTGCCAAAAAGCGTGTAACTCTGCTCGCTTAGCAGTTGCGGAAAGGCCCGCGGTGCGGCGCCAAGCTTGGCGACAAAGAGATTTTCAATGAGCAAAGACACGCCGATCGCGGTAATCAGCGTAGTCATGCGGGCGTATTTTCTGATCGGACGATATGCAAAGCGCTCGATTGCCATGCCCACCAGCGCTGCTGCGATCATTGAGCCGATGAGCACAACGCTAAGCCCGAGCAGCGAGGGTCCTGCCGCAAATCCGAGTTGGAACGCGAGAAAATAGCCCACAAACGCGCCGACCATATAGATATCGCCGTGCGCAAAGTTGATCAACCGCAGGATGCCGTAAACCATCGTGTAGCCTAAAGCGATAAGCGCATAGATTGCGCCTATCGTCAGGCCGTTAATGAGCTGCTGAACGAAAGTGTCCATGGAAGAACCCTGAAGACTTTGCCTGGCGCTATTCGGGAGCTACGTTCGCCGCCGTAGGCTTCTTGCTTCCAGCAGCCGGCGATGCCGCAGACGCTGGCGACGATGCTGGTGCGGCAGTGGCGGGAGAAGTTGTGGCGACCGTCGGCGGCGCTGTCATGCCTTCAGGGTAGATTGTTTCCATGTAGATGTATTTGCGGCCCTGTAGTTTGAGGACGACTGCCGGCTTCACTGCGTTACGTTGCGCGTCGATACTGATAGTACCCGTCACGCCTACGAAGTTTTTCGTTGCCGCAATGGCGTCACGAAGTTTTGGTCCTTCTGTAGTGCCGGCGCGTTTGATGGAATCGGCCAGCACTCGCATAGCGTCATAACCGAGCGCCGCCAGCGCGTCCGGAATATTCCCGTAACGTCCCTTGTAGGCGGCTACAAACTTTTGTATTGCCGGCGACGGATCGTCGACCGAGTAGTGGTTGGAAATATAGTCGCCATTCAAAGCGTCGCCGCCCAGATCCCAAAGCTGCGTCGAGTCCCAGCCATCGCCGCCAAGCAGTGGCACCTTGATGTCCAGTTGTTTGGCCTGTTTGGCAATCACACCAACCTCACCATAGTAGCCGGGAACATAGATCACATCAGGATTCTTGGAACGAATGGCGGTGAGTTGTCCCTTGTAGTCGCGATCGCCCTGAGTATAGGACTGCTTATCGACAATCTCTCCGCCAAGTTTCTTGAAGCTTGCTTCGAAGAATTCGGTCAGGCCGCGACTATAAGGCGAATTGAAATCAAGCATGATCGCCGCCTTCTTTGCCTTAAGTGTGTTTGCGGCAAACTTGGCCATTACATCGCCTTGAAAAGGATCGATGAAGCAAACGCGGAAGATATAGTCGCCCACCTGGGTCACTGCCGGGTTGGTCGACGATGGTGAAATCATGGGCACCTTAGCAGCTTGCGCTTTAGGCGCGGCGGCAAGACTGTTGCCGGAAGCGACTTCGCCCAGAAGCGCAATTACGCGATCCTGATCGATAAGCTTGGTGGCCACGGTCGCAGCTTTTTCCGGACGTCCTTCGTCGTCCTCCGAAAGGATCTGAATTTGCCGGCCGTCAATTCCTCCTGCCTTGTTGATCTCGTCGGCCGCCATCTCGGCGCCATTTTTGGTTGACTGGCCAAAGTTTGAGGTACGCCCGGAAAGGTCTCCGTAATAACCTACGACGATAGTGCCGGAATTACCGCCGGCTCCTGGCCCACCTTTGCGCTCACAGGCAAAAGCAAAAAGAAGGGCGGCAATCAGACCAAGCGAAAGCAGAAGTCTCTTCATAGTTTCCTCTTTGGAGAAATAGTTTAATGGTGACGAATTTAACTTGAAGCCCGAAGTTCAGAGTTCAGCCTCGGTTTCCCACGTAGGCAGCCTGCGTGCACTGGTAGAATTTAGGCCGCCACTTTGCCACGCAAGCTAAGCTTGAACTCTAAACTGCATCAATACTCAAAATCGAGGCTGAATAATAGCTTTGAGACCGTTACTGACGCAAACTTTAACTGGCTTTAACGTAAGGCATAGCGTAGCTCCTGGAGTTGAATTCGCAGATTTCTCAGATTACAGATAACAATAGAACTTAAATACTAAACCTGTGTAATTTCATCTGCGACCTCCGCCACAAGCGCATTTAGAAATTGGATTTGTCTGCCAACGGACGCAGGGCACGAGTGCCCTATCTAAACGGCCACGGACGGCTTGAAAGCTTTTTCTTTTGTGTAATCTGCGAAATCTGCGGATAGCTCCCTGGCGCTCTTGCCTGCCTGGCGGTTTAACTTGTAAGGGAAAAGTGGAATTTAGTTTCCCCCTACTCTAGACTGCGCCCGATGACAGAGCCACGAAAACAATCTGCGCCGGCGTTAGGCGACATGAGCAGGGAAGAGTTTCGCCGCTTTGGTCACGAACTGATCGACTGGATCGCGGACTACCTCGAACGCGTGGAAGATTTGCCGGTGCTCGCACAGATCGAGCCCGGAGATTTGAAGGCACAACTGCCCACCGTGCCGCCCGAGAGAGGCGAGCCGATGGAAAAGATCATCGCCGACGTGGATCGTTTAATCGTTCCCGCGCTGACCCACTGGAATCATCCATCGTTCTTTGCCTATTTCGCGACCTCTACCTCGGCTCCAGGAATCTTCGGCGAACTTCTAAGCGCCGCTTTCGATAACAAGGCGATGCTGTGGCGCACTTCTCCGGCCTCGACCGAGTTGGAAGAAGTCACGCTTGACTGGTTGCGGCAAATGATGGGACTCGATCAGGGGATGACCGGCATGATCTACGACACGGCTTCGGTTTCCAGTATGCATGCAATTGCTGCCGCGCGCGAAGGGGTGGAATTGCGGATTCGTGAAGAGGGAATGAGCGGGCGCAAAGACCTGCCGCTCTTGCGTATATACGTTTCCGAACAGTCCCATTCATCGATTGAGAAGGGCGTGATCACGCTGGGACTGGGCCAGCGAGGGCTCAGAAAAATTCCCACCGACTCCGAGTTTCGCATGAATGCGAAGGCACTGGCTGCAGCCATAGAAGAAGACAAACAGAATGGCATCATGCCTTTTTGCGTGGTGGCTACCGTGGGCACGACCTCGACTTCGAGCATCGATCCGGTTCCTGAAATCGTTCCCATCTGCGAGCGACACAAGCTGTGGCTGCATGTTGATGCAGCTTATGCGGGATCCGCAGCCGTTGTGCCTGAACTCCGGAATATCTTAGCTGGTTGCGAACGCGCGGATTCATTGGCAGTCAATCCGCATAAGTGGTTATTTACGCCGTTTGATCTTTCGGTGCTCTATTGCCGTCACCTCCACTTGCTTCGACGCGCTTTTTCATTAGTGCCGGAATACCTGCGTACTCCCGAACAGGAACAGGTGCGCAGCGGTTCGGATTACGGCGTGCAACTGGGTCGTCGTTTTCGCGCGTTGAAGTTGTGGATGATCATTCGCTACTTTGGCCACGAAGGCCTCGCCGCCCGCATACGTGAACATTGCCGACTCGCAAAGCTCTTCGCCTCGTGGATAGAAGCAGATCCCAACTGGGAGTTGATGGCGCCGCTGCCACTGGCCCTGGTCTGCTTTCGTGCTTGTCCAAATGTCGACGGATCAGATGAAGCAGCGCGCAATGCGCGGCTCGATGTGCTTAACGAAGCTGTTATGCACGGAGTGAATGCCACGGGCAAAGCGCTGCTCTCTCATACAAAGCTGAACGATAAACTTACGTTGCGTCTCTCCGTTGGTAACATTCGCACCACTGAGAAGCACGTGCGCCAGGTTTGGGATTTATTGAATGCGCAATTAAAGTTACTTTTGGCACAAGGGTCTGGTTGAGGATCTCAGAAGAGATCTGATGTTTAGTAAGGGCACTTGTGCCCCACTGTTTAGAAAGGGCACATGTGTCCCACCGGTCAGCCGTTGGAATGCGGCCTTTGTGTCACGCCGATCAGCGGGACAAGTCACGATTCTAAACAAGAGATGGAGTTAAAAACTTCCTTGGAGGACACATGAAATCAGCGCGCAACTTTCTTCAGCTAATCGCACTTCTGCTGTTCTGCGGGTTAACTGTTTCAGCGCAGACTCCGGGAGACGCTAAAGCGTTCAGCAAAGACGGCCTCAGCTTTAGCTATCCCTCAGGATGGTCTTTCAACGATACGAGCAACACCGACGCGCAGCAGCTGACCTTCGGACGGGCGGACAGTGACGCCCAAATTACAGTCTTCGTCTTTCGTACGCCAATCACATCGCCGGAGAAAATAGCGGAGGCGAAGCGTGTTTTGGTTGATAAATACGTAGCCTCAACTACCAAGTCCTTCGAACAGGCGGATCCGCACGCTGCCAGCTCTCCAGCCACGGGAGAGATAGGAGGCGTTAAGTCGGAAGGCGTAAAAATTCGCGCGTCACTTGATGGCCTGCCGGGTATGGCGGAAATTCAGTGGGCTGTGATTGGGCAGCGTCTCGTGGTTCTAACCTTGCTTGGACCGGACAAAGCATTAACAAAAGCTGCCCCTGCCTGGGACACGTTGCGCACCAGCATCAAGATTGAAGAAGCCAAACCACAGCCGAAAACCAGCCCGCAATAAGAGACCTAAGTTCGAGGGACCGTCAATGCTGAAAGGCGCGGTTTGATCGATATCTGAAAGTTCAAGCTTTAGCTTGTCTTTCACAAGCAGCAACCTTAAAGGTTGAACCCTAAAACTCTTTGGATCATGCTTATACATATAGTAATTTGGAAATATCGCGCTGACGTCAAGCAGGAAGTCCGTGAAGATCACGTGCGCATGCTGGAGAGTTTGGCGTCAGTAATCAAAGAGGTTGAGAGTTTGGAAGTAGGCTTCGATGTCGTGAAGCTGCCTCGATCTTTCGACACAGGCCTGGTCGCGACGTTTCGCGATCGCGCGGCGCTCGAAGCTTATACAGTTCATCCGAGCCACATTAAGGTTGCAGCTTTTGGCAGAACAATCAGTGAGCAGGTGGCTTCGGTTGATTTTGGTGTTGAGAAAAGCGCGGCTACCCCACCGCGTACCGGCGAGAGTTGATTCCGGATATGAAACGCTGGAAAAAACTCCTACTACTCCTACTCATCCTGGTTCTCATTTCGCAGATCCCCTTCGCTTACCGACGTTACAAACTGGGCCGTCTTCACGCGGCGATTCAACAGCTGAACTCAGAGCGCTCGGGCGCCAACAACAACCCCAACTTTGCGGAGTACAAAGGTGTCTCTCATGTGCACTCATTCCTGGGAGGCCACAGCACCGGCAACTTCGAGCAAATCATTGCGGCCGCAAAATCAAACCAGCTCGACTTCGTGATGATGACGGAGCATACATCCGAGCACTTTAACACCGCGGCAATGACGTTGAAGGGTGACTATGATGGCGTCCTTTTTATCAACGGCAATGAAGCGAACCTGTCTGACTCTGACCATATACTGCTGTTGCCCGGACTCGAAGGGCTGGATAGATATATTACCAGGGACCCGGAGCCTTCCTTTGTAGATATCCTTAGGCGTGGCAGAGGGAAAAATGGTCTAACGTTCGTTGCTTACCCGCAGGAGTTTCGCAGTTGGGATACGAGCTTTTACGACGGCGTCGAAGTCTACAATCTTTACACAAATGCGCGACAGATTAATCCGCTGGTAATGTTCTTCGATGGCCTCTGGTCCTATCACAGTTACCCCGATCTGTTGTTCGCCACTTTCTACCGTAGACCAACCGAGAATTTGGAAAAGTGGGACCAGCAAATCGCGTCGACCGGAAAAAAACTAGTAGCTCTCGCCGGGAGCGATGCCCACTCAAATGTGGGCATCAGCCTCAATGAAGATTCAGGAAAGACATTGGTCGGAATAAAACTCGATCCTTACGAGAGAAGTTTCCGTTTGGTACGCCTTCATGTGCTTATTCCTGGAAACGATACCTTCGATCGCGAATCACTATTGGCAGCCATTGGCGCAGGACACTGCTTCATCGGATTCGATCTTTTTGGCGATACTTCCGGGTTTAGTTTTTCTGCGTCAAACGCTGCCGAAGACAGGATTCAGGGCGACCAGATAACGCTTGCCAAGGCGTTAAAACTTACAGTCAGCACGCCTGTGGCCAGTCGCATAGTTTTGCTGAAGGATGGAAGGGCAATTCAGGACGAAACTGGATTAAAGAGCAAAGATTACTCGGTGACCGAGCGGGGAAGTTATCGCGTCGAAGTCTACCTGCCGCAGCTGCCCATGTCAGCGGGAGACCAACCCTGGATTATTTCAAATCCGATTTATGTAAGGTGATGCCGGAGTTAAGTCCGCCAAGAGCGTCAAGAGACATCCGCAGATTACGCAGATTACACAGATAAGAAGCAGTAAAGACTGAGAAAATGGGTGCGATGTAATAACCAATTCGCCCTCAGGTTTGTAAGCCTTATTGTTGCCTTTGAATCTGTGAAATCTGTGTAATCTGCGGATGTCTCTTGACGCTCTTGGCGGTAAATTCTCAAGCAAACACGACAACGCCCCACAGGGTTAATTGTAGGCCGAGTGGGGCGAGAAAACGGAAAGCTCCGGATTCAAATTATCGTCGGAAGCGGTGCTTAAGTTCACCGTAATACTGTAGAGAATTCAGTAGTTGGAACTCTTCTCTCGCTTGATCCTCCAAGTGTCAGGGGGCGGGCGAGTACAGCCTTCCTCGTTCTGTTTTCAAGTGGGGTCAGTCTAGGCTTGCGCAGACGGCCATGTCAAGCGGCAGCTTGACTGCAGCCGAAGCGTACAAACGCCCTTGTAGGACAGGCATTCCAGCCCTGTCCTTTTCTTCTGACCTCGTAACTGAAGCGGACATGTAGTAAGGCCAAAAATGGACAGACAGAAATGTCTGTCCTACCCTATATTGCGAATAGATTCTTTTCAACATAAGCTTGGTGCTATCCTAAACTAGCAAACCCATCTGAAGAAATCATCTCATTCAGTTTATGGAACTTTCAATCACTACCCCTCGCGAATTCAGTTTCAAGCGAACAGTTATCAGCCACGGTTGGTGTGAACTGGTTCCATTTAAGATCGACCGCGATAAATGGATGTTGACCCGAACACTGGATTTGAAAGAAGGCCAGCCGGTGACAATCAACATTACGGCGAATCGGCGAGCGCTTTTGATCAACACCTCTCGCCGGTTGAGCCAGAGTGCTGCAAAAAAAGTGATTGGCGATGTTCGCCACATGCTTAGGATTGACGACGATATCGGCGCGTTTTACCAGTTGCTGGTTGAGGACGATGACTTCAATTGGATTCCGACTCAAGGAGCGGGACGCCTGCTTCGTTCACCTACGGTGTTTGAGGATTTAGTGAAGATGATTTGTACGACCAACTGCTCATGGGCGCTTACCGAAAAAATGGTGACTGGACTGGTAGAGCATCTTGGACGTGAGTCAAGCAACGGCCACCGGACCTTCCCCACGCCGGAAGCTATGGCTCTGATGCCGGTAAAGTTCTACGTAAACGAGGTGAGGGCGGGCTATCGCGCCGAGTATCTGAAGGAGCTGGCTGATCGTGTAGCGTCCGGCGCACTTGATGTTGAAGCGTGGCTGGCAAGCCCACTCGCTACCGCAGATCTCGCAAAAGAGATGAGGGGAGTGAAGGGCGTCGGACCTTATGCTGCCGAGAACTTACTCAAACTGCTCGGCCGCTATGATGGTCTGGCGCTCGACTCATGGACGCGCACCAAGTTTTTTTCCGTACGAAATAATGGACGCAAGACCACCGATAAAAATATCGCACGCTATTACTCACGCTTCAAAGAATGGCGTGGACTTGCTCTGTGGTGCGACATGACACGCGACTGGCTCGACATTACATAGTCGTTGCTCATTCCATTTGAATCCAGAAACAATTCCGGGTCTTGAATCTCAATCCATTAAATCGTAGACGATCCCAAAACCGCACTGTTAACGACCCCATCTAATTTTAGTTTTGGGAACTTAGCGCGGCCTCTGTCGTTGTAAAGGAATGCTTCCCGAGAGTCATTCACTTTAACGACAAGGAGTGTCGACATGAAATTCTTGTTAAATCGCATCGTCCTGGCCTTGTTAATAACCTCACTTGCAACAGTCGCGGTCTTAGCCAAGACCAAAAAAGCAACTGTCACTTTTCCCATCAACCTCAAGGTCAACGGCACGGCTGTAAGTAAAGGCGTCTATGATCTGAAGTTTGACGACAAAACTGGAGAGCTTACGGTAGTTAAGGACAACAAGGTGGTTGCACGAGCAACTGCCAGCACCGCGAAGCGAGAAAAGAAAGCACGAGAATTCACATTGAGATCGACTGGTACTGGAGATGATATGCAACTAACGAGTGTCACCTTCAGTGGAGCAGACCAAGATATAGTCATCAGTGGCTCGCAAGCCAGTCGCTAGCCTGAATCGGTTGTAAGGCGTCGGTTTGTGTCTCTCGACCAAATGCGTTCGTCTTGAGTGCAATCCGGGTTCTGCTCGCAAGCTCACCGGTCGCCCTGCACCGTCATTCACTTCGCTCCCGAGATGTTGAGTCTCGGGAGCGATTCCTTTTGTGGCCCCGCTTCCAGAATCCACCCGCTACCGCGAGGTAGTACTGACCGAATGTTCGAACCTTGTCAACATACGTACCATTCAAACTGCCTCAGTAGCCCGCTCGAAGCATGTGGGTCAGTTTAATGTCCGATAAGCTTTAAAGTTTATCGGACACTTGCAGCGAAATTGACCCACTACCCGCTCGAAGAAAGCTATTGACAACCGAGACGACCATCGGCGAATCTAAACAAGACTTGTCCCTCCCCCGACAAGTTTTTCCAGACAGCCGGGTAAATAACTTATGAAAAGACCTTCCCTCGCAGCATTCTTGTTTGTCCTTGCCTCGCTAACGGCAGGCGTTCAGGCACAAACGCCACAAATTCCAGACTCCAGCCCGAGTCAGGAAACGCGGCCTCGTATCGTTAAGCCGGCGGCGCGCTCGCAGGGCCAGCCTTCGGCTTCACAACAGCGTCCGCTAGCCGAGCCGGAAAGCCTTGAACAAACCATACCCCAGGGAACGATTGTTGGGACGAAGCCGGAAGCTCGTCCGCAAGTTGCCGGCCCAGCCGCAACTGAACACCGGGCTGAGGCAGTAGTAGCCGGCTCGTTGCTTCTTTCACCGCCTCAGGTTCAAGCTCGCATCGCCGAAGCAGAGCGCCTGCTCAAATCGCGCCCTTTGCAGACCGCGATGAGCTTGCCCGCAATTGATTTTGTTACTCTAGCAGTTTTGGATCGCAGCACCTCTCGTATTCATTTAGTGACCCTCGACAAGGAAACCTTCCTGACTAAGGGTTCGGAATTGACAGTCACAAGCTCGCTGGGTATGCCGCTAAACGTCCGCATCCTGCGCGCAAACGGCGTCAACACCGCAGTGGCAATCTTCGACAGCCAGGGCCGTTCTTTAGTGCCACTGGTGGTTGAATTTCCTATTGAGAGACGCGGCCTGTTTCGCGAGATGGCTTACTACACCTCAGCGCATCCCGCTTTACTATCGCCTGACTTGTCGCGATCGGGACGGGCTTATATTCACAGGATGATCGACCTGGCAGTGAGACGTCTGCGTGAAAGGGGAAATGTTATCTCGCCACAAGTAGTCGATGTAGCCGAGCGTCTTTGTTTAGTGGAACACGTCGACCACGATCGCTTTCGACTGGAAAACCGTCTGGCGTTGTTTGATGAGATTTATTCCCTTTTCGCTCTGAACGAACCTGACACCTATCGTTATTCAGTTAGCTCAGCAGGCGCGGGTGGCATGGTGCAGATGATCCCGTGGGCATACAGCCTCGTGAGACAGCGTCACCCTGGCGTGGGCCTGACACCAGATTTTGTTGCCGGCATGAGGAATCATGCAAACGCGCTTCAAGCCATGCTGCTCTACATGCAGGATACCTGGAACGACCTCGCTGCGAATGACGATGTGCAATATGCGTTGAGCGCCAAGCTTGCTACGCAGACGGAATTGCTTGCCGCCGGTTACAATTCAAACGCCGCGCGGTTGCCGCTTTATATCAGACGCGGTGGCGCTTCCTGGCGCACGCTTATTCCGCGCGAGACGCAAATTTACCTGCAAATATATAAAACGCTGGAAGCCGTTGTGCCGCAGAAGCCGCACCCGACCACTTCCGCACAGGACCAGAATGCTAAGCCTGCGCGCGCGACGGGCGGCGGCTCGTTCTAGTTCTCGCTTTCTGATCTACAAACATCCTTGTGTGTTCGGGGCAGTAGCCCGACCGTCAGGGAGGGCGCGAAAGGCGCAACTCGCGGGCGCCCTCCCTGACGGTCGGGCTACTGCCCGAATAACTCTGCTCGAAAGGCCCACATGAAAAATAAGATCACCGCACATTTAATGCGAACTCGCATACTCATTCTAAGTGTCTCGCTGCTAATGGTCGCTTGCGTCAGTATCGTTGGTTCGGTCGAAGCCCGATACCTGAGGTCCGCCCTTAAACTAACAGCGCCCGCCACTCAAGCTGCACCGGTGGAAAAGACCGTCGAACAAGTCCAAAAAAACATTCAGGTGCTCACCGGGATGCCGGCGTCCCAGTTGATTCCAGTGATGAATTACATGGGCTCTTCGCTCGGCGTTAAGTGTACCTATTGTCATGTCAGGAAAGGTGAGAATTGGGATTTTGTTTCCGATGAGAAACCGGAAAAAAGTACAGCGCGTGAAATGATCAAGATGGTGCAAGGCATTAATAAAGGAAACTTCAAGGGAAACCCGGCTGTCGGTTGTTTTACCTGCCACCGTGGCAGCAGCTCGCCGGTGCGTGTTCCTCAGTTACCGATTGCAACGCCAACTCCGTTTGCTGAAAATTCTGGAACGGCGACGATAGCGAAAGAAACGCCGCCGACTACCGAACAGATCCTGGCCAAATACACTGAAGCACTCGGTGGCAGCGCTGCCATTGAAAAATTAAAAACTAGATCGATGAAAGGAACGTGGCTGACGGCCAACGGCGTCACTCTGGGTTACGAGGTCTACCAAACTGCGCCTGACAAGATATATACAGTTCTGAATACGCCGAAGCAGGGCGTTTTTGAAAGAGGGTTTAATGGGCAGACAGCCTGGGAGAAGAGTAATCGCGGCGTTCGTAACCTGGAAGGCATCGAACTCTTTTATTTGAAGCGCTACCCGGATCTTTTCAAAGACATCAAGCTCCAGGGACAGTTCGCCCGCCTGGGCTTTGGCGGCAAAGACAAGATAGATGGCAAAGATGTCTACGTTTTGCGAGGGCAGGGAATCGACGGCAAGGGAGAGCGCCTCTTCTTTGACGCTCAGACCGGACTGCTGGTGCGTCGCATCATATCTACGCCGACGATCGTCGGATTAATTCCCGAGCAAGTTGACTTTGA
>WNGJ01037531.1_pt1 | contig 11808 bp, 9 predicted proteins | sample 5400611 | NCBI WGS metagenome assembly WNGJ01 (sample SAMN13153375, study PRJNA577476) | soil metagenome | isolation source: 40 cm soil or saprolite under Garry oak tree replicate 1 | place: USA:California | collected 2016-06-15 | reverse complement strand
ATCTTCAGCCTTTCTTCCGTCGTAAGGCCGGGAACCATCAATTCCGCGCCCAGTGCCGCCTGCGCCATGCTGATGGGAATCGTGCAATAAAGATCGGCTCCTCTGCGCTCGAAAAACGGATGCTCCTTCACTTCGAGAACGACGTAGAGATCTCCCGGCGGCCCGCCATTAGGACCCGATTCGCCCTCTCCGGCCACACGCAGCCGCGTGCCGCTATCTACCCCCGGCGGAATGCGCAGCTCGATTGTCTTCTCGCGCTCGATGCGTCCCTGGCCCCGGCATTCCAGGCAGCGCTCGCGAATCACCTGCCCCGCGCCCTGGCAGGCCGGGCACGTCCGCGTGATCATGAAAAAGCCTTGTTGCGAAACGAGTTGACCTCGCCCGGCGCAAGTCTGGCACGTCGTCACCCCTGTGCCTGCCTTCGCTCCTGTGCCGTTGCACGCGCCGCAAAATTCCAGACGCGGCAGCTTGATCTTTGTTGTCACTCCCGACGCGGCCTCCTCAAAGTTCAAGCTCATGTCGTAACGCAAGTCCGCGCCACGCTGCACGCGGCTCCGCCCGCGGCGTCCCCTGCCGCCGAACAGATCCTCGAAACCGAAAAAATCGCCAAAGATGTCGTGAAAATCCTGAAAGATGGTGCTGTCGAAGCCCGCCTCCATGCCCGCGCCGGAGAGCCCGGCATGGCCGTAGCGGTCGTAGATTTCGCGCTTTTGCGAATCGCTCAGCACACTGTAGACTTCGGTCGCCTCGCGGAATCGCTCCTCGGCTTCCTTTTTATTTTCCGGATTGCGGTCCGGATGCCACTGGAGCGCGGCTTTGCGGTACGCCGATTTGATCTCATCCACTGTCGCTGTGCGCGACACCCCGAGCAATTCGTAGAAATCCTTCTGTGCTCCTTTGACCATGCGGTTCCTTAGTTGACCTGTTCCTTCGATGCCGGGCTCCGTTGGACGGCTACACGCACCATCGCCGGACGCAATACGCGTCCGTGGAAAACATATCCGGGCTGAAACACATGCAGGATGGTCCCCTCTTCGTGCTCGGCCGACTCTTCGCGCTCCATTGCCTGGTGGAAGTGCGGATCAAACAAGCTGCCCGACGGATCAATTCTTTCGAGTCCCAACCTCGTCAGGTTGTCCATCAGTTGCTTGTAGATGAGCTCGAATCCCTTCCGGTAATTCTCATAGGAAGCTTCCTTGTGCGCCGCCAGTGCGTGTTCAAACCCGTCAAGCACGGGGATGAGTCCTTCGATCACCCGCGCCTGCGCCCGGTGGAAGTCTTCTCCTCTCTCCTTCTCGACTCGTTTGCGGTAGTTCTCGAAATCCGCCTGTCGGCGCACCAGCGCCTGCCGCAATTCTTCGAGGTCGGCGGCCAGCCGCGCAACCTCTGCGTTGGCCCGGGCGGAATCAGCCTCCAATTCCTTCGCTTCAGAAGCCGTATCTTCGTCCCCGTTCAGTTCATCTAGGTCGCGCTTCTGGTCCAGGTCCCGCTTGGGGTCCTTCTCCTTCACGGCGAAATGTCTCCTTTTGAAGACGCCCTCAAATCTTGTTGAGAGCCTCGCTAAAGAGCTGCGCCACGTAGGCCACAGCGTTGATGGCGCGCTCGTAGTGCATGCGCGTGGGGCCCAGCACGCCGAGCGAGCCCTGCGCCTGATCATGGCTCATATACGGCGCGCTGATCAGCGCCAGCTTGTCCCCCGCCTGCGAAATCTCTTTCACGCCGATTTGCACGTGCACGGGCTCCGGCGTCTCGATGCAGGCGTTCAGCACGGCAATCAGCCGGTGCTTTTCTTCAATTGCTGCCAGCAGTTCCCGGAGTTGCGCCTGATCCGCGAATTCCGTAGCCGCTGCCATTTGCGCCGCTCCCTCAACGTACAACAGCCGGGACGGGTCATCGCCGAGCACCGCCGGATCGCAAAGGACCAGCGCTCGCTTCGCGATGACTTCATATCGCTCGCGTTCCCCCGCAAGTTTCTGCAGCAAGTCGCTGCGAATCGCTTCCAGCGTCCAGCCTGAATAGTGCCGGTTCAGAAACTCAGCTGTCTCGTCCAGCTCTGTTTGCGTGAAAGGCCTCTGGGGCCGCAAAACCTTGTCCCGAGTGGCCCCGCCCGGGGAGATCAGCACCACGACGACGCGCCCGTCGGGCAGCAGCCACATCCGCGTGTGCTCCAGCACGGTCTTGCTCAGCGGTGGAGACACGATAATGCCCAGACCGTTCGAGACTTCCGCAAGGATGTGACCGGCGCGCTCGGTGATCTCGACCGGATTGTTCCCGGCTGCCAGCTCCCGGCCAATCCATTCTCGGTCCTCGATGCTCAGGGTTGCCTGTGAGGCAATCTCCTGCGCGAAAAAACGATACGCCGCGGCTGTGGGCACCCGTCCCGCCGACGTATGCGGCTGATACAGGAGTCCCGCATCCTCGAGGTCTGCCATCACGTTCCGGATAGTTGCTGTGCTCAGGCTTTCCTCGAACCGCATCGAAATGACGCGCGAAGAGACCGGCTCGCCCGTCTCAATATACGTCCGGACAATGTCCGCCAGAATCTGGCGGTTACGCCGTTCCTGAAGCGCTGTATCCCGCATAGCAGCGCTCCCACCGGAGCGCTAACCATTATTCTAGGAAGCGTGTGAAGTTGCGTCAATCCAGGAAAAACCCAAAGACACCCACGCTCCAATAGCTGCATTTTGGGCAGAGTTTCCTCGGCCCATTCGCCCACGCAGCCACGAACCTCGGATTCAACTGTTGTCGATCTGTGCGCGCTGCAGTTTGTCGGAATAGTCTATATAGATCGTCTTCCATTCGGTGTAGAAATCTATCGCCGCAATGGCCGCCTCGCGGTGGCCGTTCCCCGTCTGTTTCGTTCCGCCGAACGGCAAGTGCGTTTCCGCGCCGATTGTGGGCGCATTCACGTACACAATGCCCGTGTACAGGTCGCGCGTCGCCTGGAACGCCCGGTTCACGTTCCGCGTATAGATGGACGCCGAGAGTCCGTACGCAACTCCGTTCGCCACCTCTAAGCCGTGTTCCAGATTCTCGATAGGTATCACTGAGACCACCGGCCCGAAAATCTCCTCTTGGGCGATACGCATCTTCGGATTGCAGTTGCCAAAAATTGTCGGCTCGTGGAACCAACCCTTGTCATACGCGCCCCCCTGAAGCCGCTTCCCGCCCGTCAACAGCTTTGCGCCTTCGTTCTTCCCGATTTCGACATATTCCATCACCGTTTTGAGTTGGCTCTCGTTGATGCAAGGACCCACATCTGTCGCCGCGTCAAGCCCGTCGCCCACCCGCAACGCTTTCGCCCGCTCCACAAACCGCTCGACAAACTCCTTGTACACGGCCTTGTGAACGCCAAGCCGGCTCGCCGCCGTGCACCGCTGCCCCGTCGTCCCGAATCCACCCCAGATCGCGCCATCCACCGCCAAATCCAGGTTCGCGTCCTCCATCACCAGGATGATGTTCTTCCCGCCCATTTCCAGGCTGTAGTGCCGGAAGTCCGGCGCGCAGGCCTCCGCAATCACTCGCCCCACTGCCGTCGACCCTGTAAAGCTGATCACCGGCACGTCCGGATGCTTCGTCAACGCCACGCCCACTTTCGAGCCGCTGCCGCTCACAATGTTCACCACGCCCCGCGGCGCGCCCGCGTCCGTCAATGCCTGCACCAGGTGATAGACCGAAAGCGGCGTGTCCTGCGCCGGTTTGATCACCACCGTGTTCCCGCAGATCAGCGCCGGCATGATCTTCCATGACGGAATCGCCATCGGAAAATTCCACGGCGTAATCAACCCGCACACGCCGATCGACTGCCGCACGCTCATTGCAAACTTGTTCGGCAACTCGGACGGAGTCGTTTGCCCAAACAGCCGGCGGCCCTCGCCCGCCATGTAATAGGTCATGTCGATGGCCTCTTGGACGTCACCGCGCGTCTCCGCCAAAATCTTTCCCATCTCGCGAGTCATCGCGTATTCTTCCTTGCGCTCGACGAGCAGCTCTGCCGCGCGGAACAGAATCTCCCCGCGCTTTGGCGCCGGCACCAAGCGCCACTGTTTGTACGCTTCCTTCGCCGCATCCACCGCCTGGTTCACTTCTTCTTCCGTCGACGACACGAACATCCCGATCAGCTCATCGGTGTTCGCCGGATTACGGTTCTCGTATGCCTTGCCGTCGCGAGGTTCCACCCACTCGCCGTCAATGAAGTTCTTGAAAACTTTGGCCGCCACTGCCGTCGCCATACTTCCTCCTGGAACGAAGCCTCGTTCGGATGCGGGATCATCGCGGGCGCAACCGCGCGGAAACAAAACTCTAACAAACGCTTTGAGAAATCGTCAAATTACGCCGCACTGGCGAAGGCTTTAGCCTCTGCTCTTCGCGTTTCCGCTGGGGTCGGTACCCAGACAATTCTGCCCAATGAGGCGACACGGACCTACTCTTTTGCGCTCGGCTTCGTCTTATCAACCACCGCGGCGCCACCCTTCATCACCCACCGCACGTTGCTCAAGACGATGTTGATATCCGCCAGCGGATCGCCCTCGACCGCAACCAGATCGGCAAAATACCCCGGGGCCACGGCGCCAAGCTCTTTCTCTTTCCCCAACAGCGCCGCTGCGTTGACTGTTGCCGTCTCCAGCGCCTGCTCCGGCGTCATTCCCGCCTTCACAAACCAGCTCAGCTCGCGCGTGTTCTGGCCGAACATCGTATAAATCGCGTCGGACCCCATCACGATTTTCACGCCGGCCTTGAACGCCCGCCGCACCGTATCCAAATTCCGGGGGATGAACGCAGCTAGCCGCTCTTTGTATCCCGGCGCATAGCCGATCTTGTCCCCGTTCTCGATGTAGTACCGATTGTGATCCACCGTCGGAACGTAAAACGTCCCGCGCTTGGCCATCTCTCGAATCGTCGCATCATCCATGTCCGTCGCGTGCTCCACCGAATCCGCGCCCGCGCGCACCGCGTCTCGCGCGCCGTCGGGTCCATACGAATGCACGGCAATTTTCTTCTGGAATTGATGCGCCATGTCCACCGCGGCTTTGATCTCTTCGTAGCTGTAGGTTTGGAAGCCGGTCACGTCGTCATCCGTTCCCGTGGACGCGTACATCTTGATCACATCCGCGCCGGCGGCGAGTTGTTGCCGGACGGCTCGCAGAACCTCCGGCACACCGTCCGCCACTCCTCCCGCGGGTGGCGCGGTGGCAGGCTTAAACGAAGTGAACGTGGTGTACAGGCCATAGCCGCACACAAACATCCGCGGGCCGGCCATCTCGCCCCGATTGATCAGGTCGCGCATCGCGATGTCCATGTACTGGTCCGCCCCCAAATCCCGCACGGTCGTCACACCCGCTTCGAGCGTGCGCATCGCTCCTTTGCGCGCCAGGAAAACCACAAACCCGGGATTCACGTTGTTCACCTGCTTCAGCATCGGCACGCCGAGCGCCTCTTCGGTGTAAATCGTCATGTGCGTGTGCGCGTCAATGAGTCCCGGCAGCCCCGTGAACCTCGACAGGTCGATCACCTCGGCTCCCGGAGGAATCGTCGCTGCATCCGTCGTCACCGCGCGAATGCGCTCGCCTTGCACGATGACGATGGCGTTGCTCCAGACTTTTCCGCTGCCGTCCCAAAGCTTGCCAAAGCGCACGGCCTTGATACCCGGCGGTTTGCCTTGGGCAGACACGCTCGTCGTTGCCGCTGCGCAGGCACAGAGAATCGAGATGACACGGAGAAAACGCATGGCGAGCCTCCCGCGCTGCGCTCCAAGAAAAGCGCGCGCTTCGGAGACTTCTAATTCAGAAGCGTAGGGAAATCAATCGGGAACGTCTGTAATTAAGGTTTCTGGCCGGTTGGCGCGGTGCTCGAAGCGCTTCTTACCGGCGGCAGCGGCGCCCCTACGCCTGCCGTCTCGGAACCTAGCCCGAGCTTCTGCAGTGTCGGCGCATCGAGTTTGCCCATCGGATTCAATCCATGCGCAGCCTGGAACTTGCGCACTGCCTCGATCGTGTTTGCGTCCCACTTGCCGTTTGGCTTGCTTCCATAGGAACCGTCTTTCGCGAGCGCTTGCTGGATCTCGGAAACGCGTTCGGGAGTGGGAGCTTTTTGGCCGCGCTCACGCCTGCCGCGCCGCCTGGATTTGCGTCTCCTGCCGGCAGGACTGGAGCTTGTGCCCTTACCGAGATTGGCGGCGTATGCGTCGAACGCGCCCTCGCTTACCGCAGTGAACAGTGCAAGTCCCGCGATCAGAAGCCGGATGTTCCGCATTCCGTGATCCTCACTGCCTGCCGTCCGCGGGCACAACTCCCGGCAGGAACACCGTCAGGATGCGGTCGGTGTCCGTGTGCCGGCGAACCTTGAACACCACGTTGTCGCCGGGCCTCAGTTTGGAGACCGCTTGGTGATAATCGGGGACGGAGCTGACCGCAGTGTGATTGACCTCCGTAATCACATCTCCCTGCGCGAAGCCCAAATCATCCGCAAAGCTTGCGGGCTCGACACCGGTGACGAGCACTCCTTTCTCGCCGTCCATTCCGACGCGCCGCGCCCGCTCCGAGGTCAGGTCTTCCACGCGCAGCCCAAACTCTGCCGGAGCCGCCTCGCCGGGCTGCTCTCCCGTTCGCCCGGCGCGGTCCGGAAACACCCGCGTGCGGTCTTCAACCGTTGCGCTCGTTTCTTTCTGCGCGCGGTCGCGCACGTAACTGAGCCTCAGCTTGCTGCCAATCGGCGCCTGCGCAATCGGGTTCACCAGGTCGTTGCCCGTCTTCACCGGTTTGCCGTTCACGCTGGTGATCACATCGCCTGCCTTTAGGCCCGCCTTTTCCGCGGGGCTTCCTGGCTCGACGCCTTCGATTACCACGCCGTTTTGCGCGCCAAGCTCTTTCAGCGTGATTGGGTTTGTTCCGCGCTCTTCGGTAAAGCTCACGCCGATCGAACCGCGCGTGACCCGGCCCTGTTGCACGATCTGGTTGTAAACGGAAATCGCAGTAGTCGACGGCAGCGCGAAGCCCACTCCTTCGTATCCGCGGCTGCCCGTTATGATAGCGGTGTTGATTCCTATGACTTCGCCGGCCAGGTCAACCAGCGGCCCGCCTGAATTCCCTGGATTGATCGCCGCATCGGTCTGCAAGAACCGCTGAAACTGTTTCGCGAGGCCCAGGCCCCCGCGGTCCTTCGCGCTGATGATGCCCGCCGTCACCGTCGCCTGCAGTCCAAAGGGGCTTCCGATCGCCAGTACCCAATCGCCCACCTGCACGCCGTCGGAATTCCCGAGCTTCGCGGTCGGCAGCTCCTTGTTCGCCTCGATCTTGACCACGGCAAGGTCCGTCTCGTCATCCGTGCCAACGACCTTCGCCGTGTAGCGGTTCGCGTCGCCGTTCAGTTGTACTTGGATCTTCGTGGCGTTTTCAATCACGTGATTGTTCGTCAGGATGTAACCGCGCTTGTCCACAATCACGCCCGATCCCAGACTGCGCTCGGCCTGCGGCGTTGCGTCCGGACGCCCGTCGAAGAATCGGTCGAAAAAATCCTGGAACGGATCTTCCTGATCGTAGGGTTGCGAGCGGCGGCGCGAGCGCTTGCGCTCCAGCACTTGCGTCGTCGAAATGTTCACGACCGCCGGCTCCACGCGGTTCACAATGCTGGCAAATGAGTTCGAAAGCTGAACCGGATCGGGCACGGCAAGCGGCGCGGCGCCCGTCAAGCTGAACCCCTTCATGGCCGAAACGCGGCCAGAAATCACGCTACCGATCAGTATCCCCACGCTCAATGTCAGGGCGATTGCCAGCGAAGCCAGTACCTTTCGCCGCTTGCCCCAATCCAGCAACTCACGCACTTGCTGTCCCATGTCCCTTGCTCCTGTCTCCTCCGCGATTCAGCCAACCGAGTATAGCACTCCGGCGCATTCCCCTGCCCGCCGCGCTTTCGCCGTGTTCGCGGAAAACAACCTGTCCGGTCCGGCAGGTCCTCCGGGGATTTCCTCGGATGCCTCTAGATTGGACGCACGAGACACCCACTTTGTTGTCAGGCCCATCTTTGGCTTCCGGTCAACCCGAGTCGCCCAGTCGCGCCTTCCTCGTTTCCAATGTGCCGCCTCAATCTGCTCTTGACAACGCGGCCGGGCTTCGGCACAGTAGAGATCGGCCGCTACCGCGGCAACACGTGGCGATTTAGGGCGACTTGCTCCACGTAAAAAACTGCTAAAGAGCTGGTTGCGTTTCCCAGAAAGATTTCTGAGAGCCCTCCGAGCGCTTTGGCACGGAGGGTTTTTCGTTTCCCCCTCCGCGCTGCCCGAGTCGGACACCACGTAATTCTTGACGGCGTGCGTGTGTACCCTACCGTTTCGGTGAGCCGCATTTCGCGCGCCGGGCTTCAGGTGAGGTAGCCATGACAGAGCGGTATCAGCTACGCTGCCGCGAATGCGGCAAACTCTCGGGCAATGCCCCGCGCTCATTCTGCGAAGACTGCTTTTCCCCCCTCGAAGTAACCTATGACTACGACGCGCTGAAAAAGTCCTTCCGCCGCGACGCGCTCGCCGCCCGCCCGCTCAACATCTGGCGCTACGCCGAACTGCTTCCCCTCCCCGAAAATTTCCGTCCGTCCCTTCCGGTTGGCGGCACCCCGCTCGTCCCCGCGCCTCGTCTTGCCAAGGATTGGGGCCTCGCTAATCTTTACATCAAAAACGACGCCGTCTGCTTCCCCACGCTATCTTTCAAAGACCGCGTCGTCGCCGTCGCGCTCGCCGCCGCCAGGGAATTCGGCTTCGACACCGTCGGCTGCTCCTCCACGGGCAATCTCGCCAACGCCGTCGCCGCACAGGCCCCCTATTACGCCGAAGGCTCGAAAACCCACGGCTACGAAATTGCCGAGCAGCTCGGCTGGCGCCTGCCCGACAACGTTGTCGTACCCATGGCCGGCGGTTCGCTCATCACAAAAATTGCCAAAGCCTTTCGCGAATTGGTCCAAATCGGTTGGGTCGAGCCCAAGCCCGTCCGCTTCTTCGGCGCGCAAGCCGACGGCTGCTCGCCTATTTCTACGGCCGTCAAGCGCAACCTCGCCCGCTTCGAGCCGCAGAAGCCGAATACCATTGCCCGCTCCCTCGCCATCGGCAACCCCGCCGACGGTCCCTACGCCATCAAGGAAATCCGCGAAAGTGGCGGCTGGGCCGAGGACGCAACCGACGCGGAAATCGTCGCCGCTATCCGCAAGCTCGCGGAAACCGAAGGCATCTTCACCGAGACCGCCGGCGGCGTAACCTACGCCGCGGCTGAAAAACTGGTTCGCCAAGGTCGCATTGGCCGGAACGAAACAACGGTTCTCTGTATCACCGGCAACGGTCTAAAGACCACTGATGCTCTCGCGGGCGAATTCCCGGCCGAAGAAGCCATCGCCCCGCGCCTCGACGCCTTCGAAGCCTACCTCGACGGTCGTCTCGCCGGCGCTGCAACTGCCACCTAGTACCGTTCCAACTTTTTGAAGCTAACTTCTTTCTCCGCAGAGAAGAAGCAGCAGGGAGGTTTGGCAGCGGGTATTTGGCTCGCCTGAGGCGAGTTGGAACGGCACTAGCCACGGTGTTTCGCAGCTTTGCTTGTTCCACTGGAGATTCTGACTATTGACTATCAACTATGGACTATGAACTGAGTTTGGGTAACTCATTCAGGAGGGTCGAACCGAAATGCCTGTGACCATCGAAATCCCCACGGCGTTCCGCCGCTTCACCGACGGTTTGCCGCGTGTGGACTGTAGCGCCGGCACAATTGCCGACGCCCTGAACGACCTCACCGCCCGCTTCCCCGCTCTTTCCCGGCACATCCGCGACGACCAGGGCCAAATTCGCCAATTCCTCAACGTCTACCTCAACGAAGAAGACATTCGCTTCCTCGGCGGCGAATCCTGCGCCCTCCGCGACGGCGACCGGCTTATGCTCGTTCCTTCGATCGCTGGCGGCTAACCGCCTCCACGCCCATGTCGGCGCCGGTCAGTTGACCCTGAAGTAGCTTCCTGGCGTCTTGCGTCAGTTTCCCGCCGGCGTTTGCAGCCAACGAGCCATCCTGCGCCAAACAGGTGGCCGTCGCGGGCGGGCGGCGGCCTGTTCCGGCCAAGTCGCAGGAAGCTCTTCCGACGAACCTCCCTGCCCACGAATCGCTTCGGTAAAGGACACGCTCCGCCGCGCATCCGCCTCTTCCTGCCCAGTCTGAATAGCTCGCAGGGCCTTCCGGCCAATCCATATCAGCGTCGCCAGGATGGCGAACTGCATGAACAGGCTGCCAGTTTCGAACCAATAACTCTGCACAAAATCGAGAATTTCGCTCATGACAGTCCCCCGAGACACCTAAGTCTAAAACACAAAAAGTTTACGATGTGTATCGCCCCCAAAAAACTGGCAGCAAGGCCAAGAAACGGTCAGGTGTTGCACCCTGCCCTTGCGGCCTACCATTGCCCCTGGCCCCAAGTCGGTATAGTCTCCCGTCAGAACCGCGGCGGCTGCCTGCCATGCCGCAGCGGCATTCATCCCCATCCAGCGGAGGCCGCCATGTCAAACGCACCGAAATCCACTCGCACCGCGCCAAATCCCGCGCTCAATCCGCCCGACCGCCGCGCCTTCCTCCAAGGTGCCGTTGCCTCCGCCGCGGTCCTGGCCCTGCCCCGCTGGACTCGGGCAGACGCGCATTCCGCCGCCAGCGACCTCGACGCCATCAACAAAGAAATCGAGAAGCGCCACGACGAGTCCGTCCAGCGCCTCCAGGAGTGGATCCGCCAGCCCTCCATCGCTGCCGAAAACCGCGGCATGAACGAGGGCTGCGAACTCACCATGCGCCTCTTGCGCGATGCCGGTTTCGACCGCGTCACCAAAATCCCCACCGACGGCCAGCCCGGCATCTTCGCCACGCTCGACTCCGGCGCTCCCCGCACTTTCGGCCTCTATTTCATGTACGACGTCAAGCAGGCCGACCCGCACGAATGGTCTTCGCCCCCGTTTGAAGCCGCTCTTGTGGATAAACCCGGCCTCGGTAGAGTCCTCATCGGCCGCGGCGCCGTCAACCAGAAGGGTCCGGAAGCGAGCTTCCTCGCCGCCCTCCACGCCATTCGCGCTGCCGGTCGCAAGCTGCCCGTCAACTTCGTCTTCGTCGCCGAAGGCGAGGAAGAGATCGGCTCGCCCCACTTCCCGCAGGTCGTCCATCGCTCGGAAGTGCAATCCGCCCTCAAAAAGTGCCTCGGCATCTTCATGCCCTTCGCCGCACAGGACCCCGACGGAGACGTCAGCATTTTCCTCGGGGCCAAGGGCGTCATTGAATGCGAACTCGTCTCCAGCGGCGAACGCTGGGGACGCGGCCCGCGCCGCGACATTCACTCCAGCAACAAAGCCCGCGTGGACAGCCCCGCTTGGCACCTTGTCGAAGCCCTTGCCACGCTCGTCTCCCCCGACGGCAACGACCCCGCCATCGACGGCTTCGCCGCGAAAGCCCGCCCCCTCTCGGCAAACGAAAAGTCCATGATCGCCGAAGCGGCTCGCCGCCTCAACGAAAACTCCGCCAAAAAGCTCCTCGGCGTCCAGCATTGGGTTCATGATGTCGGCTGGCGCGAATCCCTCGAGCTCCTCACCGCGCGCCCCACCGTCAATATCGAAGGCCTCGTCGGCGGCTACACCGGCCCCGGCGGAAAAACCATCCTTCCCGGCCGCGCCGTCGCCAAGCTCGATCTGCGCCTCGTCCCGGACATGACCGCCGCCGAAGCTCTCGCTGCTCTAGAAGCCCATCTCGCCAAGCGCGGCTTCGCTGACATCGAAGTCAACATGACCGGCGGCTACGACCCCACCAGCACGCC
>WNGJ01016247.1_pt1 | contig 11808 bp, 14 predicted proteins | sample 5400611 | NCBI WGS metagenome assembly WNGJ01 (sample SAMN13153375, study PRJNA577476) | soil metagenome | isolation source: 40 cm soil or saprolite under Garry oak tree replicate 1 | place: USA:California | collected 2016-06-15 | reverse complement strand
AAACGGGCAAATCCCTGTCTGAACTCGTACACCGGAAAGCGGGGTCTTGAAGAGAGGGACAAAATGGCGGATTGTCAGGTGAGGTGCATCACAAAACTGAATCGCTACAGCTCACATGAGCACATCACGCACATCGGAAACCCATACACAAATCCTCCTTGGAAATGGACGCGCGAACAAGTGATTGCCAGTATCGACGCTCGCGAAAATACATTCTTCGTGCGCGACCCCTACACGGGTAAACGCTCGGAAGTAGGCGTCGTAAGGCCGACAGGCCGTGCGCCTTATTTGCGCACTTACGCAGACGGCGATTGGAACGATAATCTTCTCTCGTTGGAGGACTGTCCTTAGCTCCTTAGCTCCATTAGAAGGGTAATCTAATGTGCCGTGCCCTCTCTATGGTCAAACCGACAATGCGGGTTGTGCGTTTTTGGAAAGCGGCAATTCAGGGCTGGCTTCAACATCGAGCCACCCTAAGATTCCAAGGTTCCGAATGGCAGCAGCTACCTGAGTCTTGTCAAGTGGGGGAGTTCTTCGGCTCTTCCACTCCATCGTTGCATTGAGCACATCGTACTCACTCGGCTTTTTGCCGAAATGAACGGTCGCTGCTACTTCCGCCTGCTCGGTCCGCATTCGTACAACGAGGTCAACGACTTTTTCTAACGGCCCTTCCAGCGTTCGCAGCTCAGTCTCAAACGCAGCCTTTGCGTCCGCGTAGGTCGGCCCGACGCGAACGGCGAACATCTTGCCGCGCCGTTCTTCACGAATCAGTCCATTGTTAACGAGTTTCGTCATAAGTTGCTTCAGATCATCCGCGAACGGACCAAAGCTACCCTTCCTATATTCCAGGCCCGTTGGGATTCCGGATTCCGTGGCGAAATACGCCAGCTTTTGAAACAGAATTCGGCCCATCGGCCAGTGGTAAGGTTCTTTTTCAATTCGGGCTAGCGCTTCCACCAGGGCTACCCATCCCGGAGTCACTCGGCTTCGAGGAACTCCTGCACCGCCGTCTTCGCCCCCTTTGGCCAGGAATTCGGGCTTTAGTTCTGCGCCGGGCGTTCCGAACGGTGCGTACAAATCGACCGGAATGGCGAGCTTTTCCAGGTATCGATACAGGGTTGGCCCGACGACGCGCCACTCCAGTTGGCCCTGGCCGCAGCCCAGCGGCGGAACTGCCAGAGACGTGATCCCCCACGCCTTGTAATGCGCGCTCAAATACTCGAGACCTGCCACGATATCAGAGAGTTTCGACACCGACTTCCAATGATCCTTCGTGGGGAAATTAAGAATCCACGGGACTGTCGCCCTCTTAAAGAGGTACGGCTGGCCCAGCTTCACTTCGCGCGCCTCGCAGCGGCGGACGTAGTCTCTGTACATATCCGGAAATCGTTCTTTGAATTCCAGTGCGACGCCCTTGCCCATCACCCCAACACAGTTGACCGTGTTCACGAGAGTCTGGGCGCTTGATTCGAATAGATCACCGACCAAAATTTTCATCATGTCACCCATTCTACTGGTGAAAAAACAAGTGTCCATTCACTGTGACCGCCAAAGGCAAACCCATTGCTTCATATGTCGCCCGGGCCTCATCGCAAGAAACATACACACCGTCGAGGAACTGAGGTTCTACGCGATCGGGGACCAAAACCTCCGCACACTTTCGAGACTTTAATCTGCACTGCTCAAAATAGTTCGGACTCGTCCATCGCAGCGCAAAAGTCTCGGCCCTGTCTACAATGCGCAAGCCGTTCGGTGCCGGCGCAAAGCGCACATAGCTATCTTCGGCCGCCGCATTCGCATCCGTCACGACCACACCGTCCAAATCCAAAACACGTGTGTTCACCCGCAGAACGCACAACTCAGCGTGCCGTTCGTGCCTTTTGTACATCATCGGGTTGCGCGCATGAAAGTAGAGATTTACATATTCGTGTAAGGGACGACCGCCGGGCACCGTTTTTCTCGAGCGCCGGTCCTGTATGTCCTCCATCGCAACCGACGTGTGCCTCACGCTCTGAGCTCTTTGGTGCGACAAAATACCTCTCAGACAGATGGACGCTAGGTTTTCGAAAGGAGTGATGTAGTGGAGCTCTTCGAGTTCTTCTCTCCGCATAGGCTGGCATGATCCCCGCCCGACAGGCTACACCAGCTTTCAGCCAATCGACTCTGAGAGCCTCGGTCAGCTCTACGCCTGTTCTCAGCGTCTCAAACATGATAGCGAATATAAAGCGAATACGCTACCCTGCGTTCGAATTTGAAGGACATCGGTGAAGTGCACCGGGGTGTGTCTGCGCCGTCCCTATATATGTACATACCCCAGCGCAAACTCTCGAAGCCGCGCCTGGTCACGCTGCTGCGGACTTACAACTTTCATCGCGTTTCATTTTCTCGGCTAAGCTGAGAAACTTCACCCCCTCCGGCATGATCGAAGGCGGCCCTTCCTCACTGGTTGCAAGCACGATCGCCTGGTCGAGTTCGCCGCTCAGCAGCAAGCTTGTTAGCATTTTCCGCCTCTCTTTGTCTAGCATGTCGGCCCGATCAATCACGACAAATCGCAGACCCATTACCATCGCCAAGGCAATTTGGAATGCCACTCCAAACCGAAACCGCTCTGACTCTGAGAGGTGCTTCAAAGACCGGCCTATATGGGTGTCCTTTGACGAGTTGACAATAATCTCGAACGGCTCGAGTGCAATGCTGCAGGCGTAACCAAAACTTGCGAGGTACCGATTCAAGTTCTCGGCAAACGATCCCATCCGTCCAACGGCTTGACCCATCATCGCGCTAGTCGGCTCGAAGAATTCGGTCAGCCTGTCCAGCAGGCCGATTCTACCCTCTAAGCTGGACTTGTCTCGGGCGTACGATTCCCACGTCTCCTTAGCGCGCTGAATCTGTTGCGCTTTCTCCAGCACCCGCTCTCCCTGGTTGATCCTTTCCGCAAGGATTGTCATTCGGCTTTCGAAATCTCCAGCGTCGGGCCTCTGCGCCTCTTTGAGCTTCGACTGTTCCTCTACCAGCTTTGCGCGCTGAGCAAGACCCTCGCGGTGGGCGTCGAGACGCGACCTTGCCAGTTCGACGTCGGCTTGCTCGTTTAGTTCTTCGCGCGTTCCCTGGATTAGGCCTTCAAGTTCAGCCACGCGTTCGTGCAATCTCCGTACCTCTTTAGTTCTGACTTCCTCTGAGATTGGCTGCCCGCACGTAGGGCACTTGCCCTTCAAACCCTGCGCCGCCGCAACGGATGTCTCGACTGCCTTTCCTTCGGCAATCAGGTCCACTACCTCCTGGCGTAGTTTTTCGGTGTGGCCTCGCTGCGATTCGAGTTGGACCAATGCTTGCTCCTGGCTTGGGCTCAGGATATCGGGCGAGGCTTCCTCGATTTTCGCCTGCACCTGCTTCAATCGACCCTGTTCATTCTGCCAACAGGCATCTGCCTCCGCCTTCAGTTGGACGAGTCGCTCCTTCTGCAGCCGCAAATCTTCGAGCTTCTTCTTCACGTCTTGTACAGAAGGGAGGTCCGATGGGATATCCGGTTTCTCAATGTGTCCGAGAGCCCTGAGAGTGCGGCTGGCCTCCGTGCGCAGGTCATAGAAGCGTCTGTGGGTAGCCTCGACATCACCGACGCTCGTTAACTTTGGTGGCTCTTCATTGAGAGCGCGCAGTGCATCGCCGATTTCGTCAGGTATGCCTATTTTTCCGGCCTCGACCAGTTGGGCTAAGAACCTCTTCTGCTCTGCCTCCGACATTTCGATAAAGCAACCTGCGTTCAGCACAGCAGACAAGACGTCAGCTGAACCGAATTCTTGGCGTCCTCCGCCGGCAGATCGTCTCCCCGTTTTCGAGTGTCGCCGAAACTTCAAGTCCCTTTGCGCCAGCTCGAATCAAAGCCTCGGCGCCCCGGCCAGCAGCATCCGTCATTTGACATCGTCCTGTGAACAGGTACTCCAATGCCAGTTGGATGGAACTCTTGCCACAGCCGTTCGGTCCTCGGACGAAGTTATACTTGTCGAGTTCAAGCACTGTCACGACGTGAGAACGAAAGTCCTTTAAAGTCAGAGTGGTAATTCGCATGGGATGCCTCACTAAAAATGGAGAGGATTAGCTGTGGGTGTCGGCAGATCTGGCGTCGGCGGAGAGACCAGCTAGATCTGGAATTGACGGCTTATGATGAAGAGAGCTAAGAGTTAGAACCTTCTTACCGCCAGATCGACCTCACGGATGGATCACAACTAGGCCCAGGATCTGTTCGAAAGGATCGAAGTCCCGATCTCGGTGTAACAGTGAATGCGCGTCTCGAAGACAGAACGTGGCAATCAAATAGTCGATGGTCTTGCGGACAGTGTGCCCACGCCGCCGGAGCCTCAGGTAATTCCTTGCGGCCCCTATCGCCAGCCCCTGACCACCGGTGTCAAAGACTTCGAACCTGCGAAGTGCACGTAGAACTCGCGTGAATGCCCGCTCATCTCGAATGCCTTGAAGAACCTCGCAGAGAACGAAATCCGTCAGTCCAAACCGAAGCTGACCGAGTTCACGATCAAAATATTCGGTTTCGGCATTCGGTAAACCACGCAGATAGTCGACGAACGCTGTGTTATCAACGATAACCATCAGTCACTACTCCGAAAGTCAGCCAAGACGAGATTTGTTCAGGTTCCCGTCCCATCGGACTTTACCTCGAAGCCGCCGAATGCTGGTCTGCCCGCGAGTCTGAATAAGCAGACGCAACCCAGCTTCTACTGCAGCCCGCTTCGTCCGCGACCGGCTACTGCGCATGGCCTGCTGCATCAGGCGGTCGTCAATATCGATGTTGGTTCGCATCCTGTAGCTCTCCTATGTGTAAGGTCATCATATTCTTGTGTATTGCTCAATCTTGATTTGTCTGTCCGCCATGATCACCCTAGGAAGAGCCTCAGCAAGGGCATTTTGAGCATCTGCGCCCACGTCGAGACGTGTTTGTCATGTTTTGTTTGGCTTCTGAGAGAAGTGGAGGAAACCAAAAGAAAGAAAGATTTCATGGAACGGGACGCCGTGGTCAGCACTAACGAGTACGGGAACCGCACAAGAAAAGGCCAGAAACAACCATCGGCAAACACTTCGTGAAGCCTCTATTCAGCGGTTCGCTAACGTGGCAATTTTTCCTAAGCCTAAGAGCCGATGGTCCGCGGTCACGAGAGTTAGGCCAAGCACCTCCGCCGTGGCAGCCAAAAAGCGATCTGCGGGATCCTGATCTTGAAGTGGCAGTTCCTGTGCTGCGGCAACGATTTCATGTGTCAAGGGAGCTTCGCGCAGGTGCGTGGTTGCTTTTGTCACCCAGTCTCGGACATTTCCCTGCAACCGTATTCGACCCTTGGCCTGCAACAGCAGCGCCTCCCACGTGCTGACGGGAGACAGCCACAGCTCGTTGTTCCCATCTCTCAGTTCGTGCTGCACCTGTCGCGAAAGTCGCTTGGGCTCCGCCAAGCTCCAAAGCCATATGTGAGTATCAAGCAAGAGTCTCAATTTTTCAGTGCCTCAATTTCCTGAATTTCGATGACCGGAGCAACTACATCGCCTGTGATTTCGAGACTGTCGGACATTGAGCCCATCCAGTTCCTTTCCTCCACATCGGAAGATGCAGGAATCACGTCTGCTATGGGCTGGCCACGCCGGGTCACCCGAAGTGGCGTTTTTGTCTTACTTACCTGTTCCAGCAGTGAGAGACACTTTGCCTTGAACTCGGAGATAGCGACCTCGCGAATTGATTTCTTGCTCTTGCCTGCCATCCGCAACCTCCTTCTGACCACAATACTATACCATGGTCATCTGAAATAGTCACAAGAAGGCTATCTTGGTTGGTGTTCCCGCCAGCAGCATCTTTAGCATGGGCACCTACGCAGATCCTACCGAACCCCCATTACGCATGACCTTTCGACTCGTCTTTGCTTACCCGCCCGATGTGCTCCGAGACACCGCCGCCACCGTGGTGTGGTGTTCCACCGCCGCTTTCGGTCTACCGCGAACGCGGTCATCGGCGACTCGCGGTACGAACCTAGGAGGAGAAGTGCACGACCTGCATGTGGGGGTGCCTTATGGCGGTCGAGATGATCATCGATCAGTGGAATCCGAGCAAGCGCCGCTACCGCACTGAGACATTCTGCTACGGCCCTCGTTCCTGTCCTCTTTACCGATCCGGACCGGCGCGCAAGGTTCCCGGCCGTCGTGGCATGAGTTACACAGAGGAAGACCGGGTGGAGGATGACGCAACTTCACACCGCGGTCCCGACGAGTGAAATGCCCCAGTACAAGCTGCGAAGGCAGAACATCAAAATGAGGAATTCTGAAGCACCCACTGAATTCTTGCGGAGCACAGGCCTCAAGTTTCAGAGTTCTACTGCTCCCCATATACATACCCTCGCTAGTTAACTCTTCGTTTTTTAGTTGACACTCCAGTGAATAGGGCGTACAAGGTCGGCAGGCGCTTATATCCTAACCGGCTGAACTCAAGCTTCGTATCTGCAGAGAGCTCCGTTTGCTAGCCTGTACTGGCCCGGTGAGCTTTCAATATGAACGATGTAAACTGCAGGTCAGGAGGATTCAATCTTGCTGCTGAAGCCGTTCGTCCCCGGCAAGCACGTACGGGTTGGGAATAGATATACCTTCCACGTCCACGTGCCGGAAGCAAGAAGGCGGAAGGAGAGCGCTAATGCTGGCGCAGCGATCTAAAGTTAACTTCCAGGTGTACGTATGCCAATGCAGCGGCGAGCTCCAGAGAGTGGCTTAGCTCCAGCCAAGATCACAATTATAAGGAGGCTCGTCATGACACGGTTCTTTCTTCCTCTTGCTGTCATCGCACTGCTGCTTGCTCACCCTGGTTGCGCATCCGCCGGCATGCCCCAAGGCGTGTCCCCGGGGGTGGAAGATTTCATACGGCAGTCGGCCTATATCTTTGTGGGGACAGTGGAAAAGCTCCGGGCCGCCACCATGCCGGTCGTGCAGGTCACGGACCGAACCGCTGTCGTGCGGGTCGACGAGGTCCTGTACCCTACCAAGACTCTGGCCGATTTCACTAGCAAAGAGATCACAGTGCAGCTAAAGGAACCGCAACAATTAAGGGCTGGGGAGCGGGCGGTTTTTTTTACCCAAGGCGGGATCTTCGGAAAAAGCATGGCTGTCCTTGAAGTCGGTCACCTTGAAGTCAGTGAGGTTCAGGTCCTGCGCCGCCGCGTCGCGGAAATCGCCCTGACGAAAGCCAACGAAGATCTGCAAAGGCGTATGGCCAGCGCCGAGGTAGTTCTGGTCGGCAAGGTCTTGAGCGTCAAGCCTGCCAAGCTGGCCCAACGAGGACCCATAACGGAGCACGATCCGGATTGGTATGAGGCCGAAATTGAGGTTCATTCCGTCCAAAAGGGGCAGCTCCCTGGGAGGACAGTCCTTGTGCTGTTTTCAAACAGCGAAGACGTCATGTGGGATAAAGCTCCGAAACTCAAGGAGGGCCAGGAAGGAGCGTGGATTCTCCATAAGAACGAGGTGAAGTGGCCGGGGATAGAAGACCGATACACCTGCCTCAACAGTTTGGACTACCAGCCCAAAGACCAACTCGAGCGAGTCGAACGGCTGATCAAAGGTATCGGCTAAGCGGGAGTCAGCTCACTGTAGTGGCTTGATTCGCAAAACTCTGACACCCGGGAGGCGAACGATGAAATGCAGATGGCTTCATAAGGGTTGCGCAGTTCCCTTGCGACTGGCTGTCCTTATCCTCATCCTCGCATCCGTTCTCGCTCGTGCTCAGGTTGTTGTCGTCAACATGACGCCAGCGAGTTCGAGCGGCGAGACGAACAACGACGCAGAGCCTAATCTAGCCGTCAACCCGGCAAATGCCAGTCGAATCGCGGCAACCGCGTTTACACCCTGTCCTAATTCCATGATTCCCGACGCACCGATCTACATTTCAACCGACGGCGGCCATACTTGGCAGCTCAACTGTATCGTCCCAGGCGGCAACAACACTTATGGCACTGGTGACATCACGATTCGGTTCGCCGGCACGAGCGGTGTTCTCTACGCGGGCGACCTGCGTGGTGATTCCTACCTCAGAATGAACATCTTGCGCACAAACGACTTCACAGGCTTAACCCCGATGACGGTGCTAGTGGACCGCACCAGCGAGGATCAGCCATATATGCAAGCCACCACGGTCTTAGGTGGCGTAGGTGCCGGGAACGACCGCGCCTACGTTGGCAACAATCACTTTGGCTCTAGCCAGACAGCAACGGTCGATCTGTCGCTTGATGCGGCAACAGCCTTGCCACCAGCTGGTTTCAGCCCACACGTTATCGAGACGCGCAGCACCTGTGGTCAAGATGGGCCTCCGGTTCGGCCGGCAATCCACTCTAACGGTATCGTGTACGCAGCCTTCTTCCACTGGACTGCTTGCAGTGGCTCGCCCTATACCGCAGATGTTGTCGTGGCGCGTGACGACAACTGGGGCTCCGGGGGTACGCCATTCCGAGCTCTGTTCGACTTGCCTTCCCCTCCGGGGGATGGGGGGGTGGGAAAACGGGTCGCTACCGGCAGATCGATTCCCTGGGCTGCGGACTTCGGTTCACAGATTACCTTGAGCAGTCAGATCTCCATTGCCGTGGACCCGAACAACTACCAGACAGTCTGGGTCGCTTGGGCGGATGGGACTAGCGCGAGTAATTACACGATCCACGTCCGCCGATCTATCGATGGAGGTGCGAACTGGAGCGCAGATTTGAAAATGGTCGTGCCGGCGACCAATCCGGCCCTCGCGATCAGTACCATCGGTACGGTGGGCTTCCTCTATCAAAGGTTGGTCAACCCAGGAACCTGCAGCGGAGGTGGTGCTTGCTGGGAAACTCATCTGGAGAGGACAACCGACGGGACTACTTGGATGGACGTTTTCTTGGCGAACGTTTCTGCTGCCCCACACACAGGAGTCCATCGCGACCTCGGCGACTATGTTCACCTCATGGCGGTCGGAACGGATTTCTATGGAGTGTTCTCCGGGGACAACACCCCCGATATGGGCAACTTCCCCAACGGTGTCACGTTCCAGCGAAACTTCAATCCGGCGACCAAAAAGCTACGCAACCTGACCAATACTGCGGATGTGCCGACGTCAATAGATCCCTTCTTTTTTAAGGTTACTATCACTCTTTCCGATCTGTGTGATGAGGTGGTGCAGTTCCATAATCAAGGTAAGATGGGAACTGGGGCATTCCACTCGCTGCAGCAATCTTGCCGGCAGGCTTCGCGCCAGCCCCGGAACGTTTGTACACACCTGAGGAACTTCATCCAGCACATTTTGAACTCGGCCCACGCGGCACCGAATTCAGCCAACCACATCGACTCAACAGCCGCGCAGATTTTACTCACAAAGGCTCGGGCCTTATGCGCGGCGAATTCCTGTAAGTGCCCTTGATCCTTGAGTTCGGGAGACCCCAAGGAGGACTTCATGGGTACCATTCCTCTCCGGCGTTCATTGTCGTACCTTACGGCCACAGCTTTGCTGATTGGAATCACCTCTCCCTTGCTCGCCCAAGACGAAGGATTCAAGCTCGACCTGGGCTGCCTGCTGCCCTTTGCGGCAATAGCTCCGGCCGAAGACCCTTTCGTGAGCTGTGGGAACTGTGGCGTTGTCTCCGCGCATGCAAGTCCCACGCAAGCCCGCGCCAAGGCATTTGAAAGCAGGGCAAAGAACAATTTCTGTGCCGATACTTCCTCTGTGACGGTCGTGAACTTTTCCATACTTCGCGAGATGCAAGTGAAGCCAGTGGACAAAAGCCACCTCGGTAATCGGCATGTCCTTCACTCAATCTTTGAGATGCCCGACGGCAAGAAGATTGGTGAGGGGGATGTGGTACGGCTGAAGGCTTGGGTCTCGAACGCGCATGTGTCGGATTGTCCAAAGGGGGAGAGTGTAAATTGCTCGACGCCTGGGTTCGACAGCAATGACATTCACATTCCACTGCTCGATCCCACCGTAGCCGAAGGGCGTGGCCAGGATGAATGCACCAGCGTCACGGCTGAAATGAGCCCCCATTTTCGCCCTGCCGCGTGGTCCCAGCTCGACTTAAAGACCCCCGTGAAGAATGTCGTTCGGGTGACCGGCCCACTGTTCTTCGACAACAGTCATAAGCCTTGCGTCACTTCGAACCATAAGGACCACGGCAATGCAGCACCTTTCCGCAGTTCGCTCTGGGAGGTTCACCCTGTCTACCACTTCGAGGTTTGCGCGAACACTGATCCTGACCAGTGCGATGTGAACAGCGCTAGCTCTGATGTCTGGATTCCCTACGATGAGTGGGTCTCGCTGCCCGGGAGTGTGACAGAGCCAACCGGGAAGAGGTTTAGGACTGGCTGCAACCATCCGCAACCGGGAGGCGAGACCGTCCCCGCCAAGTGCCCGACGCAGTAACGGGATATATGATCCCTCCCGTCGATAGCCGCAGTTGTCGGATGAGAGCCTAGAAAACGGCCCCATTTTCGTCTACGGAGTGACCAGTGGCAAAGAACGTAGTGATCTGCTGCGACGGCACCGGCAACGAATTTGGCGAACAGAACTCTAATGTCGTGAAGCTTTACAAGACCCTGGTGAGCGATGCCGGGCAGGTCACATACTACCATCCTGGCATCGGCACAATGGGCGCGCGAAACGCGCTCACGCGAGTCGGGAAGTGGTGGACGCGTGTAATTGGCCTTGCCTTTGGCTACGGTATTTCGGACAACGTGGCGGACGCCTACGAGTTTCTAATCAAAAACTTTCATCCAGATGACCGTGTCTACGTCTTTGGCTTCAGCCGAGGGGCTTACACGGCGCGCGCCCTCTGCGGGATGCTTCACATTGTGGGACTGTTGACCGAGGGCAATGAAGGCCTGATTCCCTATGCCATCCGAATGATCAAGCGGAGTGAAATAGACTTCAAGGTCGCGGCCGATTTCAAGAAGACGTTCTCACGCGAGTGTAAACCACATTTCGTGGGCGTTTGGGATACCGTCAGCTCCGTCGGATGGATCTACAACGCAGTTCATTTTCCGTTTACAAGGGCCACGAAAAATCCTGACTTTCATATTATCCGACACGCTGTTTCCATTGATGAGCGCAGAGCATTCTTTCGTCAGAACTCCTTTGGTGAGCCCGACGACACTCATCAAGACGTAAAGGAGGTCTGGTTTGCGGGAGTGCATTCAGACGTAGGTGGCAGCTATCCGGAATCGAAAAGTCAACTTTCACAGATTGCGTTGCGATGGATGTTAGGTGAGGCGGAGCTAGCGAACCTTAAGATCGATGCGCGCCGGAAGGCTGATATTCTTGGTGGAAAGCTGCCCTACCTTCCTCCTGACCCTGCTACGAAAAACCAGCACGAATCTCTTCACGGCTTGTGGTGGATCGCGGAACTGTGGCCGAAGGTAGTCAACGAAAGGACATCTCAGGGCATATGGAAGAAGTCGTTGCGCATCAACTTTGGCCGGCGGCGCTGGATTCCTGCTGACGCGCTCGTCCACGAATCCGTGGAGCAGCGACTGATGACCGCTGGCCTTTCGTATAGGCCAAGCAATCTGTCTCAGAAGCGCAGCATCATCGGAGACCGGTATACAAACTCAGCTACGTCGATGTGACAACAGCCTTTCTACTCCTCCCGATTCTAAGTTCGGTTTCAAATGCACGTCCGCGACGTTTGCCAGCTTCTCCGCAAGGCCGCGCAACCGCTGTCCTTTTCGAGATCTTTTTAAGCCAATCCAGACCGAGTCATCATGCTTTCCATGGATTCAACACCTGTACTCGTGTGTCCGCAAAGTCGCTGACGTTGC
>WNGJ01007939.1_pt1 | contig 11808 bp, 10 predicted proteins | sample 5400611 | NCBI WGS metagenome assembly WNGJ01 (sample SAMN13153375, study PRJNA577476) | soil metagenome | isolation source: 40 cm soil or saprolite under Garry oak tree replicate 1 | place: USA:California | collected 2016-06-15 | reverse complement strand
GCATCCGGACTACTGCCCCCCGGCACAGCCGAGCACGGGTACGACCTGGCATCCCTGCCCCCGGAGTCTGGAGCATGTGGAATGGCTGATCGAGAAGTTCACGGAACCTGGCGCCACTGTGCTCGACCCGTTCATGGGAAGCGGGACGACTGGCCTGGCGGCCTGGCGTCGGGGACGCAATTTTATCGGGATCGATATCGAGCGCCGCCATGTCCAGGAAGCCCGCGAAAGAATAGCATCCGCTGCCATGTAGGCATGTTTTGGCTTGTCCTGCGCGGTCCAACGTGGTACGAATCAATGACATAAGATACGTTAAGCAATTGATTCTTCCGCTTATTTTCCTCCGCCGGGTTTGTCACGCTATAATCCCTTCATGGCTTACGCGCTCCAAGGCAAGACATTGGCATGTGATAATGGGGTGTGTACCGTTGTGTGGTGCCCATCCCCCATCCTCACATGCTGCCGCACCTATACTTCTCTGTACTAGTGCTCGCGAGCACCGCACGGGTGCCTACGGTCCCGTGCTCGAAGTTGCTCACGGCGCCGCCGCTCTCCAGATGGCGTTGACCGAACGCCCAGGGCTCGTTGTGGTCGATATGGACCTCCCCGAGGTCCATGGCGTGGAGGTCGCGCGGCAGATTTGGGCGGACATCCCGGACATGAAGATCATCTTCTGGGCGCAGTTCGCCGATGAAACGTACATGCGCCAGACCTTTCGCCTCATTCCCCCGGAGACCGTCTATGGCTACCTCCTGAAAAGCGCCAGTGCTGACCAGTTTGTGCATACGGTGCGCGGCGTCCTCATCGAGGAGCAGTGTATCATCGCCCGCGATCTGCATCGCGCCTACGTGCAGGCCACCGACCGCCAGACGGGCTTGACGGACGTTGAGTACGAAGCGCTCGTGGATATTGCGCTGGGCCTTACTGACCAGGCGATTGCGCATCGGCGCTTCCTCTCCCGACGCGGGGTGACCAGCCGCTTGCATGCGCTCTAGAGCAAACTGGGGGTGGAGCAGTGCCAGCGAGAGACGGCCGCGTGGGGCCAAACGTTCAGCCTGCGCATCCTCGCGATCCGCGTGGCCTTGCAGCACGGTCTCCTGAACCGGGTCATTCTGGAGGATGAGACAGCCCAACTCGACGCCTGGCTGCACACGTACCGCCGTGAGACCGCCACGTGATCTGCACACTGTGGGCCTGCGGAGTCTCCTGCGCGGCGCTGCGCCTCCTCCTGTCCTCATGCGGTGCTTCCGGCATCCCACCTCGGGCAGTGTCCCGATGCGCGGTCGAGAAGCGTACAGGCCTCCACCTCTGCGCAGGTCCGCACAACATTGACGCATGTGCACAGTCACAGCGCACGCGTTTTCACCTATACTCCTGCTTTCAATGATGCTCGTTGGCGTGTGCCTGCGGGTATGGCCGGCTGACCCAGCGGCACGCTCGCACCCACTGACCTGCCCCTCTGGGAGGTGGATAGTGCCTGGGACGGCAAGCCCGTCGCCTTGGTGGGCGCATCCATGGGGGACACTGGGCACGGCGCGCCCAGTACTCCTTGCGGCACGTTTGTGTCTTTTTGCTTGGACGCGTCACCTCCGGAAACCCGTCGTGCAGACGTCAGGAGGACACCCTAGCCGCACGGATACAACACAGGCCAAACCACGAGCGGACGAGAGTTGCTGCGCCCCAAGGCGGCGCATGTTCTCTGGCGTCGAGGCAGAGTACGGCTCATTCTCCTGCGTGCCTTCGTGCGCGTCGTCGTGCCAACACCCTTAGGATCGTCGCGACATAAAGTGCTATGATGTCTTTCATACGGATGCGACACAAGAAACGTGCTCAGTCACCTACGTGGAGGAGGGATACCGCCATGAAAGCCGTCTCTAAGGCTCTTGTATGGATCACGATGCTCGTGGTCGCCACGAGTGTCTATGCCCAGACACCCACCAGGACACAAGCGGGAGCCAGCCCACGGCTCCTCACCCCACAGAACGCCGTCCTCGTGCTCATTGACCACCAGCCGCAAATGGCCTTTGCATCGCACTCGATGGACACGCAATTGCTCATCAATAACGTGACCGGCCTGGCCAAAGCAGCGAAAGTCTTCAAGATCCCCACCATTCTCACGACCGTTGCCTCCACGACGTTTAGTGGCCCCATGTTTGCCACGGTGCAAGCGGTCTTTCCTGAGCAGACGCCCATCGATCGCACAACGATGAACTCCTGGGAGGACAAGCGCGTCGTGGAGGCGGTGCAGAAAACCGGCCGCAAGAAAGTCGTCATAGCGGCACTCTGGACCGAGGTGTGCCTGGCGACGGCAGGCTTGTCCGCTCTCGATGATGGGTATGAGGTCTACTTCGTCACCGATGCGTCGGCCGGGGTCACGAAAGAGGCCCACGAGATGGCCATCCAGCGTCTGATCCAGGCCGGGGCGGTGCCCATGACCTGGCTCCAGGTGATGCTGGAGTGGCAGCGGGATTGGGCGCGCCAGGAGACGTATGAGGCCGTGATCAATGTCGCAAAAGAGCATGGTGGAGGGTACGGTCTGGGCATCAATTACGCCAAAACCATGCTGGGTGAGCACGCGAGCGAAGCGGGTGCGGTGAAGAAGTAACCCCCACACCCCAGCGCCCGGGGGCGTCACTGGGGGTCAGGAGGGAGGAGCGTGGGAGGGACGAGGTCTGGCGCGCGCTCCTCCCTGAACCGGCACGCAGCTCCGAGGAGAAAGGAGTGCTGTATGCAACGCGATCTGTCACGACGAGCCTTCTTGCACGTTGGTGCGACAGGGGTGGCCGCTGGACTTGCCGCCACCCTCGCGGCCGGCGGGCTGTCCGCCCAGCCCACCGCCGGGGCGGACCTCATCCTGTTCAATGGCCGTATGGCAACGCAAGACGCGCGGCGCTCGTTCGCCGCAGCCGTAGCCATACGCGCGGGGCGCTTTGTGGCCGTGGGGACCGACGCCGAGGTCATGGCGTATCGGGGGGAACAGACGCAGGTCATTGATGTTGGCGGGCGGACCGTCATCCCTGGGCTGAACGATTCGCACATGCACCCGATTCGCGGCGGGCTCAACTACACTATGGAACTGCGGTGGGATGGGGTGCCCTCGCTGGCCGATGCCTTGCGCATGTTGCGCGCGCAAGCCCAGAAGACGCCGCCCCCCCAGTGGGTGCGCGTGGTGGGCGGCTGGACGGAATTCCAGTTTGCCGAGCACCGCATGCCAACCCTGGATGAAATCAATGCCGTCGCACCGGACACGCCGGTCTTCGTCCTCCACCTCTATGACCGCGCCTTCCTCAATCGTGCGGCGCTGCGTGCCGTCGGCTACACCAAAGACACACCTGATCCGCCAGGCGGCGAAATCCAGCGCGACAAGGCAGGCAACCCGACCGGGCTGCTCATCGCGCAACCCAACGCGACGATTCTCTATGCTACGCTGGCCAAAGGGCCGAAGCTCTCGCCCGAGGAGCACATGTCGTCGACGCGCCTGTTGATGCGCGAACTCAACCGCTTCGGCCTCACCAGTGTGATTGACGCGGGTGGGGGATTCCAGCAGTACCCTGAGGACTACGCCGTGATGACGGCCCTGCACGAGCAGGGCTTGCTCACCCTGCGATTCGCCTATAATCTGTTTACCCAAAAACCGAAGGAGGAGTTGCACGACTTCCGCACCTGGACGACGATGACCCGTCCCAGTGCCGGGGACGACTATTTCCGGGTGAACGGTGCGGGCGAGATGCTGGTCTACTCCGCTGCCGACTTCGAGGATTTCTTGCAGCCGCGTCCCGAGATGCCGCCCACCATGGAGTCGGATCTCAAGGCGGTCGTACAGCTGCTCGCGGAGCACCGCTGGCCGTTCCGCCTGCACGCCACCTACGACGAGACGATTGGGCGTGCCCTGCACGTCTTTGAGGAGGTCAATCGCGCCGTCCCCTTCAGCGATGTGCACTGGTTCTTCGATCACTGCGAGACGATCTCCGACCGCAACATCGAGCGCATCAAAGCCCTGGGTGGCGGCATTGCCATTCAGCATCGCATGGCCTACCAAGGGGAATACTTTGTCGATCGGTATGGCGCCCAGGCGGCGGAGCGCACCCCACCTATCACTAAAATGCTTGCCATGGGCGTGCCGGTGGGGGCGGGGACGGACGCCACCCGGGTGGCGAGCTACAACCCCTGGGTCGCCCTCTATTGGCTGGTGACGGGCAAGACCGTGGGCGGGACCACACTCTATCCGGAGGGCAACCGGCTCGACCGTATGGAAGCGTTGCGGCTCTACACCGTCGGTAGCAGTTGGTTTTCGCGCGAGGAAGGCACGAAAGGGGCGATGGTGCCGGGCCAGCTGGCGGACCTGGCGGTGCTCTCAGCCGACTACTTTTCGATTCCCGAGGAGCAGATCAAAGATCTCGAAGCGGTCTTGACCATGGTGGGTGGCACGCCCGTATATGGGGCAGGACCCTTTGCCCCGCTGGCCCCACCTCCCCCACCGGTGCTTCCCACGTGGTCCCCTGTAGCGACGTATGGCGGCTATCATCGCACCGCTTCCCACGCGGTGCCACCTCGCTCCCCGTTGGTCCGCGCTACGGCCCACGGGACGGCCCTCCCCAGAGGAAGCAGCCGGCAACGAGGCGCAGGGGGCTTTCCCGCATGGTGGGGCCGCGGGTGTGACTGCTTTGTGTTCTGAGACGATGGGGGTACATCAGGACGATGGCAGCGAGACCTGTGCTTCTTCACGCTCTGCATCGCCGCAGCATCGTCTGACGGACGCAGGGCCTGTGGCAGTGCTGATGGGCGTACAGCCTCAGCCTGTGGGACCTACGGGAGGAAAGCGCAGAGACGACGCCCTTGTCTCTCTCTTTTGAGGAACTGACATGAACATTGATGTGCACATGAAGAGCCGGATCACCGCATGGGTGCTCGTGGTCGTTGTAGCGGCCAGCACTTGTGTGGTGCCGACCATGAGCCGCGCCGAAAACGCCGCGCCGGAGACAAGCGTCTCGGCACCGTGGGACGTCACGGTGACCGTCAAAATGATCGGACCCGTGACGCAGACGACCGACCTGCAGATCATCTGCCTCCTGAAGCACAACCCGGCGGGAGACCACTACATCGAGGCCATGCAGGACTTCAACGAGAAACTCGGCGGGGTGCTGTCGAGCCTGCGCGAGCGCGGGGAGTTTGTCGGTGATCCCGGGGAGACACTGGTGTTGCACCCGCCCGAGGGATCGATCACCCCGAGGAAAGTGCTGCTGATCGGCGTCGGCGAGGAAGCCTCGCTGACCGTGGACCGCCTGAGGTTAGCTGGCACGATCACGGCACGCGAGGCGGTGCGGCTGGGTATGTCGCACGTGTCCTTTGCCCCAACGCTCCGCGATCAGGGCAGCAATCGCATCGATGTTGGTGAGGGCGATGCGGCGGTCGTCGAAAGCTTTCTCCTCGCCTACGACACGGAGCGCCGACTGCACGAGCAAGGCCTTGCGTCCGGGGCGAACATCCGTGAATTCGTGATCGAGGCGGGTCCGCACTACTTTGCGGGCACCGTCGAGAAGGTCAGTGCCGCGGTGCGGTCCGCAGGGGCCGCACTCGCCCAGCGCGAGACGAAGCCCTATCGCCGAACACACGCAAAGTAGCGCGATATGGTTGATGGTGGTGCTCTTTACCAGAGATGCATTGTGCCTTGCAAGGAGTCAGGCGTGAAGCGCTGGTACCCGATGATCCTTGGCTGTCTCGTGCTCTACGTGACCTCGCCGGTGTATGCGGTTGACAGCGCACCACGCCCCAGTGCGCAGTCCACCGGTGGCGAGTCACCAACGTCCCTGCTGCCGACACCGGTCGATCCGAACGAGTCGATCCTGTCGGAGTACACGCCGCAAGCGCCACCGAACCCAAAACCGCCGCCGTACACCCTGCTCCGCTTCAACGAAGAGTACCGGTACCTCGCCGACCCGCGGCAGCGCACTGACCTCTTTGACCCCCTGAAGTACATCCCGCTCAACCCCCGCGATCCCACAAGCTACCTCAGTCTCGGGGGCGAGATCCGCGAGCGCTACGAGCATTATACCCACCCCGGCTTTGGCGTCCCCGGTCAGCCCCACTACGATGATTACCTCCTCCAGCGGATCACACTCCACGCCGACCTGCACGTCAACGACCACCTGCGGGTGTTCGTGCAGGGGATCTCGGGGCTGCAGGTCGGCGGCACGCGCGAGAAAGCCCCGCCCAATCAGAATCCCGTGGATCTCCAGCAAGCCTTCCTGGATCTGAAGCTGTACGCCGATGCCTCGGCGCCCTCTGCCTACCTCGTCGTGCGCGGGGGTCGCTTCGAGATGAGCTACGGTGCCGGGCGGTTGGTGGCGACGCGGGCAGGGCCAAACATCCCGTTCAAGTTCGACGGACTGCAACTGATTGGGAGCGGTGGCGGGGGGAAGGTCTATGCCTTCGTGACGAAGCCCGGCCGCGACCAGCAAGAGAAGTTCGATGATGAGTTCCCCGGCCAGCTCTTCTGGGGCGTCTATGGCACGACGCCCTCGTTCAGCATGCCGCTTGATCTCAAAGCGGATCTCTATTACCTGGGCTTCAAGAACACGCACGCCCGCTATGCCGCTGGGGCCGGCGAAGAGGTGCGCCAGACCTTCGGCACCCGGGTGTTTGGCAAAGCGCACGGCTTCGACTACGATGTCGAGCCGATCCTCCAAGTCGGGCGGTTCGGCCATCGCGATATTCTGGCCTGGACAATCGGCACGTCCGGCGGCTACACGTTCGCACACACCCCGATGCAGCCCCGCCTGGGACTGCAGTTCGATGTGGTCAGCGGCCACACCGGGCATGACGGCGGTGGGGCACTCGGGACGTTCAATCCCCTCTTTTTTAAGGCGGGCTATTTTAATGACGCCAGCGTCATCCGCCCGAGCAACCTCATTGACGTCCACCCCACCCTGCAACTGCTGCCACGCGACAACGTCCTCGTAACGCTCGGGAGCGACGTGCTCTGGCGGTACACGAGGCGGGATGGTGTCTACGGCCCGCCTGGCAACCTGGCCTTGCCTGCGGGAGGCAGCGCACGCTACATCGCCACGACGGCCGAGCTCAGTGCCCAGTGGCAGCTCAATCGCCACCTGAGCTGGATCACGTCCTATGTGCATTTTTTTACGGGAGATTATGTGCGGCAGGCGCAGGGCGGGGACATTACCTTTGTGGGCACGTGGGTCTCTTTCATCTGGTGAGCGCGTCTGAGGGAGGGCACGTGCACACGGCAACGTATGGAGGTGGAGAGGAGCATCATCATACCTCGTGGCATGGATGAGCAGTGGTGCGCCGGGGGTCGCCTCGACCCACGTCATCACAGGGCAGGGCAAGGCGTTCCTCGTGTGGGAAGTGGTCACGACGCACATATCCAGCAAGAAAGGAGCCGACGATGATCCACGTCATTCGTGCCGATGAACGCCACTTTACGGACTTTGACTGGCTCAAAACGTACTGGTTGTTTTCGTTTAGCGAGTATTACGATCCGGCGAATATCCAGTTTGGTGCCTTGCGGGTGTTCAATGACGATGTGGTCGCTCCCCACACTGGCTTTGGCACGCATCCTCATGAGGAAATGGAAATCATCACCATCGTCCTTGACGGCGAAGTGACGCATGCGGATAGCCTTGGGACGAAGGCCGTGATTCGGGCGGGTGACGTGCAGCGCATGTCCGCGGGCACGGGGATCCGCCATTCCGAGTTCAATCTCGGCGAGGTGCCCGCCCATTTCTATCAGATTTGGATCTATCCTGATACCCGTGGCTTGCCGCCGAGTTATGACCAGAAGAGCTTCGCAGGCACCGTGTGGACCAACCGCTTGGTGCCCGTGGCCTCCGGGCAAGGGCTCCCGGACGTTGTCACGTTCCATACGGATGCGACGCTCTCTCTGGGCGCGTTGGAGGCGCAGCGCAGCGTGACGCATGCCACCAACGGCACACGCCGGGTGTTTGTCTACCTCACCGAGGGGGAGTTGGTCGTAGACGGCGCGCGGTTATCCACCAAAGACCAAGGGCGGATTGACGCGGAGACGCCGCTGACGCTCACAGCGCACACGGACACGCGCTTTGTGCTGATCGATGTCCCCTCGTGCCGAGGCTGGGGGTACGATCAGGCGACCTTACGTGGCACACGGGGCGAGAATCGGTGAGGCCGCGCATGGCCCAGCGGACGCGCATGCGAGACCACCTAGAGACGGTACGCGGCGAGGCGTTGCGGACCAAGAGCAGGAGACCGCCAGCATGACGACACCGACCCGACCCGACCCGTTGCCCTGGGTCCTGAGCGTGCTGACCGTGACCACCGGGCTGGTAGATGCCGTCAGTGTCCTCGGACTGGGGCGGGTCTTTACCGCCAACATGACAGGCAACGTCGTCTTTCTGGGATTCGCGGCGGCTGGTGTGCCTGGATTCTCCATCGCCCGCGCGGTGATGTCCTTAGTCGGGTTCTCGGTCGGCGCGGTGCTCGGCGGACGTCTAGGCGTCGCGATGGCCGGCGTGCCCCGCCGTCGCTGGCTTCTCAGCGTCGCGGTGGTAGAAGCGGGACTGTGCTTTGTCGCCGCCTGGGTAGCCATTGGGTATGACATAGGTTCCTTAACCCCTCTTCCCACGCTCTATGCGCTCATCATCTTGACCGCCGTGGCGATGGGGCTGCGCAATGCCACCGTGCGACGGCTGGCGGTGCCTGATCTCACCACCACGGTGCTCACCCTGACGCTCACCGGTCTCGCCGCCGACTCCACGCTGGCGGGTGGCCGCAACCCGCGGCTGGGGCGGCGTCTCACCGCGGTGCTGGCGATCTGCGCCGGGTCCGCCGTCGGGGCGCTGCTCGTGTCCCTAGGAGGACTCGCCCTGCCGCTTGTGGTCACTGGTGCGTGTATCGTGCTCGTCACTGTCGCCTATGCCGCGCATCCAGCGTCAAAGATGGTGTCCAGCGAGGTGCATCAATGAAGGAGGGGGAGGAGCCTCTGGCCTCGCTATGTTCCATCGGGGCCACAAGATCTCAGCAGCGCGCCACCAATCGTGGGAACCCATGCCGCGAGGAAGGCCTGTCTCCGGTGCGTGGATATCAAGCGGGCAAAAACAGCCTGGCTGATCTCGCCACCCACTACCTGGTGACCGAGGCGGCTGGGAAGGTAAAAAGGATAGTTAAAGAGGCTTAAATTCATTGAGATAGCCAAGCATATCTATCTCCACTGGATGGCTGCCAGCGAAATACCCTTTTGAATCGCCAGCGTGGCGAAGGTGTGCCTCAGCACATGCGGCGTCACATCCTGGGAGATGCGGGCGCGTTCGGCAACGCGCGGCTCGCCAGATCAGGTTGGGCCGCTCAACGCTCTACTGGGAAATCCAGGGTCAATCGCTCGCCTGACCCCGGTGCAGAGGATGGTGCACATCCTCTGCGATGCCCCCTCTCTGTAACGGTTCGCTGCACATTGGAGAGATGCCATGACGGATACAATTCCCCCAGTCCCGTTGACGCTGACCTCGCGTGTCGACCAGGCGTTTCCGATGCTGACGTCGGCGCAGATCGCGCGCATCGCTGTGCACGGACAGGTGCGCCACGTCCAGCGTGGCGAGGTGCTCATGGAGGCAGGGGAACAGACCCCGCGGTTTTTTGTCGTCACCGCGGGTCACATCGCGATTGTCCGGCCCTCAGGCGTCACGGAGGAACTCGTGGTCGTCCTGCGACCGGGGCAGTTCACCGGCGAGGTCACGATGCTCTCGGGTCGCCGCGGGCTCGTCCGCATCCGTGCGGGGGAGGCTGGCGCCGTGGTCGAGCTCGAGCGTGACTACATACTCGCGCTCGTGCAGACCGACGGCGAGCTGAGCGAGATCCTCCTGCGGGCCTTCATCCTCCGTCGGGTGGAGTTGATCGCGCACGGGTTTGGCGACGTCGTGCTCGTCGGGTCGCGCCATTCCCCGGGCACGCTCCGCATCCAAGCGTTCCTGACGCGCAACGGCCATCCGTACGCGTCCATCGACCTCGACCGTGATGCCGGCGTCCAGGCGCTGCTGGATCAGTTCCAGGTCACCGTCGACGACGTGCCGGTGGTGATCTGCCGCGGCGTGGTGGTGCTGCGGAACCCCACGAATGGGCAGATCGCCGACTGTCTCGGCTTCAACGCGGCGATCGATCACACGCAGGTCCGCGACTTGGTCATCGTCGGGGCCGGACCCTCGGGGCTCTCGGCGGCCGTGTACAGTGCGTCGGAAGGACTCGATGTCCTGGTGCTCGAGACGAACGCGCCGGGCGGACAGGCCGGTTCGAGTTCGAAGATCGAGAACTACCTGGGCTTTCCGACAGGCATTTCCGGGCAGGAGCTTGCCACGCGTGCGTACACGCAGGCGCAGAAGTTTGGGGCGCAACTGCTGATCGCGCAAAGCGCTACACAGCTCGCGTGCGACCGGAAGCCGTACGCCGTTGCGATCGACCACGGTCCGCGTGTGCTGGCGCGCACAGTCATCATCGCGACGGGGGCTGAATATCGGCGACTGGCCCTCGAGAACCTGGCGCAGTTCGAAGGCGTGGGCGTGTACTACGGGGCGACGTTTGTCGAGGCACAGTGGTGCGGTGATGAAGAGGTGATCGTGGTGGGCGGCGGCAACTCCGCCGGCCAAGCCGCCGTGTTTCTCGCGCACACCGCCAGACGTGTGCACATCCTCATCCGGTCGGGCGGGCTGGCGGAGAGCATGTCGCGCTATCTGATTCAGCGCATTGAAGAGACGCCTGCGATCGTCTTACGACCGCACACCGTCATCACGGCGCTCGAAGGAGGCGACCATCTCGAGCGCGTGCGCTGGCGGGACAATCAGATGGGGACCAGCGAGACTCACGCCATCCGCCACGTCTTCGCCATGACCGGTGCCGTGCCCAACACACGCTGGCTCGGGGGGTGTGTCGCACTCGACGCGCAAGGGTTCATCAAGACCGGAGCGGATCTGTCACCGGAGGATTTGGCCGCCGCGCGTTGGCCGCTGGCCCGGCCTCCCCACCTCCTCGAAACGAGTCTGCCCGGCGTGTTCGCGGTCGGCGACGTCCGGGGAGGCAATATCAAGCGTGTGGCGTCGGCGGTTGGGGAGGGCTCGATTGCTGTCGCCTTCGTGCATCAGGTGCTCCACGAATAGGAGGAAGACGAGAATGTGTGGCGGAACGTGAGCGCATCTCGACGCTATAACGACCATTCCGCAACCCTGAACGGCGTGCTATAGAGCACGCCCCTTCTTCCTCCGGGTACGCTGTGCGTAGGATGCCTCATCGCCTCTACGATGACCCTTGGTAGACCTCCAGCACCGTGTGCTCCTGGCGCAGCGCATGTAGCGCCTCGGTATCCGCATCGTACCGACCGTGATCATTCATGGGCGCGTGGCCGCGTGTTGCGCCTGGCGCGGCCCAGATGAACTCTTCCTGCGGGCGGCGGGGGTCGGGCAACCCGTCCCGTAAAGGGGCACCGCGTTGACGCCTTGAGCAGAGACAGAACCGAAAAAGCGATCCTGAACATGTGGGACTGTGCCATGGTGGATGCCGCCTCTCTGGGCAGAAGGCACCCGGCTTGCGCCCAGCCCAGAGGGTGCCTCTGAGGTGCGCAGGATGACGCCCATCCAGCCTGAAAACACCCCGTCCGCTCCCCGTGCCTGCCGGATGGGGACCACGTGCCGCCTGCCCGTTTGGGGCGTGTCCCTCTTCCAGCCTCCTCCGCGTCGCGCACGGCAAGATCCTCTGCTTCCGACGAGCCCGCGTGAATCTCGATTTTCCATGCCCTACAGTCATCCTCCATGAAAGCAACCTGATGACGTG
>WNGJ01026334.1_pt1 | contig 11809 bp, 5 predicted proteins | sample 5400611 | NCBI WGS metagenome assembly WNGJ01 (sample SAMN13153375, study PRJNA577476) | soil metagenome | isolation source: 40 cm soil or saprolite under Garry oak tree replicate 1 | place: USA:California | collected 2016-06-15 | reverse complement strand
CATCAGCCAGGAAAGCGCTTTTCAGTGCCACAGGTTCTCAGTTTTATGGCGCCAATAATGAACGCTGTATCCTATCTGCACAATCAACAGCCTCCCATTATTCACCGCGATATCAAACCTGCTAATATCATTGTACCGGCATCGGGCGATAAGGCAGTACTGGTTGATTTTGGCATCGCCAAGGAATTTGACCCCGAATCTACAACAACTGCGGTGCGCCATGCGTCACCTGGCTATGGAGCGCCTGAGCAATATGGTATGGGCACCAATACGCGCACAGATATTTATGGCCTGGGTGCAACCATCTATGCTTTGTTGACGGGTGTAGTTCCTGTGGATTCTTTCTATCGAACTACTCAAATGGGGAGTAAGGGAACTGACCCTCTCGAGCCGATACACAAATTCGCGCCGAATGTTCCACAACACGTAGCTGATGCTATTTATCGTGCTATGGCTTTAGATATTAATGACCGTTTTCCGACAATACAGGATTTCTGGCAGGAGCTCAATGCCCAACCTATAGATCATCAACCACCTGCACCGCTTGTTATACCTGGGCCAGTTGCTTCTCAGTCTCGACCTGCTGTGGTTAATACACCTATTCCAGCATTTAACAATGCTGCTACGGTAGCTATGCAGGAGCGTCCAGAAGGTCGACGCAGGAGATTAGCTGCACTTCTTCTGGTGCTGATTGCGCTACTCATTGGCGGGGTTGCCGCAGCGCTTCTTTTGCCTGCAATAATTGGGCATCAGCGAACTCAAACTACTCTTACGCCCACCACAACGGTTGAGCATAAACCTACGGTCTCAGTCACGCATAGAGCGACACCCATTCCAAGTCCGAGTCTAGCACCAAGCTCCCCTACAAGCCCTGCAGAGGGCATTCCAACTTTGAATGGAGCTTATAACGGTAGCATACATAACAGCCCAGCAAACCTCACTGCAAACATGTCACTCTCCTCAATCAAGCAGGATAAAGGAAACCTTCGTGGTAATTTCGTAGTAGCTACCCCACTTGTAGGGAGTGGTCGATTTAGCGGAACTATCAATCATGCGGGCGCTGTTCAGTTTACAGTAAATAGTAAGCAGGTAGGAGCACCTCTCTTCTTTCAGGGGCGTTTGAATGCTGACGGCAGCTTAAGTGGAACGTATTGCAGCCTGGATAGTACAGGGAACTGCAACCCATCGGCAGGCGGCTATGGCACCTGGTCTATTTTCCCGGTATCACCGGGATCGGGATCAGCATTGATCTTATCTCCTTCTCTCTTATGGCACTATGTCCGATAATATGATATACTCCAACTCACTGCAAAAATACAGATAAATCACATGAAATATATTTTGGGGACACATTATGTTTTACGACCATACAAAAATCTTCGTGAAAGCCGGCGACGGTGGGGATGGCTCTATTCATTTCCGTCGTGAAAAGTTTGTTCCATATGGAGGTCCTGACGGAGGGGATGGCGGCAGAGGAGGCAGCCTATATATGGAAGCTACCTCTAACTTGAATACTCTCATTGATTATCGCTACCGCCAGCATTTCAAAGCCTCTTCAGGGAGTGCTGGAGCACGCCAGAAAATGCATGGAAAGAAAGGAGAAGATCTCGTCCTGCGAGTTCCGCGTGGAACTGTTATTCGTGATGCTGAGACAGAGCAATTGATTGCGGACTTAGTAGATGATGGTCAGCGCGTTATGGTAGCGCGAGGTGGTCGTGGTGGTCTAGGCAACGTGCATTTTGCTACAGCCACACACCAGGCTCCACGAGAAGCGCAGAAAGGCGAACCGGGCGAAGAACGTTGGCTCTTACTCGAATTGCGTCTGATAGCGGATGTTGGACTTGTTGGTTATCCGAATGCGGGCAAATCGACCCTGCTATCCGTCGTCACTGCCGCACAACCCAAGATTGCTGACTATCCTTTCACGACTTTATCACCCAATCTCGGGGTCGTTTCTGTTGGGCTGGCTGGAAGCGGAGATGAGTTTGGCTTTGTGCTGGCCGATATACCTGGGCTGATCGAGGGTGCGGCGCAGGGCGTCGGCCTGGGTCATGAATTTTTGCGCCATGTGCAACGTACCCGCCTACTGTTACATATTCTTGATGGGGCATCCTTCGAGCGCGATCCCTGGCAAGATTTTCACGCCATTAACCAGGAGCTTCGGGAATATGATGAACACCTGGCGACGCGCCCGCAGGTTGTCGTTCTGAACAAGATGGATCTTCCGGAAGCACGGGAACGTTGGCCAGCGCTCAAGGCAAAGGCCGAAGCAGCAGGTTATCCAGCTTTTGCTATATCTGCCGTTGCCCATCAAGGAACCGACGAACTCATGCAGTACACTGCCCAACGGTTACAGGAGATCCAGCGGGAAGAGGCAGAACGGATGGCTGCTCAGGCTGTTACCAACATGGAAGGCCCGGTACTGCGTCCACAGCCAGAGGATGCTTTTTCGATAACAAAGGAGAAGGGCGTCTATATAGTTAAAGGAAAACGAGTCGAGCGTACGGTGAACATGACCAATCTTGAAAGCGAAGAGAGTATGGATCGCCTGCAGATTACGCTTGCCAAAATGGGTGTTACCAGAGCCCTTGAGGAAGCAGGGGTTAAGGTAGGTGATAAAGTACGTTTTGGCAAGGTCGAATTGTATTGGGGCGAGTAATTCCTTGATGCGAGAGATGACGGGCGCATGGGAGAGACACTGAACCTGCTATTTCGTAGCCGTGAGGATGGCACGTTTGAGTTACAGGTGAAGGAGAGTTGGTCAGGGCGTGTTGTTCATGGCAGCTTTGCCCCTCCTTACAAAACCAGGCAACTGAATGCACTTATAAAAAAACTCAATTTCTTAGAAAGCGATGAACAGGCGTTACGCGAAATTGGTCAGCGCCTCTTTCTCGCGCTGTGTGGATCCGAAACTCCAGGAGCTAGCCGCCGCGAATCCTCCGAACAATCAGTACAGGCTGTATTGCGCAGTGTCATCCAACGTACGCTCAAGCGGCGTGGTACGGTTGCTTTAACACTTGAATTTGGTCCGGGATGTGATGAATTTGTACGTTATCCCTGGGAATTGTTGCACAATGGTGAGCACTTCCTGTTGGCTTCAGGTGTCTTCACACTCACGCGTGCACTGCTGCGTCCAGATATGCCAGCGGAAGGTGAATTACCGGTCCATCCGCCGATGCGTTTGCTCTATATTGGAGCCTCGCCTCTGGATTGTCCATCTTTGGAAACTGCGCGCAGTTTTGAGGCACTTGAGCGTGGAATCTCTCGCCTGATCGAAGATGAGCATGTGTTACTGGATACTCTGATGCCGCCAACATTTGATGAACTGGTACGCTATCTCAACTCACTTGGCGGGGCTAGTGCGTTTAACGATGAGTATACTACGATCCCTTGTTATGCCATCCACTTTGATGGGCATGGAGCGTTTGGCCGTCTCTGCCCGTCTGAAGAGTGTGACGAGTTGAATGATGCTGCCGCTCGCACCTGTAGCGCTTGTGGGACCTCACTGCAAGGGGTCAAACCTCAAACGTTTCTCTGTTTCTGTAATGACGAGGGACTTTGTAGGCTGATCGATACAGAATCGCTTCGGGAGTTGTTTGTTAGCAGTGATGTGCGCCTCGCAGTTTTCTCTGCCTGTGAAACGGCTGCATTTAAGGGAGAAAAAGCGCGTCACCAGCAACGTAAGCCAGCTGTCGATGCTACCCTGGCCACTGCATTGGTAATGGCGCAGGTTCCCGCTGTCGTCGCTATGCCGTTCTCATTACATGATGATCTCAGTCCAACTTTCATGTATCACTTCTACGAAGCATTAGCAAGTGGGCGTACACTGGAGGAGGCTCTCTCGCGTGCTCGCCAGGCTCTGCTGCCGATGTTTAAACATCATAGCTGGTTCGTGCCGGTGTTATACCGGCACGTCGTTGAGGGGCAAGAGAGTCCCGTTGCATTTCTGGCAGTTCATGAAGAACCTGAAGAACACGACCATCCCTTGGTACACCTTGGGACTACGACTACATTTGTCGGCCGCGAACAGGAACTGCTGGAACTGAGCGCTCTGTTGACTGAGGCTGTGCAAGGTGAAGTACAACATGGAATATCCAGTACGCTGGGTAACACACGTAAGTTGCGGCCTGGAGTACATCATCTAGCGCTTACAGGTCCCGCAGGTATCGGGAAAAGCGAATTGGCCTTTGAGGCGGTACACCGCAATAGCGAGAAGTTCCCCGGTGGGATCATAGGTATCTCACTGGAGGGGGGTAAATCGTTAAGTAACGCGCTTATCGAAATTGCCCATCACCTGCATATTCTCAACAAAGATATGCATACCACTGATCTGAGCCAATGTGAACGGACAGTACTCAATGCGCTGCGTTCTTTAGCCAATCGGGACCTGCCATGTTTACTCCTCTTTGATGGCTTTGAGGAGATACAAGAGCATGCAGAGGTTGGAAACTGGTATCGTTTTCTGTGTGCACTACCAGAGCAAGTGGTTGTCTTGCTGACATCGCGTTCAAACCCTGCATCAATCGCTGCCCTGGATGGAGGAGCTGCATGCCGGTGGTACAACTATCCTGTCGGTAAGATGACGAGCGAAGACCTGCTCAAACTCTTTGCTGAACTAGCTTCGGACAGCGGTATTGATGAGCGCATACATCTTGCAGATCCAAATCAGCAGACCATCTTACAAGAAATCTGTACCTTACTCGATGGGTATCCTCTCGGCGCACAATTGATCTTTGGTACATCCCGCCGCGTGATTGCAGGCAAAGTCTACCGACCGGAAGCTGCCACTCGTTCCCTGGAAGAAGTGCGAGATGAGTTGCGAGAAACGCTGCCAGAAGGCATGTGGGCCGTACTCGATATCGCTTACCGGCGTTTATCCCCGTCGGCGCAATTACTGCTTCCATACCTGGCAGCCTTTAAATTGCCCTTTAGCCGGGAGCAGATTGTCATGCTGGTGGCTCCTGGAACGCCTGCCACTGTTCGCGCTACCGTGCGCCTGGAACATGAACATTATCTTGAAGGTCTTCATTCCAATGGGCAAGAATTGGTGAAGGGAGTAGGAGCAGACATTCCCACAGAGCTTGCCAGGAACTGGCGTGCTGCACGTGACGAACTGGTCGAAGCATCATTCATCCAGTTTGACGGGCGTGTTTATACGATCCATTCCCAGGTGCGGCACTTTGCGCTCTCACACCTACAAATGGAGGAGCGTCGTCGTGCACATCGCGTAGTCGCGACGTACTACAGTAGTCTTCCGCAGCCAAGTCCTGATGAGTGGTTTGCAGCCTTTGAACACCTGGAAGATGCAGGTGAGCTACAAGACCTGCAAAAGGCGGTTCACCTGGCCGTAAGAGCTTCGTGGGCGCTGCACGCAAGAGGGCATGCTTCCGAATTGCGGTCAATGTTGCACCGCGCCGAGGCATATGCACTCGATCTTGGTGACAAGACTGGCGAGGGTCAAATCCAATATTGCCTGGGCACTATTTTGCGCCGTCTTGGAAAGTATGCTGAGGCTCTTGGTTGCCTTACGCGCAGTTTAACACTGCATCGTGAACAAAATGAGCGTGATGAGATGGCCTGGACGCTCTATGAGCTTGCCATGCTCTTTCGAGAGGAGGGCCATTACCGGCAAGCTGGTGAGCACGCCAAGGAAGCTCTTATCCTCTTCCGTGAGGCTGGTGATATCAAAGGCGAAGCAATGATACATACAGTGCTGGGTGAAGTCAGTCGCGGGCATGGCTATTACTATGATGCTCTTGGCCACTTCGAGCTTGCGCTTGCCAGTTTCCGCAGCCTGCCTGGCGACGAGGGATATCCCTGGACACTGAGGGATCGCGGAACCGTTCATGAAGCGCTGGGAAATTATGCTGAAGCGCTGGTAGATTATGAAGAAGCCATCCGTCTCTTCAATACACTTGGATCCCGCTTTGGACAGGCCTGGGTTTATGTTGATCAGAGTGTTGTCTATGTAGACCAGGGGAAATTCGACATTGCCGAGTATAACTGCAACAATGCCATCAGTATCTTCCGCGAACAGGGAGTGCGTCGTGGCGAAGGATGGGCTTTGCTGGTCCTCGGAGACGCCGCTCGCAAAAGGCACCAGCTCGATGACGCTCGTGGGTATTACAGTGAAGCTCTCGCCATTTTCAATGGCCTGGGTGATCGTGTGGATCAAGCGCGTGTGCTTAATGGCCTGGGAGCTGTCGCGACAGGAAGCCTTACAACTTGAAGGACGTGCCCTGCGGGGCTTAGGTGATGTAGCAAAGGCTATGCGACAATTTAGCGATGCTGAGCGTTTCTACAACCAGGCTGTCGTGATTGCCACGAATCTCGATACCCCGGCCGAACGCTGCGCGGTACTGCATCACCAGGGGGAATTGCACTTTATCCAGGGACAATACATTGAAGCGCTTGCTGCCTGGGTGCAGGCTCTTGCCCAGGATCGTCGCATGGGGCACCCCGATCGCCAGGTGCTCCAGGACAAAATTAATACGCTTGTTGCTGAGCAGCACCTGGAAGAGACTTACGCTGAACTGTGCAAGCAGCATGGGGCGTAGAGGGATGGCTCCCTACAGGGGCGCAATTCATTGCGCCTCTACAGCAAGCTCACGGCATCACCTGATACTGAAGCACCGCCGTTGGAGCGACGTGAATGCGATCTCCGTTCGATAGGATATGTCGATCTACCAGGTGTCCTTGATAGACAAGACCATTCAAACTTTCAGCATCCTCAATCATCCACGCGTTATTCTCCCAGCGTATTTTGGCATGCAAGCGAGAGACTCGCTGAGAAGGTACCTGTATATCATTGCCTGAAAGACGGCCGACCGTCAGGACAGGTTGATTCAGTTGACGTTCACCAATGATCTTCCCATCTAGCTCAATCAATACACGGGCTTTCTGAATAAATGCTGCCGGCTGCGGCTGGTTGTTTCTTGCTGGTCGTGGCGCTGCCTGCCTGTCAACATCTACATAAGCTCCCCTGCGTGCAGCCTGACCTCCTTTAGCGGGCATCACTGGTGCGGGAATGGGAGACGGAGGCGATGCGGGCCACTGCTGGGGTGCCCAAGGGGGAATCGGTGACACAGGTTTATATGGAGCAGGCGAAGGCTGAGGTGGAACCCCGTATTGTCCTGCTAGTACTTGTGATGGCCCGAATACCGAGCGAATGATCGACTCGTCGCCGGTGCGATCCTGGTTGTAACGGTTCTGCTCCTCCAGGAGACCGGCGAACACACCTCCCATACGCTTCAACTCCTTGAAGGTGCCGCGCTCAACAATGCGTCCGTCCTTGAGCACAATGATCTCATCAACATTGCCTAGCGTGCTAAGGCGATGAGAGATCAACAATACTGTGCGTCCTACAACCAGTGTGTCCAGGGCATGCATGACCTCAGCCTCAGCCTCTACATCCAGGGCTGCGGTAGGTTCATCAAGAATAAGGATAGGGGCGTCACGCAAAATGGCACGCGCAATCGCCAGGCGTTGACGTTGGCCTCCAGAGAAATTCTTGCCCTGTTCGCGTACCTCTGTATCGTATCTATCTGGCAAACTCATGATAGTGTCATGGATATGTGCTTTTTTTGCAGCATCAATAATCTCCTCCATACCCGTCCCTGGTTTGCCTATCTCGATATTTTCACGTATGGTTCCCTCGAACAGCACGTTGTCCTGCAAGACAATGCTCACATTCTGACGCAAAATGTGAAGAGGGTACATGCGGTTATCAGCGCCATCAATTTTGACCGACCCATGCTGAATTTCATAGAGACGAGAGATCAATTTCACCAGCGTCGTTTTGCCACCCCCAGAGAGGCCAACAAGAGCAACTTTTTTGCTAGCAGGAATATGCAAATTAATCCCCTCAAGGACCGGCCGATTTGGTGTGTAGCTGAAGACGACGTTCTCAAAAGTGATGTCTCCTTTGAGCCTGGTCGGTCCGTAATAGCGCGCAGTGCTCTCCACGACTTCTGGGGCCGCATCCAGGACTTCCTTGATACGTTCTGCCCCGGCAGCCGCACTGTTATAGAGGTGTGCCAACTTCGAGAGATCGCGAAACGGTTGGTAGAGCATCTTAAGGTAGCCGAGGAACAAAAACAGGGTTCCAATCGTGATTGTACCAGCAGGAATTGTGAGGAACCACAGTTTGAAATCATGGCCCGCTGCGACATATGCACCCACAGCGAGGATGATGGCGGTACCTATGGCCAACAGGACAGCAACGAGCGGATTGAACTGAGCCTGTAGCCCACCTGCGCGAAGTCCAGCCTCGCGGTTCTCGCCAACATATTTTTTGAAGCGTCGTGTCTCTCGCTCCTCCAGCGTGAACGCTTTGAGTACCGTGATGGCCCCGATGTCCTCTGCAGCAACGTTCGCTACCTGTCCAGCCGCTTTCGCAGCCTTTTTCGATGCAGCCTTAATATTTGTAGTGTAGCCGAGTACGATCAGGAAGAGTGCGGGTACGATGACAAGGGAGATCACTGTAAATTGCGGGTTGACGATAAACATAACTATGACGACACCCAGAACCATCAATATTCCTGCAAGCAGGTCGACCAGGCCGTCTGTGACAAGTTTCTCAATATTCGCAATGTCACCGGTCACCCGCTGAACGAGATCGCCTTTCTTCTGCTTACCATGCCAGTCCAGGCTCAATCGCTGCAGATGTTCGAAGAGTTGACTGCGCAGTCTCGCGGTCAGGTTTTGAGCGATAACAGAAGCCAGGTAGAGTTGAATGTAGACCAGAAGGCCACTCAACGCGCTAAGTGTAAGCAGCATTACCACTGAGAAAAGGATAACACCGACTGTAGTATGCCCGCCATGTGAGATCGCTGCCAAATCTTTTGGTGAAGCGAATCGGTCAAAAGGACTAATGAGTCCATTCAGAAACGAGGGGGGATTTAAGTTTTTCTGAATCTTGTCGGAGATAAACTTGATCGAAAATCCGAGCAAGATATCACAGCCGACTTGCGCTAGCGTCATGGTTATAGCAATGACGATCAAAAAACGGTAACCTTTGAGATTGCGAAACAGGAAACCGATCATTGAAATCCCCTCCGTGCTTGATCTTATAAGTATGGGGACATTGATACTAGAGACCACTTAGATGTAGTAGAACAAAAAAACCGACACCGGGCGTTAAACCTGTTAACGAGGAACTCATCAAAGTCTACCACAAAGGTATATAACTCTGGAAGAGGATTTCTCTCTTGGAGAAAGTAAGAAAGTTTGGTACAATAGCTGAGGTCAATCTATTCCGTCTTTCTTGTGGTAACTATTCACATCGTTTTTATGAAGCAAATCATCGTAAAATGTCTTCTGAGGCTCAATACTTGAAAAGACAGAGAACTTTATCTGAAGCGACTACTCGACATAGCATATTAAGAGGAGAGGCTCATGGCTGAACAATCTGCGAATTCATCGCACTCCCGAAGTTTTGGGGTAGGTAGAAAATTCAGCTTGCTGATAGGCATAGCAAGCTTCGGTATACTGGCGTACTTGCTTGCACAGGTTGCATATCAAATCGTTGTACCCCCTCCAGCTCACAGATTGCTGTTCGTACAGGATATTCCACTTCCCAGTGGGTATTGTGAGACGGGCCCTTGTACGAAAGACCCACTGGCCCCTGGTGTAGATCAGGTTTTTGATGCATTTGACTTCCAAGCGTATGATCCACCTACGCACAGGTTGTTCATTGCCCATACTGGACCGGCACCCGATCAGCTGGTACTTGCTCACCCCGATTTCGCCCCCAAGTTCAACCCCGAGGTCGACATCAAATACGATGGGCATATCATTGTCTTCGATACCAAACAAGATAAGATCATTGCTCGCATCAACATTCCACAGGTTGCTGGAATGGTAGACGCACTCGATCTGCGCAAGGTCTACGCCGCTGATGCCGAGGAAAACATAGTTTACTCTATTGACGTGAATACATTGAAACCCACGCCGATTCAACTTGACGACAATGAAAGTCCTGACGCCATTTCATATGATCCCGTCGATCACAGGATTTTTGTCTCCGATCCCGGCGCCCCGGCTGATCCTACGAAAACCTTGAATGCAGACAGGCATAACGAGAACGTCACCGTCATTGATGCGCTAACCGATAAGGTTATCACAAAGATCAACCTCGGGCTCTTACCACTAATGTCTGGTGAGAATGTAATGTCGGTTGCGAATGCTCCTAAAGTTCCGGTTACGCAGCCTGGTAATATTCCGCTCTATGGACACGATGTAGGACATAACAAATACGATGCAGGACTGCAGCGCGTCTTTGTAACCTCCCAGATTTTACCAAACGGAGATGACCCAAATCCGCTGCTGCTGCCGCCGCCCGATACGGGTGAACTTATTGCTATAGATCCCATTAAAGCTAGCATTGTCCAGCGTATAGTATTACCTGTCACGTGTAGTACCCCTCACGGTATGGATATCGATACGCAGCAGCAAGTTGCATTCATCGCCTGCACTGATTTCGATTCTTCCCGGAACCTCTTTCAGAATCTGCTCAGAGTCGATCTGCGGACGATGAGGGTTATCCATCCTGATCCCATAAATGCGCGGCTGGCAGGCGGTCCTGATATCGTCTTGATAGATCACAAGTTCCAGGTCCTTTTCGTTGCCTGTAAGGGCGGCATCTCGGTGTTTGATGAAAAGGCTGGAGAGTTTCACAAGCTAGGTGACTATGTTCTCGGTAAAGGGACACATACGATAGCCATCGATGAGGAGACACAGGAAATTTTCCTGCCCCAGTCTGTGGGTGGTAGACCCGTCCTGCGTATCGGCAGGTATAATCCGAACGGCGTCTAAAAGTTATCGCCTGTCATGTGCTATCGCCTCCCGAGGGCTACCATGAAACATGGCAGGTGAAACGTTCAAGTATTCATAGTAACGGCGTAGCCTTGCAGTCACTCTGATGGAGGCTTTACCTCTGTGCGCATCGACAGGCCTTACAGCGTCGTCTTGCCTAAAATGGGCGAGGCTCAACCTCCTCTTGACAAACCTCTTATCCATAAGGTAAACTGACCATATGATTGTTACTGACAATCACTGTTGCCAACAATCATTGATTGTGGCAATGTTTTTTCCTTACAACAAGGATAGAAGTGATGACAGATACTAACTATACATCTGAAAAGCAGACGATGGTGGATGAGCAGGTGGAGCGATTTATGGCCGCGTTCTCGGACCTGCGCAAAGTGATGGGAGCGGGTTTTAAGCATGCGCCCCCGCCTGGGTTTAGTACAACACAGTTTATGGTGATGGGGTTGGTGGAAAGTGCGCGGGAGGGCGAACCACCATACACGATCAGTTCGATTGCCGGAAAACTGGGCATTGATTCCGCCACGGTAGTGCGCACGGTCGATAGCCTCGAAAAACGAGGGCTGGTAGAACGCCGCCGCGATAAGCAGGATCGTCGCCAGGTCTTCGTGGAATTGACCGATGCTGGCCGCGCAGCGCGCAAAGAACTGCACCAGCGTTTTACAAGACACATTCAAGCAATTTTTGTGGCGATGAGCGCCGGGGGCCGTGCCTCGTTCCTCGATGGGTTGGAAGAGTTTGTGCGGGTCGGGCTGGAGAAGTTTGTGCAGGCCGAACAGCAAAGCCATATTGAGCGGGGGCAGGAACGGGAAAAGCACCTCTCGTATTCATAAAAATTGCCCTGGTTTTCCCTTGACAAAATACGATATATCGTTATAATGAGAAAAGAATACGATATATCGTTAATGGAATGGAGATTAAGAAGCATGATCAAATTGCTGCGGTTTTTGAAACCGTATCGGGCAGTCCTCGTGCTTATTGT
>WNGJ01007217.1_pt1 | contig 11811 bp, 8 predicted proteins | sample 5400611 | NCBI WGS metagenome assembly WNGJ01 (sample SAMN13153375, study PRJNA577476) | soil metagenome | isolation source: 40 cm soil or saprolite under Garry oak tree replicate 1 | place: USA:California | collected 2016-06-15 | reverse complement strand
TGGCGCGACATCTCTATGGATCATTAACCGAACCTGGCCCCTACAAGTCGATCGAAGGTCTGGAACATGTCGACAAAGTGATTGAGATAGATCAGTCGCCCATCGGTCGGACGCCTAGATCAAATCCAGCCACTTACACAGGGTTATTCACTCCACTACGAGAGCTCTATTCGATGCTTCCGGAATCCCGCGAGCGCGGCTATAAGCCAGGGCGGTTTTCCTTCAACGTTAAGGGCGGGCGTTGCGAAGCGTGCGAAGGCGACGGTATGAAGCGTATCGAGATGAATTTCCTTCCGGACGTTTACGTCCTTTGCGACGTTTGTCGCGGCGCGCGTTATAACCGCGAAACGATGGCCGTGAAATACAAAGGAAAATCGATTGCCGAGATGCTGGATACGACGGTGGAAGAAGCGCTGCCATTGTTGGAAAACATTCCCCAGATTAAGCAGAAGCTGCAGACTTTATTGGATGTCGGCCTCGGTTACATCAAGCTTGGACAATCCGCAACGACGCTGTCGGGGGGCGAAGCACAAAGAATAAAGCTGGCAAAGGAACTCTCCAAACGCGCCACGGGAAGGACCATCTACATCCTCGATGAGCCCACCACGGGTTTGCATTTTGCGGATGTCCACAAACTACTCGATGTTTTGCAGCGCCTGGTTTCGTTGGGCAACACGGTCTTAGTCATTGAGCACAACCTCGACGTCATAAAATCTGCCGACTACATCATCGATCTAGGGCCCGAAGGTGGCGAACACGGCGGCCGCGTGGTAGTTGCCGGCACACCTGAAGAAGTCGCTCGCTCACGGCGTTCACACACTGGCCAGGTGCTGAAACCACTTCTGAATGGTCGACTCACTCGCAATGGTAATGGTCACTCCAATCGCGAAAACCCGAAGGTCTTCTGACAATGTTTTCAGACCACAACGCAAAGTGGCCCGCGCCCCAGCAGGTGATTTGTAGTTACAACCAAAGGTACGCTTGCTAGAATAAAATGCATGGAGAAGACCGTTCAGATATTTCAATCCTTCGCGGAAGCTGAGAAGGCTGAGAAGGAATACTATCGGTCACTATCTCCCGAAAAGCGCATAGAAATCCTGCTAGAATTGAGAGCCGACTGGCGAACCAGCAAACCTAATGAATCTACAGAAGGATTTGAGAGAGTTTATCGAATTACTAAACGCTCTTGAAGCACCGTAACAAGACAGCTTCTGGTCGGCTTCAAGACTTAGCAGATCTAGAATATTTGTAGTCACAGGAGCGACGACACCTTGCCCTCTATTTACAAAGATGATCTTCGGCCTCTGCGACTGGCTGAAGTGAAGACATATCCCTTAGCGGAGCGAGCGAGCAAGGTCTCTCTTGAAGACTTTTCCCGTCCGATCGAAACGAATTCGACACTTCAAGTTTTTCTTGCGAGTTTGCCAAACATTCTCGCCGTGCAAAGCCTGCGTCAACTCTCTGCACGAATGCGACGCGCACGCGATCTGGGCAAGCCTATCATTTGGGGAATCGGTGGCCATGTGATCAAAACCGGCTTGGCGCCCGTGATCATTGATCTGATGAAGCGGGGCTTTGTGACGGCGATCGCTGCGAATGGTTCCGTACTTGTGCACGATGCAGAGATTGCGATGGTCGGATCGACTTCCGAAGACGTCGATGTGACGCTCGCGGAAGGCGTATTTGGCGGCGCCGAAGAGACAGGAAGACTCCTCAATACGGCTGCGCAAGCCGGAGCTAGAGATGGAATCGGGCTCGGAGAGTCAATGGGCCGCGCATTGATTTCAATCACCCCGAAGCATCGCGACTATTCACTTCTTTGTGCCGCATACGAATCCGGAGTTCCTTTTACGGCCCACGTCACCATCGGAGGCGACATCGCGCATTTTCATCCGAATGCTGATGGAGCTTCGCTCGGTGCTACGACACACACCGACTTTCGTCTGCTGGCGGAGCTAGTGAAGCGGATGAACGCGGGCGGGGTTTACCTGAACGTGGGTTCAGCCGTTGTGCTGCCGGAAGTTTTTCTAAAATGTGTAACACTCGTGCGTAACCTGGGACATCCCCTTACAGACATCACCACCGCCAATCTTGACTTCATCCAGTCGTACCGCCCGCTGACAAACGTCGTGCGACGACCAACCGAAGACGGAGCCGGACTCGGCTTTTCGATTACCGGTCACCACGAACTCACAATTCCCCTTTTGGCGGCCGAACTAATTTGCGGCCAGTAGTCATGATTGAAAGCCACTCACGCCAATCCAACATCTCAATCTCAGTAATCTCTCAGGTTAGGAAGGCGGACCCTGTCCCCGCCCAAGTTTGAATGCCATTCAATATTAAACCAGCAGCCCAATCTGAGAGTCTGTTTAGAGTGAGATGTTTATTTGTTGGTGATTGGCATTCAACGATTGAATTGATACTAAGCAATTTCAACGTCGCCCCTCAACCTCAACAGATGTGTCCTAATTTGAGATTGTCTACTGCATTTCTCAGTGTTCTCCGTGCCTCCGTGGTAATAAAAGTGCCGAAAACCATTCCACCACGGAGCTGCCCTGCTTGTCTTCGACCAGCAGATAACGAAATGAAACTTTCAAGACGTCGAAATATAAGGGCTTTTTCGACGAGTTTCTAAGAAGACACGGAGAACACGGAGAATCCCGTGGGACGTGAAATTAGGACACTAGCACCTCAACCGCCCTCTTGACGCTCACCCATGCTTTCGCTTAGTCTGCTTATCTGAAATTGAAAACCGTTTTCAATTTCATCCGCAAAAAACGTGATCTGGTTTGCGCCGAAAGGACAACATGCCGCCGCTGCTCACTTTCAGCCTCATCCGACGTATCTTCCCAATGGTGGCGTTGTTTCTTTATGCAACCCACGCCAATGACGCAGCGGCGCAGTCGTCGCTTCGCGGAAAGGTGCTGGATCCCAATCGTGCTGCCATAGCCAGCGCACAAATTACAGCGGAGAGCAAAGACCGCGTAACGTCAGCAACCCTCACGGATCGAAACGGTGACTTTACGCTTTCACTCGCACCGGGCAAATATACTTTGCGTGTTGCCGCGGAAGGCTTTGCGGAACTCACTGAGACTGTCGAGTCTAAATTTGCCGGCTTTGAGCCGCTCGAAATTGTCTTACAAGTCGCCGCCTATAGTGCCACCGTTACGGTCACTGATGCGGCGGGCTACGAAGCTTTTGCGATGAACACCGCGACAAAGACACTTACAACTCTACAGAATATTCCGCAGTCTATTACCGTCGTACCGCGCGAGGTAATCAGCGATCAGGGGATGCAGAGTATTGCCGACGTCGTCCGCTATGTGCCAGGGATCACCGCCATTCAAGGGGAAAACAATCGGGACCAGGTTGTCATACGGGGTAACAGCTCATCAGCGGACTTTTTCCTCGATGGCGTGCGCGACGACGTTCAATATTATCGTGATCTGTACAACCTCGAGAGTGTGGAAGCTCTGAAGGGACCGAACGCGATGATCTTCGGCCGCGGCGGCGGTGGCGGAGTTATCAACCGCGTGAGCAAACAGGCCGGATTTGCGCCTTTTCGGGAACTGAGGTTGCAGGGTGGCTCTTATGGCAACAAGAGAATCTCAGTTGATATTGATCAACCATTCAGCAGTCGAGTTGCCTTTCGCCTTAACAGCATGAACGAGAATTCCAAAAGCTTCCGTCAGCAAGTGAACCTCCGACGCTTTGGAATCAATCCGACCTTAACCCTTGCCGCCGGCCAGCAAACGCAAATACGGATTGCCTACGAACACTTCAGAGATAACCGGGTTGCCGATCGCGGCATCCCCTCATTTCGTGGCCGGCCCTCCTCCTCCGAAATTTCCACGTTCTTCGGCAATCCCAGCGAAAGTTTTGTGCACGCTCGAGTGGGGCTTCTCTCCACAGTGATCGATCACCAGGTCGGCAGTCTCAACCTTCACAATCGCACGCTGTTCGGCGCCTACCAGAAGATGTATCAGAACTTTGTTCCCGGAGCGGTGAACGCAGATGAAACGCGCGTCAGTCTTTCCGCTTATAACAACGCAACACGGCGCCGCAATCTATTCAATCAAACCGATCTGACTTATGCCGCAAAAACCGGTGCGATCAGACACACACTTCTCGCCGGTGCGGAATTTGGTCAACAGAGGTCGAATAACTTTCGGAACACTGGGTTCTTCAATAACAGAACGACATCCATCTCAGTGCCGTTTGCCACCCCAACTGTCAACAATCCGATAACCTTTCGTCAGAACGCTACCGATGCCGACAACCACTTAAGGGCCACTGTTGCGGCCACCTATGTCCAGGATCAGGTGGAGCTATCCAAGAACGTTCAGGTGCTTGCGGGCCTGCGTTTCGATCATTTCAATCTCCGGTTCCACAACAACCGCAATGGCGATAATTTCCAACGAGTTGATAATGTGGTCTCACCGCGTCTTGGTATCGTCTTCAAGCCGATCGTCCCGCTGTCGCTCTATGGCAGTTACAGCGCGTCGTATCTTCCCAGTTCTGGTGATCAGTTCTCTTCCCTGACGGCAATTACGCAAACGCTCAAGCCTGAAAAATTTGCAAATTATGAGGCCGGCGCAAAGTGGGACCTCCTTCCGTCACTTTCATTCACCGCCGCAGCGTACCGGTTAGACCGCACGAACACGAGAGCAACAGATCCGTTGGATCCGACGAAGACAGTACAAACCGGCAGTCAACGTACGCAGGGCTTTGAACTAGGACTAAGCGGCAATGTCACACACCACTGGAGGATTATGGGTGGCTACGCTTATCAGGACGCTGCCGTCACCGCGGCCACGACAGTTGCTCCTAAGGGAGCACGAACCGCACAAGTGCCCCGCAATACATTCTCCTTGTGGAATAATTACCGGTTCCTGAATAAGTGGAGCGTCGGGTTGGGAATCCTTGGTCGATCCAGTATGTATGCCGCGATAGACGACAAAGTAATTTTGCCCGGATACTCGAGAGCCGACGCTGCCTTGCAATACGCCATCACCGAAAAACTGGGTCTCCAGGCAAATCTGGAAAATGTGTTCGACAAGAAATACTTTGTGAACGCTGATGGCAATGACAACATCTCCCCTGGCTACCCACGTGCTGTCCGTGTCTCGCTAACCTGGAAATTCTGAAAAGTTAATCGTCACAGCTTATCTCAACGCAGCCATACGTTTGCCGCAAGCCAAACTGAAGTCAATGACTGGCTATGCTATACTCCGCCAACACTAACGAACTTTTAAAAATGTAAACGAACAAGGGTCGGGTCTGGAAAGAATAGATGAACGCGCAGAGACTGGAACATTTTCGCCGCTTGCTTCTCGATCAGTTGCATCAACAAACCGAACACGTGCGCACCGATCAGGCAGCGGCTTTGGAGCTTTACGACGATGGCGTTAAAGACAGCGTAGATCTCTCAGTGCAGGATTTAAACAAGGAAATTGCTCTACGACTGGGCGAAAGAAGTTCCCAACTTGTCGCCGATATCGATCAGGCATTGTTGCGTATGAAAGAGGGCAACTACGGGATCTGCGCTCGTTGCAATAAGCCGATCGATGAACGCCGGCTTGAGGCGTTACCCACCGCACGCTACGACGCAGCTTGCCAGGCAATTATTGAAAGCGCCAACGGCGAGGACGAAATTCACACACTGTAAGAATTTCAGATCTAAAGAACCCGACTGGACCAAACTACAATCCTACGTGCCGCCTGAGTTCCGCGTATCGCGGATCTGCCCGCCTCCGGTCTTGACCCAAACTCGACTAAGCTTTTGGATGCGTCTTATCGTAAACCTCAATAAGTTTTTCCATTGACACGTGAGTGTAGATCTGCGTCGTGGAAAGGCGAGCGTGGCCGAGTAATTCCTGGATGTCACGCAAGTCGGCGCCGCTGTCGAGCAGATGCGTCGCGAAGGAATGTCGCAAAGCGTGCGGGCTGATGTCGTGCATGCCGGCACAAATCCGAATGTATTTCTCAACCATCCTGCCAACCGAACGCGTGGTTATGCGCGTGCCTTGATAGTTTAAAAAGAGCGCATCTCCCTCGCGTTTCGATATTGGCGAGTTACTCAAAAACTCTTCGCGCACATCCAGGTAGTTCCGAATCGCTTCGCCCGCCGGATCACCAAAGGGCACGATACGCTGTTTACGCCGCTTCCCTGTCACGCGGATCAGTTTGTTTTGGAAGTCGACGTCGCGGAGATCTAGTGTTGTCAGCTCAGCGACCCGAACGCCAGTCGCATACATGAGTTCGAGCATTGCGCGATCACGTTTGCCCAAATCGGTCTCGGAGTCGGGGCTTTCGATAAACCTGATCGCCTCCTCAATCGAGAGATGTTGCGGCAATTTTTTCTCACGCCGCGGCGTGGACACGAGTTTTGCGGGATTAAGTTCGAGCAGGCCTTCGCGCATCAGGAACTGAAAAAAGGTCCGCAGCGCTGCCAATTTTCGCGCGATTGAAGCTTTCTTTTTTTGCGCCGAGTGTAGCGCTGACAACCATTCCCGGATGGTGAGATGATCAATTTCTGCGATCTCGGGAATCTTTCGTTTACCCTTTTCTTGGGTCGGCGCGAGATATTCGAGAAATTGTTCGAGGTCGCTTTGGTAGTTGCGTACGGTGTGAGCGCTGACATTACGTTCGTAGCGCAGGTGTTCGAGAAATTGGGCGATCAGTTGCTCCATGACAGGGAGTTTATCCGCAGATTCTATGTCCGATATGCTTTAGCTTGTCGCCGACTTACGCAACATGACTTTGCTTCAGACAACGACAAGCTAAAGAGCCTCTTGCAAAATTCGGTGTTGGCAAGACCGTGGTGCGATATGCATTGCGAAACAGCAAAGGGCCGGTTTGCTCAGCCTGTTTGCTGGTTCGTTTTTACAGTTTCGGGAATCTCCTCTGCAGAGCGCTCGTTTTTGTACGCACTGCTGCAACCCAGGCCCGCTGGGGGTTAACAACCACGTTCTCAAAGACGCAATCAGCGTCAACTGACCAAACGTAACAGTTGGTCCGCGATCAGAGCGATGATCCCGAACATCAGACTGGTCATCACCTTGGCTGGGCCACGGACCCGCACCATCCGGCCGCCGAACTCTTCTTTCAGCCGCGCATAGACTCTTTCCACCGTGGTCCGCTCCTTATAACGTTGCGCTTCGTGCGGCGCAAATACTTGTTTCTCAGCCCCTCGTCTAGTGTGACTATCGATGATCGGCACATGTCCCAATGAGAGGCTGTGTTCCTTGATTATTGGCGCGTCGTAAGCCGAATCCATCAAGTCATATAAATTAGTGACGCGCTGCGCCGTCAGCGTCGCCAGCGGCAAGGCCACTTGGCTATCGTTCACCGAAGCGGAAGTCAAAAGACAGCTAATCGGCAGCCCACCGTCAGCGACATCGAGATGCAGTTTGTACCCCACCCAATACGTCGGATAGCCTTTGCTGTTGCGCTTGCCGCCACAGTCACAAACGCGCGGCAGGTCCGCGAGCATCTCCTCCAGGCTCATGCTTTGTTGCCGCTCCAGGCGCGTCAAGGGTTTGCTTTGGGCTTCCCCTTTCTTCCGGCGGCCGCCTTTTGGTTTTGCTAATCCCTTAGCTTTTTTCCCTTTCCTGGCCGCTCGCTCCCGCGCTTCAATCGCCGTAGCGTCGCGCGAAATGTGGCCCACCAAACGAGCCGCTTCGTACTTTTCTATCACCGCCGCATGCACCCGTTCGGGCAATTGGCTCTGCGCAAATTCCGCAAACGCGCGCGAGAAAGTAGCCTCGCTCGGCAGCGCGCTCTGCCGTTCCCACCCACATAAGCGCCGCAACGTCGCGTCGCTCGCCAAGCGCTCCAGCAACTGCCGCGTCGTCTCCAAGTTGTACACTGCCTTGCAGACAAACGCGCGCGCTATCGCCCGCCGATCTTCTTGCGGCCTTCCTGCAGAGCCATATTTGCTCTTCAGGAAAGTCTCGATCTTCAAGAACTCGAGAATTGCTACCAACTGTTTCTGCTTCCCACTCAGTTCTCCTACTTCCGCCGCCAACCAGGGAAACAATCCTCCTTGTACCGTTAACCAAAACTGTGATAGCGTCCCCGCCAAGAAAGACATAGTGATGCTCCTTCGTCTGAGTTGATTGTTCGCAACTTCATTCTACAGACAAAAGATCCATCGCTGTGTCTTTTCTTTTTCTCAAATAGCTACTCCACTAGCGGAGTTTTGCAAGAGGCTATAAAGCATATCGGACACGTGCTGCATGAAATAAACCAATTGACTCGAGAACTGAAATGCCCAGTTGAACGCTCGTGCCGGATGGTTGACGTCCAGGCTCACCGCCAGCGGAAAGAGCTTATTGAAACGATTTCGGTAAACAGCAACTCGCTTTGAATCCTTGCCGAAGAAGATGCCGAGCGCGAAGGTATAAGCCATCTCCGGATTATGCATTTCCATATCCGGGCCAAGCTCACCGGGTTTCTCTTTTGGATCGAGCCCAGCGAAACAATTGATCACGTAATACGCCTTCGATCCATCAGGTACCATTCCCTTCCGGTCGAGAAAGTCACACCATTTAATCACCATCTCCGGCACACGACGATCATTGGTGAGCGTCCAGTAATGGAAAAGCGGATCGAGAAGCAGAGCCATCATCCAGGCAGAAGTGGCACCTTTGAAAGTTGCTTCGTTCGGATCGTACAAGGACCAGTCTTGTCTTAAAGAGCCATCGGGCGGATGCCCGTCCGGCGGCTGATGTTGGTGACTGTAATAAGCGTCTACACACTCTTGCGCCTTCGTCCAATACGCTCGATCGCCGCTCAACTCCCACCCGTGCAGAATGCCGAGCAGTCCGTAACCCTGATGCCTGAGTGTCCAAAACTTTCGTCCACGCTCCGGATCCGCGCCGAGGGGGCTAGGTGTAATGGAGGAAGGTTGATAAACGGGGTTCTGATTCTTAAGGCAATATTGGGCCATGAACTTACCGGTTTCGAGCATTCGCTCGTCGCCGGTCAGCAAGTAATGGATATGCATGGCGCGCGGGTAAACGTATTTGAGGTCGGGTCCCTTCAAGGTAAAGGAGCCCGCGTCGCTGCCATCCATCTTCGTGTGTAGTCGTACAAAATGGGCCGCATGATACGCGGCTTCAAGAAATTTCCTTTTACCAGTGCGCACATACATTTTGTAATAGACGGTAGCCCGATCAAACAGCCATTCGGAATAGATCTGGCTGTCGAGATAAGCAAGGGACCCGGGGAAATTTCTTTCCACGAATTCTTCGTAAGGTAGATAAGGTCCTGATTGTGCGGCAGGCATCTGCGGCCCCACCACCCACGAGTCACATAACCAGCGAGCAGGCAACAACGCCAATACTCGTGGTCCTTTCAAACCGTCCTTCTCGAGCAAAGTTTCTGCGACCGGCACAAACCTGCTCTGCTTCTTTTGTCGCTGCGGTCGAAAGACGACCTTTATCTGCTTAGTCCGATCGTGTCTAAAGTCAGACGTGAACTGGATAAGCAGAGAGCGAATGGTTCCTGTTCTGCCACCAATGCGCCATGGCTCCAACTCGCGAACGACCGCGCTGATTTCCTGTCCGTCTGCGTCTACTACTCTCACATGCTGTGGATCCGAGAGAAACCCTGGCGGCAGGGGCAAGCCGAAACTGACCAACTCACGGCCCAGATTCGCCGTCCGACCTTCAAGCGTCACTGCCACTTCCGTCGGGTGAGCAGACGCGACCGCCAAGCCTGACGCAAGCACTGTCCGGCCCGCTAGTAAAAACATTAGGCTGGTTTGCACAAACGATCTTCGGGAAATGTTTGCGTTCGGCATGTGGAAAATGCGATCTCGATGACTGTACAGACCATCGCATCTTTTTGTGCAAGGCCAGTCAGCGGTAACTAGGCCAGAACTGGCCCACTTATTTCTTCAGTCCTAACAACTGTGCCGCATTGTCGTAGTAGACTTTGCGCAGAATTGCATCCGGCAAGCCGATCCCGTAAATGCGCCAACGTCCCTGCGGCGGTTTTGGCGCCGGTGCGTAATCGAAGTACTCGTCTTCTGTCTCGAGGAAGCGATAGTAGATCTCATACAACTGCTCGCCGAAAACTTGTTGCGGCGTGTCGTCTCCTCGCGGCACTGCATCAGTACCAAACATGATACGGTCCTGATACTTGTCGAAGAACTTACGCGTTTCGCGCGGCTGCCTGCCGAGTTCGCCGATGCGCGCGCCGATCTCAACATGCATATTCGGATAGCGATTCAGGAGTTCAGAGATGTAGCCGAGATTTTCAGCGTCACCAACGTGTAGCACTACAAACTGTGTGCGCGGGTGACGGGCCATTACGCGATTTCGCGCCTCTTGTAATTCGCGGTTGCTGGGAAAGTCCTTGCCGTGGAAGGACCAATCAGGGTGCGCGTTCAACTCTTCATACCGCTCATTGAAGCGATCCGTGGGAAGGAAAAACGCTTCCGGATCTGATGTGTGAATAGCAACCGGCATCCGGTGAGCACCGGCAGCATCCCACATCAGATCGAAGCGGCGATCGTCAATCTTCACTAACGGCCCAGTAGTGACGCGTTCACGCAAGTAGAGGCCAAGAGTCTTTAACAGCTTCAGGCCTCGAGCACCACTTTCCCGCGCCCGAGCAATTTGATCTGCTTGAAATTGCGGGTACCCAGGCTCCGTAATTTTTTCGAACCACGGTTCAGTAAAGACAATAAACCTGTCAGGATGTGGCTTCTGCCAGTAGTTGATAGTCTGCTCGAGCACCTGGCCGTAACCACCAGTAAGATTTACCATCAGTCGCACGTTCTTCCGATCCATTACGGGCAAAACTTCTTCCGGCGTCGCGTTGTTATGAGCTTCAGTGACCCGCCCGCGGCGAGCGGACCAGGACAAGTGTGTATGGAAGTCAATAGCCGGAAAGCGAGCGCGCGTCACTTTGGTTTCCGGCACGTGAAGCATGCTCTTCGGTTCGTAGTCTTCAAGCGCTAGTTTTCCTCTGCCAGTCATTCGCTCGCCTCCGGGGAGACGTTTACTTCCCTGGCCATGCCATGCATTGGCTATAGCTCCTTGTCCAACCGCCGCCACGCCCAGACCAGCTAGCCATTGCCTTCGGCTACATTCGCCCATCTCGTTCTCCTTCTTTACCCAACCAATTCCGGCAATCTACCCAATTCGCCGCCGCTTTCGATCTGTGAGCCCAGAAAAGGTAAGTTGCCGCCATTGACAAACCTCCATGATCGCTTTCGAAGTGAACTATTGAAAACAAACACCCGGCCTGTCGTTTTATCTGGGCTTTGGTTCGAATCTTTCGAACCCTGGTTTGGGCGAAAACTTCCCGCTGTTGACCCTATCGCTAGCAGCGGCTTTATAGCACCGACAAACACGCCGCAGCAAGATAATTTGATGTAGTGCGACATTCGTCACTGAGTAATCGGACTGCCGATATGTTGTTCAAATACCAGGCGACTCGCCGCTGCGAGAAACCCCTAAACTATCTTGTTGCGACCTCCTGAGTAATGTTATAAGTGCGCGGTCACGTCCGCTTCGATTCAATTCAGGGAGGATCAAAAGCACGCGTGGCGTTCTTGTGAAGCACGTTAGTCTTAATCTCAAACTAACTTTGGGGAGCATGGTGTTTCTTCACAAAGATTAGAGAGGACATTCTTCTGCTCTCATTCACGCTGCGGCTTCGGCCCGGCCTCAAGGGGGTGACTTCTAATTGACCGGGAAAGCGACTCTTACCGGCTTTAGAGGACTGTGTGAAAACTCCCGAATTCCACCAACGGGAGTTGGTGGATGGTTCAGATCCAGCCTACGCACGGCGCTG
>WNGJ01007214.1_pt1 | contig 11812 bp, 9 predicted proteins | sample 5400611 | NCBI WGS metagenome assembly WNGJ01 (sample SAMN13153375, study PRJNA577476) | soil metagenome | isolation source: 40 cm soil or saprolite under Garry oak tree replicate 1 | place: USA:California | collected 2016-06-15 | reverse complement strand
GCTTCTCTCCTGAAGACAGTGCGCCCTCTTTTTCTTCTGTTGCCAGAAACAGAAGCAAGGAGGGCGCGACTGTTTCCGGCGTACCTAAGTTGCCGCCTCATGCAAAATTTACGATGAGGAAATGACTCCCGCAAACGAGAAGCGTATTGTTTCACTATGGCCATCGACGAAAAGATCCTTGCCAAACACTTGCAAGAAGAAGGATTCCGTCATACCTACGTCTGGCAAGATGGACCAAACGCATTTTATTCGGAACATGTGCATAACGAGGAAACGGCACACATCGTGTTGAGCGGGGAAATGACACTGATCATGGATGGCGAAGCGAAGACTTATTCTGCGGGTGAGCGTTGCGATGTTCCAAGAGGAGCGAGGCACTCGGCTCGTATGGGACCACGTGGGTGCCGCTACTTGATTGGCGAACGTTGAAACTTATTCTAGCGAGCGGTCTAGTAGCTCCATCACATGAAGCACTTGTTGGCCGGTCTTGTGCAATTGCGCTCCGGCGCGCATCTGCAGCAGGCACCCGGGATTGGCGGTGACGATCGTTGTCGCATTCGTGCTCGCAGCATGCTTCATCTTTTCCGCAAGCAGTTCCAGTGATGCTTCGGTCTGAGTAATGTTATAGACGCCGGCCGATCCGCAGCAAATGTCCGAGTATGGTAATTCCACCAGGTCAAGCTCCGGAATCTCTCGCAGCAACGTGCGCGGAGCTTCGCGAACTTTCTGTCCATGCAGTAAGTGGCACGAATCCTGGTACGTGACGCGCAACGGATTTGGCTTGAGCGACGTCACCATTCCCAAAGACGCGAGGAATTCTGTTACATCGCGGACACGAGATTCGAATTCCGTCGCCGCCTGAAATTCCGGCTCGTCTTTCGTGAACAGATGCGAATATTCCTTCAACGTCGATCCGCACCCCGCGGCGTTGGTCACAATGGCATCAAACTCATCGTTTGAAAATGCCTTCAGATTGCGCCGCGCGAGGCCGCGAGCTGCGTCTCGAACGCCCGCGTGAGAAGCCAGAGCGCCGCAGCAAACTTGTTTTGCCGGAACCACTACCTCGCAGCCATTCGCGGTCAAGACACGGATCGTGGCCTCGTTCAACGCCGAGAAAGTCACCTGAGCGACGCATCCTGCAAAAAACGCGACACGCGCGCGGCGCTCGCCAATGGGGTGAAAAGTTTTGCCCAACCGTCGAAAGAAAAACGAATCGTCAATTCGCGGAAGGAGCGCTTCGCGTTCTTCGAGCCCTATCGCGCCCAGAAAGCCAGATCGCCGAGCAAGAGTTTGCAATCCAGAGCGCTGGTAGACGCGCAGCAAACGTGCAAAAACCGCAATCCGCCGCGGATGCGGCAGCAGGCGGCGATAGGCAAAGGCGCGTGCGAGGCGCGCTAGAAACGGCCGCTGATAGTCACGTTCGATTCGAGCACGCGCAAATTCAACAAGCTTGCCGTACTCAACCCCGGACGGGCACGCAGTTTCGCACGCGCGGCAATCCAAACATTTGTCGATATGTTCGACGAAGCTGGCATTTACCGGAGCGTCGCCCTGCTCGACGCGAATCATCTGGTGAATTCGTCCGCGCGGGGAATCTGCCTCCAAATGCCAGAGTCTGTACGTCGGGCAATTGTTCAGACACAGTCCACAATGCACACAGCGCGCGTAGTCTTCATAGACTGGCTGCAGCCCGGGAATGTTGCGAATTGTGCTCACGAAATCAGATGCCTCCAGGAAAGCGGCCGCTGGCGAATGTTCCGTTAGGGTCGAAGGCTTTTTTCACGCGGCGTTGAAGATCTGCCGATTCGGTCCCTTGCGCTTTGCAATCGAACTCGGATTTCCACTCTGTCGGGCAAAACAGCACCGAGGCGTTGAATTCCAGTTGGCCCTGTAGCGAATCGACGCTCTTCCAAAAATAAGCGATCTGCTTTGTCGCTGCCTCGTCGCCTTGGCGCGGCAGCAATGCGAAATAAATGATCGAGCCGCTGCGAATGAGGACAATCGAAGGGATCCACGACGAATTTGCAAAGCTGCGCAACGCTCTCAAAAGGTCAGCCAGTCTTCCCGGAAGCGTGGCAAAGCGAAACACGATGGACCGTGAAGCAGCCCGGCTCATAGATACCGGCGCCTCTCGCAGAATTTCAAGTAGAGACAAAAATTGCGAATCGTGCACGCTAGTCGCGTCTTGTGTAGAAGCCATTCGCGCCAGCCGCCCGAGATCACGAGCGTAGCGTTCGCAAACCTCACTGCTGCCTTCAAATCCCACGCATACAGTCCACGCCTGCACGTCCAAGCGCAGCGAGGCGACAGGAGATTTCTCCTCCAGGAATAGCTTGGCGAATTCCGGAGCGATCGCTTCCACCAGAGTAGGAGTTAGCGGTGAAGCGGCGAGCTCCTTTACGAACGTGAGCGCGTGAATTTCGTCAGCGAAGGAAGCCAGGAAACCGCGGCGCGACGACTGCACGGGGAAGGTCCGGAAATTTAGCCGGGTGATCACGGCAAGAGAACCGAGCGATCCGTTGAGCAGCTTGTGAAAATCGTAGCCCGTAACATTCTTGACGACGCGCCCGCCGCTTTTTGCGAGCGCCCCCGTCCCGTCCACAAACTCCGCTCCGATCAAAAAGTCGCGAGCGGTCCCGTAAAAATGACGCAGCGGGGAATCGAGCCCGGAGGCAATCACTCCCGCTATGGTTGCCTTTTCGAAAAATGGAACAGCCAGCGGCAGGAATTGTTTTTTTTCCGCGAGGATTCTTGCGAGCTCTACCAAACGCATTCCCGCATCGACACTAATCGTCAGGTCGCCCGGGTCGTAGTGCGCGACTCCCTGAAGACGAGTCATATCGAGCGCCACATCATAGCGTGAAGGCGGCATGCCAACACCAAGAGAAGTACGCGCCCCGCACGGAATCAGCGCGAATTTTTCTCGCACGGCAATTTTTACGATTTCTGCCGCTTGCTCGGCGTTTTCTGGCAATACAGCGGCCGCGGGCAACGATCCATCCACTCGGTAATCGGCCACTGCATCCGCTTCCGTCCGAACGAATGCACTCCCTACGATATTTTCGAAACGAGATGCAATCGACGATGTAAGTGCTGAACTCACGCCGGCACCGGACGATGCATCGGGCTCGTGCGAATGCGCGTTTCTCCGCAACCTTTGCCCATGGGGAAAACTTTGCCAGGGTTTAGCAGACCCGTAGGATTGAACTGGCTATGCACGCGGCGCATCAACGCAAAGTCGGCCTCTGAGAACATCAGCGTCATCAGTTCGCTCTTTTCCATGCCGACGCCGTGCTCGCCAGTAAGCGCGCCGCCAATTTCCACGCAGTAGCGCACGATATCTGTGGAAGCCTTCACCGCCTTTTCAAATTGCTCACGATTGCGCGGATCAAAAAGGACAAGCGGATGCAAATTGCCGTCACCCGCGTGGAAGATATTTCCGATATTTAATCCGCATTCCTTACCAATCTCCAGAACCCGCCGCAGTGCCTGCGGTAATTTCGAACGCGGGATCACGGCGTCCAGCACGTAATTGCTTGGTGCAAGCCGTCCAAGAGCGCCAAACGCAGTTTTGCGTCCCTTCCAAAGCAGTTCGCGCTGCTGGTCATCCTTGGCCGAGCGCACTTCGCGCGCTTTATGTGCCTTACAAACCTCTTCAATGCCTACAGCCTGGCTGGCAACGGCCTCTGTGACTCCTTCGACTTCGATCAGCAAAACCGCGCCACAGTCGCGCGGAAATCCTGCATGAACATAATCTTCGACCGCGCACAGTGTCCAGCCATCCAGCATTTCGCATGCCGCCGGCGTAATCGCGCGCGCCGTCAAGTCGGTGACCGTCTCGGTCGCATCGTCCACGGTTTCGAAAATCGCGAGAAGTGTCTTGACTGCCTCGGGCTTTTTTGAAAGTTTCGCAGTAATTTCAGTGATCAGCGCAAGCGTTCCTTCGCTCCCCACCAGCAATCCACACAAATCGTAGCCGAGCGAATCGGTGATTTTTCCGCCGATGCGTTTGATCTCGCCGTCCGGCAGCACCAACTCAAGTCCTGTGACGTGATTCGTGGTCACGCCATAGGCCAGCGTGTGCGGCCCGCCGGAATTTTCAGAAACATTGCCGCCGATGGTGCAGGATTTCTGGCTTGATGGGTCGGGAGCAAAATAAAGGCCAGCGTGCTCAACGGCACGCGTCAAATCGAAATTGACTACCCCTGGTTGCACGAGTGCACGCCGGTTTTCCAAATCCAATTCGATGATTTGGTTCATCCGTCCGAACGCGATCATGATTCCACCGCCGCGGGCGAGTGCTCCCCCGGAAAGCCCCGTACCGGCCCCGCGGCCCACAATGGGCACGTCATGTTTCACGGCCAGCTTGACGATCCGTGACACTTCGCTGGTGCCGCATGGGAACACCACAATCTCCGGCCGAGCCCGATCCACCGAGCCATCATATTCATAAAGCGCCAGATCTTCCGGGCTGGATAGAACGTTGCGCTTCCCAAGAAGCGAGTGAAGTTCGGAAGTTAACGCTGCGTTCATCGACAAAATCGTTTTTCCGCCTGCCACTGCAACTATAGTGAGTCTTGCAGCGTGCGCGCAACGTCTCCTGCAAAATGCGCCCGCGGCTGTGCTAATTTACAGGCTCCGCGTTTCGCGAGGGTCCATATGCCGAAGGCCAAGGTGTTCATAACTCATCCACTCTATCCCGATGCGCGAAACCTTTTGCAGAGTTGTTGCGACTGTGAATTTTGGAGCAAACAGGAGCGCCCGCGGCGTGAAGAATTTCTCGGCCGCTTGAAAGATAAGGATGGTTTGGTTTGTCTGTTGACCGAGCGCGTTGGTGACGATGTACTTCGGGCCGCTCCAAACCTTCGTATGGTGGCGAATGTCGCGGTTGGCTATGACAACGTTGATTTACCGGCGTGTACCAAGCGTCGGGTCGTGGTAACGAACACGCCCGGCGTGCTCGACGAAACCACTGCCGATTTTGCGTGGGCATTGCTCCTCGCCGTCGCGCGCAGAGTCGTGGAAGCCGACCAGTACGTACGCGCGGGAAATTGGCAGGGCTTTGACTTTGACCAATTCTGCGGAACCGACGTATGGGGCAAGACGCTCGGCATAGTCGGATTCGGCCGTATTGGTCGCGCCGTCGCACGTCGCGCTGCGGGGTTTGGTATGAACGTGATTTACAACAGCAAGACGCGCGCGTCGGATGAAATCGAAAAAGAGCTTCGCGTCGAATATCGAGATCTCAATGCGTTACTGGCGGAAGCGGACTTTGTCACGCTGCATGTGCCGCTCAACGGCGATACGCGGCAAATGTTTGACGCGCCAAAATTCTTTCGCATGAAGCCCACCGCGTATCTCATCAACACTTCGCGCGGACCTGTGGTGGACGAAGCGGCACTGGTGCACGCATTGGAATCAAAGAAAATTGCGGGTGCTGGGTTAGACGTATTTGAACAGGAGCCGTTTGTTCATCCCGGACTAAAGCGCCCCAACGTCGTTTTAGCGCCGCACTTAGGCTCGGCTTCGAATGAGACTCGCGCGAAAATGGCGACAACTGCCGCACAAAACGCTGTCAAGTTCTTTCAAGGGCAGCGCCCGCCGAATATGCTGAATCCCGAAGTGTTCAAAAACGGCTGAAGCGCGCATCGATGGGCGATCAAATGGACAGAAAGCAACTCGCGCGGCAAATCTTCCTGCGAACGCTTGATGCGCTGAACGTTCCCAGTTCCATCTCGCGGTGCATCAGCTGTGCGGATCGTGTGCTGCGCTGTGGCGATGTTGAATACGATCTTCACAGCGTTTCCGATCTCCGCGTCATCGCAGTTGGCAAAGCTGCGCATGGCATGCTCGAAGGACTTACAAGTGTCCTTCCGTCTGGCATCACCATCAAAGGGATCGTTTCCGCTTCAGGATCACCGAAGCCCCACCATCCCGGCTTGCGCTATTTTTCCGGCGGGCATCCCACGCCCAACGAACAGAGCCTGCTTGCCGGCGAAGCTGCGCTGAATCTTTTGCGCGGCTGCTCGGCCGAGACGCTGGTGATTGTTCTACTTTCCGGCGGCGGCTCGTCGCTGATGGAGTTGCCGTTATTGCGCACACTGTCCCTCTCCGATGTGCAGCAATTGAATCGTGTCCTGGTGACCTGCGGGGCTTCCATCGCCGAAATTAACACCATCCGTAAACATGTGTCTGCGGTGAAAGGTGGCAGGCTTGCGGAAGCGGCCGCTCCAGCAAGCATGATCACGCTTGCTATCAGCGATGTTCCCATCGGAAAAGAATCAGCGCTTGCTTCTGGTCCGACGCTGCCAGATCCAACCACTCGTGACGATGTCGTGCGAATCATCGCGAAATATGATTTGCGAAATCTTCTCCCACAACTGCTGATCGCCTGGATTGAAAGCGCACAAATGCCGGAAACTCCGAAAGCTGGCGACCCCGCGTTCGAACATGCTCAGTTTCAACTCGTCCTCGCGATGCATGAATTGTTTCACGCGGCTCACCGCATCGCGGAGTCCCAGGATTGTCTCGCGTTCTGCGATAACTCAACCGATGATTGGCCGATTGAAAAAGCCACGGATTTTCTTCTCGCCCAACTCGAAGAACTGCGCGCGGCGAATCCGCGGCACTCCATTGCCCTGATTGCGGATGGCGAATTGAGTTCCACCGTGACCGGAGACGGCCTTGGAGGACGCAACTCCGCGTTCGTTCTCGCTTGCGTGCGCAAAATTGCCCGAAAGCGAATCGTCGTGCTTAGCGCCGGAACCGACGGAGTCGACGGCAACAGTCCAGCTGCTGGCGCTGTCGCGGACGGCAACACGCTTTCTCGTGCTTCGGCTGCGGGACTCGATCCCAACGAGTTTTATCGCCAAAGCGACTCGTTCAGTTTTTTCGATGTGCTCGGCGACGCAATCGTAACCGGGCCAACAGGGAACAATCTGCGGGACATGCGCCTGCTCATCGCGTTTCCTTGATGGTCGCCCCTTGCCTACCGGCCACTCTTCTTTATTTGCGGCAGGCCGCTACTTCTTCGGCGGCAGCCGCTCTTCGATGCTCTTCAGCCGCTCACTCATCTGTTGAAGCATTTTTTCCAGGCGCTCCAACCGCTCGGCCACTGCCGGATCGCCTTCGCCGCCCTGCCCACCTTCTTTTGCCTCCCCGGCTTCCGGTTTCTTGCCTGGCCCCTGCTTTAACCGCGCAATTTGGCCCCTGATCATCGGCGCCATCTCAATGCTTAAGTCGTTGCTGTTCAGCAGTGACTCGAGCGCCGGAATTGCCGTCGCGTCACCGCGTTCGCCCAATGCAAAGATGGCCGAGAAACGGAGTGGGGCATGGGGCTCCGTCAAATAGCCGGCGATCTGTTGCGTGATTTGTTTGTCGTCTTTTTGCAGCCGCGCGAGGCTTGAGATTGCAGCCTGCCTTGTATCGATCGGTTTGCCGGGAAGAACCCATTCTTTCAACGTCGGAACGGCCTTGTCGTCGCCCAACGGCCCCATCGCTCGCAAAGCTGCGTTCCGCAAAAAGCCATCGGGCGAATCCGCGGCGACCGCCGCGTGCAGCGTTGCCAGCGCGTTTGGCGTTTTGATTTTGCCCAGCGCTTGCAATGCCGCGCCGCGTGCGCGGAAAGATTTGTCTTCCTTTGCCACAGCCTCCAGCCTCGCAGCAACTTCCGCATTGTCTTTGAAGTTTCCGAGTGCGGCCACAACGTGGTTCCTGACCCACGGCTCGGTCGCCACATTCAATGCTTCAAGCAACTGTTTTGCAGCGGCCGGGGTCCTGCGTTCACCGAGTGAGTCCGCAGCCGTCGCACGCACGCCCCACGCCTTGTCATTGCGCAAGGTTTCGCTCAACACCGCGTCCACGTCGGCATCATCTTTCAGCTTGGCCAGAGCCTCTACCGCGTCGGCGCGATCAGCAAGATCGCCTGCACTTTTCAATTGGTAGAGCCACTCCTTCTTTTCCTTGTGGAACTCCGCTGACTTCAAGATGTGTCCGCCCTTGTCGAACAGCACCATTACGGGTGCGCCATCGGCGGGCAAAGCAAAGGCTTCATCAGCTTTCGAAACCGTGATGGGATAGCTCTTCGCTCCAGACGCAGTTGTAATTTCCACCTCTGTCGGAATTCTGAACAGGCCAATCCGGCCCTCGAGTTTTTGCGTCTGCTTTACTTTGAGTGCCACCTGGTGCTTCGCGTCGTCATACGCGTAGCTCAAATCAAACTTCGGAGCTCCCGCCCCGTACACCCATTGCGTGAAAAACTGGTCGACATTGGTGTGGGTTTCCTCTTCAATGGCCTTCACCAGATCCGCAGTGACCACATTCTTCCCGCGATTTGCTTCCAAATAGTGCTTCAACCCGCGATAGAACGCGTCTTCTCCAATCTGATAACGCAGCATATCCAGCACCAACCCACCCTTACCATATGCATTGCCGTCAAATTCGCTTGAATCGTCAAAATCGTGCCGCACGATCGGTTTGGCCCACAAATTCCCTTGTTCGAACCACTCTCGAATGTTGCTCCAGCGTTCGTACTCGGATTGCTCCTTCGGAAAGTAGCTCTCGGTCCAAATCGTCTCCATGAATGTCGCAAAGCCTTCGTTGAGCCAGATATTTCCCCAGTCTTTGCAGGTCACCAAATCTCCAAACCATTGATGTCCCAGTTCGTGCGAAATCAGAGGATCCTGCCCTGTCGCGTATTCCGGTGCTAGAACTGGGTGAACCAGCGAAGAACTCGTGTTCGTCGTCGCGCTGGAATTCTCCATTCCGCCCGCGACGAAATCATCCACCATCACCTGCGCGTATTTTTCCCACGCATAATCGACACCCAGCTTTTTGCTGAAGAGTTCAAGCATTTGCGGGGTTCTGCCATAGTTGATCTTTAGCCGGTCGCCGCGTCCCTTTGGCGCGTAGTACGTCACCGGCTTGCCCCGCCACGCATCTTTCACTTCGTCGAATTCACCCGCTACCACGGTTATCAGATACGTCGAGCTCGGTAAGCTTTCCTGCCACGTCCATGTTTTCATCCCGTTGCCTGCATCTTTCACGCCCACGAGCTTCCCGTTTGCCACAGTCAGCCAGGTTGCAGGCACGGTCAGAATCGTCTCCGTTGTCAGCCGGTCATTTGGATAGTCGTACGTCGGCAGATAGTAGCGCGTGTCTTCGGATTCTCCTTGCGTCCAGATTTGCTTTGGCCGATCCGGATAATCTTTGTCTGGAAGAATGAAATACGCGCCCTTCGACGTTTTTCCTTCGTACTTGATCTCGACCTCGAATTTCTCGCCCTTCTTTGCCGCAGTCGCCAGCGGCACGATCAGCTTCTTGTCGGTTGTTTCGAATTTCGCCGTCCCCTGATTCAAGGCCACACTTTGAATCGTCAGCCCTACCGAATCAAACACCAGGCTCTTGGTGTCGTCTTTCAAGACGGAAATCGTGTGCGTCACGTCGCCGATAACCTTTTTCTGCTCGACGTCAAATTTCAGCGCGATTTTCGAGTGTTGCAGATCGTAGTCCTTGTTTCGCGCAAACGGCTCGTCCGCTCTGGCATGCGTGGCTGCCAAAATCACGGCAACGATCGCGCTCAACAACAATCCTCGGGCTCGCAAGGCACACCGCCACCGCACGCTTCGCAACACTATCTTCATTCCTTTTTTCTCCTGATCTTTCGATTGTTCACGGATTCTGCCGGATCGCATGCCCTGCAGCTTCCAGCACTTGCGTTGCTTCCTGAAGATCTTCGTTGGACACCAGCAGGTAATCAGTGTCGTACGTCGATACTGCAAACACACTGATCCCCGCGTTTGCGAGTGGCGTTGCAACCGAAGCCAACACGCCCGTCAGAGTGAATGCCAGCGTCCCTTCAATCTGCATCAGCCGCCGGTTCCTCTCGGCATGCACATGTCCCGGTACCATCGCTTCTTCACAAACAATGGAAAGCTCTCTCGCTGTTCGAGTGATGGAAAGGAATCGTGCTCCTCCAGCCCACTCGGGCACAGGAGCGTCCGACTCGAGGCGGCAAATCCCATAAATTTCCTGGTAGACAACGATCGTGAGCTGGTGGTCCATTCATCCTGTGCTTGCGCCCCGCAAAAACAATCGGCGGCAGCACATTGAATTCAACTAGCGCTGGTCCTAATCTCACAGGGAGCCTACCCGTTCGCCGCATTTCATTCAAGCCCAGCCCTCAGTTCCAACCCGTGCTGACTTGCACTAGCTCAGCGATCAATTCCTTCATCTAATTTCCCGCAATTACAGTCTGGCTGAGTCTTTAGACGGACGGCCGCCTGAATTGGTAACTAGGGAATTAGACCCACTGGGCTTGATATTCTCACAGTCCATTGGAAAGTAAGCAGTTACAGAAGTCCGGCTCGCTCGCCTGTTCCGAGCGCTTCATCTCAACTTACTGCGGCGCGTCCCTAGACCAATTCGCGTCCCATTCGTCTATACCTCAGGAGCTACGGAACCTTTCGTCGATGTCCGCCGTATCTTCCTGTGAGGCAATTGCTGCGGGGGTCCTCTGTATGTCGAGCAACACAAATGGCTTAACAAATGGCAAAAACGGCAAGAAGCGGCGGCGGCGCATCATCTGGGGAGCCATAGCGCTGGTAGTCCTGCTTGGTGCGGGCTTCGGCGTCAAAGCCGCCCTCAGTCCAAGCCACGAAATCGATCCATCCAAGATCGCCACCGTCGAGCGCGGCGATCTCGCTCGCGTCGTAGTCGCCACTGGAAAAATCCAGCCTCTCTCGAAAGCCGAGATCAAATCCAAGGCCAGCGGCATCGTCAAAAAGATTTACGTCGATTATGGCGACCGTGTGAAAGCCGGACAGATCCTCGCCGAACTCGACAAAATTCAGCTTGAAGCTGTCGTTCGTGAGTCGCGCGCAAATCTGGAAGCCGCCACCGCCGCAAAGGAGTCGGCACAAGCTTCTCTGGAACGCAACAAGGTCGATGCCGAAGGCCCTGACGTTCCTTTTCTCAAACTCAATATGGGACGCGCTGAGCAGATGCTTAAAGACGGTGTCATGTCCAAAAGCGTCGTCGAAGACGCTCAGAAGAATTATCAGCTGGCCCTGAATAAACAAATGAGCGCACAACGCAATCTCGCCGTCTCTCGTGCGGAAATCGCCAAAGCTGAAGCCCAGCAAGCCCAGGCCCAAGCCTCGCTCGATAACGCTCTCGAAGATCTGCGCAATTCCACAATCGTCAGCCCCATCAATGGTCTGGTCTTGTCTCGTGACGTCAACGTCGGCGATGCGGTCAGCTCTATTCTGATCCTCGGCTCGCAAGCCACACCCATCATGACGCTCGGCGACGTCAGCGAGGTCTATGTACAAGGCAAAGTGGACGAAGCCGATATCGGCAAAGTTTATCTGAATCAGCCCGCGCGCATCGTCGTCGAATCCTTCAAGGACAAGAAATTCGAAGGCAAGGTCACCAAAATTTCTCCGCAAGGCAAGGAGAAGGACAACGTCACTACATTCGAAGTCCGCGTGTCCATTTCCAATCCCGGTGGCGAGCTCAAAGCCAACATGAGCGCCAACGCGGAAATCCTTCTCGAGGAAAAGAAGAACGTGCTGATGGCCCCTGAAGCCGCAATGATCTACGACAAGGACCGCAATGCCCAGATTGAAATTCCCGACGCCAAAGGTCCAAACGGTAAAAAGAAACTCAGCGTCAAGCTCGGCATCTCCAACGGCGTTAAAACAGAGATTCTTTCCGGCCTCAACGAAAAGCAAAAAGTCGTTCTGCAGTAGGAGCGCATCGTGTCCTTCAGCGACCTCCTTCGCGACACACTCGCAACACTCTGGGCACATAA
>WNGJ01013816.1_pt1 | contig 11813 bp, 15 predicted proteins | sample 5400611 | NCBI WGS metagenome assembly WNGJ01 (sample SAMN13153375, study PRJNA577476) | soil metagenome | isolation source: 40 cm soil or saprolite under Garry oak tree replicate 1 | place: USA:California | collected 2016-06-15 | reverse complement strand
CGACGACCACGAGCAGCAACAGCGCTGTGGGCCAAATGAAGGTCATGCGGATGCTCCCATCGCAGCGCGCCGTCCAGCGCGCTGCTTACGCGCGTACGCGAACTTGACGATAGCGCGGACCAGGTCTTCGTCCGTGCGCAGTACGAGCGCGTCTACGCCGGAGCGCGTAAACGTCGCGTTGAGCTGATCCTCGCGGCGCCGCGCGGCGGCCGCGAACCGCTCGCGGAAACGCGGATCGCCGGTGTTCACGCGGAGCTGCTCGCCGGTCTCGCTGTCCGTGAGGATCACCGTTCCGATGTCGGGGAGCTCGTCCTCGCGCGGGTCGGCCAGGCGAACGGCAAGCGTCTCGTGCCGTCGCGCGACGCGCTCCAAGCGCTCTTCCCAACCGGCCGCCGAGAAAAAATCGGAGACGACGAAGACCAGCGATCGTCGCTTGAGTCCACGCATCGCCGAGTCGAGGAGGTCGCTGAGTGAGGTGAGCGGCGCGCTCTCGAGGCGCGGACGCTTCTCCAGCTCGTTCAGGATCCGAAGAACCTGGACGCGGCCGCCGCGCGCCGGAATTGAGCGCTCGACACGAGATCCATAGAGCGTGGCGCCGACGCGGTTGCCGCGGCGCGTCAGAAGACGCGCGAGGAGCGCGGTGAAGTCGATGAGTAGATCTCGTTTCCTGCGGTCGACGGTGCCGAAATCGACGGATGGCGAGAGATCGAGCAGAAAGTGCGCGTTGATCTCGCGATCCTCGAGGTACTCGCGCACATACGGCGTGTCGAGCCGTGCGGTCACGTTCCAATCGATGTGCCGGACATCGTCCCCGTACGCGTACTCGCGGATGTCCGCCAGATCGAGGCCCTGCCCCTTGAAGATCGTTCGGTAGTCGCCCTGGAGCAGACCGTCCAGCCGGCGCATGACGGTCCACTCGAGCCGCTGCAGGCGGCGTTCAGGCGCGGAGGGCGACATGTCCCTGCAGTGGTTCGGTCGGCACCGGGATACGCGCGACCACGCGCTTCACGACGTCGTCGGCAGTCACATCCTCGGAGAGAGCTTCGAACGATAGGACGATGCGGTGACGCAGGACGTCGAGCGTGAGGTCCTGGATGTCCTGCCCGGTGACATAGCGGCGGCCGCGAAGATAGGCGAGGGCGCGACCGGCGAGGACGAGGTTGATCGATGCGCGCGGGCTCGCGCCGTAGGTGATGTACTTCGCCACGTCGCCGATGCCGTACTCGGCGGGGTTGCGCGTTGCCGACGCGAGCCGCACGACGTACTCCATGAGCGTCGGGTCGACGAAGACCTCATCGACTTCGTGCTGGAGCTGCACCAGGCGCTCGGTGGTCATCACCGGGACGACCGGCGACATACGTCCTGTGACCCGTTCGACGACGACGAATTCGTCCATCTCGTTGGGATAGCCGACGAGGACCTTCAACATGAAGCGGTCGACTTGCGCCTCCGGGAGGGCGTACGTCCCCTCGGTCTCGATCGGGTTCTGGGTGGCCATGACGAGGAACGGGTCAGGGACCTTGTGCGTCTCACGGCCGATCGTCACCTGGTGCTCCTGCATGACCTCGAGGAGCGCGCTCTGGACCTTCGCCGGGGCGCGGTTGATCTCGTCAGCCAGCAGGAGGTTCGTGAACACCGGGCCCAATGAGGTCTGAAAATCCCCGGCGCGCTGGTTGTAGATGCGTGTCCCCACGAGGTCGGCTGGCACGAGGTCGGGGGTGAACTGGATGCGCTTGAAGTCGCCGGTGATGGCTTGTGCGATGGTCTTGACGGAGAGGGTCTTCGCGAGGCCCGGGACGCCCTCGACGAGGAGGTGGCCGCGCGCCAGAAGGCCGACCATGAGCCGCTCGATCAGGTGGTCCTGCCCGACGATCACCTTCTTGATCTCGAAGAGAAGCCGGCCGGTGTCCGGCGGCACCGCTGCTTGTGTCTCTGCCATCAGTCCTTCACTCCTCTAGTCCGGCGGCACGCCGAGCGCGCCTGCCGCTGTATCGATGGTCACCGCGAACCCCACGCCGCTGAACGCAGGTTGTCCCGTTGGATTCACGAGCCCCGTCACGATCCCGACGACTTCACCGTCCCTATTCACCAGTGGCCCTCCCGAGGACCCAGGGTTCACGGCTGCGTCGAATTGGATGAGGCCGGTCAGGGTGCGACCCTGGTTCGGCGCCTGAATCGAGCGATCGAGACCGCTGATCACGCCGGTCGAGAGCGATCGCGTCAGCGCGAAGGGATTTCCGACAACGATGGCGTCGTCACCGATCTTCAGGGCCGACGGATTTCCGAGGGTGGCGGGCTGAAGCTGCGCGGGAGTATTCGCGGGCCGGAGCGCGGCGATGTCGCTCTCCGCGACCTCCGAAATGATCACCGCTGAGGACTCGGTGCCGTCTGCGAATACGACCGTGAGGCGTTGGGCGTTCTGAACGACGTGAAGCGCGGTCAGGATGTCGCCTGCATCGTCAATGACCACACCGGACCCCGAATCGGCGAGCGTCCCGTCCGCGCGCTGCGCTTTGATTTGGACCACAGACGGAGCGACCTTCGCGTAGACCTCGCTCATGGCGGGCGTCGGTGTCGCCGACGGCTGCACGTCTTCGGGCCGGGGAGCCGGAGCCATCGAGATGGCGACGAGTAGCGCGGGGCCCGCGAGTGCAGCGGTCCAGGGAAGCGCGCGGCGGAGCGCGGTGCGGATGCGAGCTTTTTGCGGAGCCGGCTGGGCGGCCGGGTCGGGGGCCACGTCGTGATGGCCGCGCAGGAACGAGCCGTAAGGCCGATCCGCTTTGGTGGGCACGAGGACTGGTCGAGTGTAGGCACGCGACTTTCGCGGACGGGTATGGGTTGAGTAAGAACGCGCCGTTTGGGGCCGTGAGAACAGGTGTTCTATAGTGGATTGAAGGGAGCTCGATGGGCTCGGTCACCTACCGCGAAGTCGAAGTGAAGAGCGCGCTCAACACTGTGAAAGGCATGCCATTCGATTGGAGCCTCAATCCATGGTCGGGCTGCGCCCACAAGTGTGTCTACTGTTTTGCGAGGGCTTATCACGCGCGTTATCGCGAGAAAAATGTCGGCAGTGACTTCGATAGCAACGTCGAAGTACGCGTGAACATCGCCGACGTCCTGCGCAAGGAACTGCATCGTCGGCGCGATGGTTCTCTGGCGATCGGTACCGCGACCGATCCGTATCAACCGATCGAGGGCAAATACCAGCTGACGCGACGGTGTCTCGAAGCACTCGTCGACTACCCGATGCCAACGAGCATCGTCACGAAGGGCCCGCTCGTCGTGCGCGACATCGACGTTCTCAAGAAGCTCGACGAGAAGACCGATCTCACGGTGTACTTCAGCGTCCCCTGCGTCGACGAAGACATCGTGCGCAAAACCGATCCCGGCACCGCGCCACCGCGACAACGCTTGCGGGCGCTTCGCATGCTGCGTGAGGCGGGCATCGACGCGGCTGTGCTGTGCATGCCGGTGTTACCGGGAATCAGCGACAGCGAAGAATCGCTCGACGCGGCGGCGCGTGCCGCAAGCGAGGCTGGCGCAACGGCTTTCCGCCATCGCCCGCTCAAGATCGACGTAGAGATCCAGCAGTACTACTACGACTTCCTCGAGAAGGAGTTCCCTGTCGTCGTTCCGCGCTACGCCGCGCTGTACCAGGGCGGCGTGCATCCGGCGAAGAACTACGAACGAGAGCTCGAAGAGCGTGTGCGACGCGTGCGCGCCCGCTACGAATTTTGCGAGCGGCCCGCGCGACCGGCGCGTCCGCCCGAGCCCGAGACCGTTCAGCTGCAGCTGGCTATCTAGCGGCCGCAACCTCCTCCGGACTTCGTCACACCTCTGTTACGCGTGGCCATTCCGCAGCGCGAACGACGCTAGCGGAGAGGCACGAGAAGTGCGTATTCCGCGAGCGTGAGCTGGATCGATCAACTGATCCGTCATCTCGAGCAGGTGACCTGCAGCGGGTGCGGCGAGTACTACCGCGGTGGTGACATCGCGGCGGTCGTGACCGAGCCTTCGCGTCTCATCGTCAGGCTTCGCTGCCGTTCGTGCGGCCAGGATGGCATCGCGATCCTCGACTTCGGCGCGACCCCGGCGGGCGTCGAACCGATCACCGCCGACGAGGTGCTCGACTGCCACGACCTCCTGGCCCGCGCTGCGCGTCCTCCCAGAGAGCTCTTCCCCGCGCTCGCGGCCTAGCGCCCTCGGGCGGCGCGCCTCGCGCCGTGTCTCGTAGCGCGCGTGAACATCGCGGCCACCGCGGCTTCATGAGTGGAGACGCGAGGCCCCTTGCGCGACTTTTCGGGGCGGCGAAGCGCGGCCCCGCAGATCCGGCAGCTCACTCTTTCGACCGGGCAGCATGCAAGCGAGCAACTTCAGGCTGCACCGCGCTATTGACTTCGTTAACGCCCGTGACAAAACTCTTCGCCGTAGCTCTGGGGAGGGCTCGTATGTCGACAATCGTCCACTACGAATGCCGCAATCTCGATCATCTGCGTGCCGGCTCGCGGCGGGGGGAAGGCGGCCTCGTGATCCATCACGGCACGGTCGGATATTGCGATGGCCTGCACGTCGATGGAGCTCACCGCTGGGTCGCGACCGGCGGGGTGCCGATCGAAGTCCTTGTGGGGACCGCCCCGGGCATCGACCCAGGCACGTATCGCGCGGACGACGGATCACTGGTTCACGTTCGTCCGTCGGCGAGCGGCAAGATGCTCGTCGAAGTCGACGGCGGTCGCCCAAGCAAGCGCGGCGATATGCGTGTCGCGGTGAAGCTCTCGGACGACCCCGACTGGCTCGACGATTCCACGTCGCACGTATCTCTTCTTCACGCCGACTAGCTTTCTCTCGTAACGACGCTCACCAACCGCGATATCGCCGAGCTCCTCGCGCTCGAGTCCGAGCGCAGCGAGGGGCGCAAACAGCGGGCGCTCCGGCGCGCGTCCCGGACGGCGCTCATGTGGGCCGAGGAAGCGGCCGCCGTCCAGGAATCCGGCCGGAGCCTGACCGAGCTTCGATCCGTCGGCCCCTTCACCGCCCACTTCATCGCACAGTGGCTTCGCGAGCCCCCGGACCCTCCGAGGCCGCCGCAGCTACGCGATGGCTTCATCACATACGCGTACGCGCGCACCGTCGTCGACGCGCACCCGGAGTGGCGCGACGTGGCGCGCGCGGATCATCAGATGCACACCGACGAGACCGACGGCAGCTCGACGATCGAAGACATGGTCGAGGCGGCCGCGACGATCGGGCGCGAACGCATCGCCATCACCGATCACTCGAAGACGCTTCGCATCACGAACGGAATGGACGAGGCGCGCCTTGTGGCTCAGGGCGAGCACATCGCCGCCGTGAACGCCCGTGGCTCGGGCCCGGTGGTCCTCCGCGGCATCGAGATGGACCTCACCCCTGAAGGCGCGGGCGACACGGATCCGCCCGTCCTCGCGCGTCTCGACCTCGTCCTTGGCGCGTTCCACTCGAAGCTGCGCCTCCGCGACGACCAGACGGAGCGATATCTCCGGGGACTCGAGAATCCGGACATCCAAGTCCTCGCGCACCCGCGCGGGAGGATCTACAACTTCCGCGCTGGACTCTCCTGCGACTGGGAGCGCGTGGCCCGCCACGCGGTCGAGACCGGGACCGCCATCGAGATCGACGCCTATCCCGACCGGCAGGATCTCGACGTGGCGCGGCTGCGCATCGTGGCCGCGGAGGGCGCCTGGGTCTCGATCGGGACGGATGCTCACACCCCGGCCGAGCTTGTCTTTCTCGAGATCGGGATCGCGGCCGCGATCCTCGCCGGAATCCCTCGCGGCCGCGTCCTCAATCTCCTTTCAGCACGTGACCTTGCCGACCGCGTCGGTCTCATTCGTGCAACTAAGAAGCGCGATACGAACGAAGGGAGCACCAACGATCGCCGCGACTGAAGAGCGCGCGCGCTCGCTCCGGGAGTACAAGCGCAAGCGCGACTTCGCGAAAACGCCGGAACCGCAGGGCGGGAAGCCGAAAGGGCCGGAGCGACTGTTCGTGGTGCAGAAGCATCGCGCGAGCGCCCTCCACTACGACTTCCGCCTCGAGGCCGGCGGTGTCCTCGTGTCCTGGGCCGTTCCTAAAGGACCGTCGCTCGATCCGAAGGACAAGCGCCTCGCGATGGCTGTCGAAGACCATCCGCTGGGTTACGCGCGTTTCGAGGGCGTGATCCCCGAGGGCGAGTACGGAGGCGGCACGGTCATGGTGTGGGACATCGGGACGTACCAACTCGAAGACGCCGAGACATTCGATGAGGCGCTGCGCAAAGGTCGCATCGTCTTTACGCTCAACGGCAAGAAGCTGAAAGGCTCGTGGGCGCTCGTGCGGACCGGCGACCGCAGGTGGCTGCTCATGAAGCGGAAAGACCGGAGTGCCGCTGCGGTCGACATCGCGACGGCGAAGCCTCGCTCGGTGCTCACGCGAAGGCTGCTCGCCGGGATCGCGCGCGACGAAGGCGGTAACGTCGCGAAGGCGGCGACCGGCGATCCCGAATGAGGTCCCCTGATGGGGCTGGGGCTCCAGGGGTAGGGGCCCCTGATGGAGTAGGGGCCCCAGCTTGAAGCTCATTCGCCCGATGCTCGCGACGCTGTCGCCGGGCATCGTCGAAGGACCGGAGTGGGTATTCGAGGAGAAGTACGACGGAATTCGGGCGGTCGCGGGTCGCGAGCGGGGCCGGGTGAAGATCTGGTCGCGCACGCTCCAGGACCTCACTGGCGGGTTCCCGCACGTCGTCGCCGCGGTGGAGGCCCTCGGCGATGGCGATCTCATGATCGACGGCGAGCTCGTCGCCCTCGACGCGAAGGGTGTCTCGCGCTTTCAGCTCCTGCAGCGGCGCGGCTCCGCCGGCGCGTCACCGACGCGCTACGCGATCTTCGATCTCCTCGAGGAGGACGGCCGATCGCTGATGTCGCGTCCGTTGAGCGAGCGCCGCGCTGCGCTCGAGCGCCTGGTCGGGCGCCGGACCGTTCCGCTCTTCGTCTCGCGCCGCCTCGTCCGCGACGGAAAAGCCGCGTACCGAGAAGCGAAGCGTCTCGGTTGGGAAGGGATCATCGCCAAGGACGAGCGCTCGCCGTATCAGCCGGGGGTTCGATCACCTCTCTGGCGCAAAGTGAAGGTGCGCAAGGAGTCCGAATTCGTGATCGGGGGGTACACCGCGCCGAAAGGCGGGCGCCAGCACCTCGGCGCGCTTCTCGTCGGCCTCTACGACGGACCGAAGCTGCGCTACGTGGGCAAAGTCGGGACCGGCTTTACGCAAGAGACGCTCGACATCCTCGCGACGAAGCTCGAACGGCTGCGGACGGAGAAGCCGCCATTCGATCCGGCGCCGCGAATGAAAGACGCGACCTGGTTGCGGCCGACGCTCGTCGCCCAGCTCGTGTACGCGGAGTGGACCGCCGACGGCAAGCTTCGTCAGCCGGCGTTCCTCGGGCTCCGCACCGACAAGGACCCGTCCGAATGCACTTGGAGGGACCGTGAGCGCTGAGGCGGTCAAGGTCGCGGGTGTCGCGATCAGCAATCCGGACAAGGTCTGGTGGCCTGAGGAGGGAATCACCAAGGCGGACATCGCGCGGTTCTACGACGGCATCTGGACGCATGTCGCGCCGTGGATGCGCGATCGGCCGCTCACCGCCGAGCGCTGCCCCGACGGCATGCTCGGTCGTTGCTTCTATCGGAAGGACTTTCCCGAACATTGGCAACCGGCGGGACCGCGATTGGTCCTTCGGGCGGCGAGCACGGGCAAGGACGTGCGCTATATCGTCGGCGGGTCGCGCGCCACGCTGGTGGGCATGGTGAACCTCGGCTGCATCGCGATCCACGTGATGACCTCCCGTGCGAAAACGATTCACGAGGTCGATTGGCTCGCGTTCGACATGGATCCGCCCGAGTCGTTCGCCGACGCGGCCCAGGCCGGGCTCGCACTCCGCAAGGTGCTCGACGAGGCCAAGCTCACCTCCTACCCGAAGACCTCCGGGAGCAAGGGCCTGCACGTCTTCGCGCCGCTCCGTGCGGGCGTGACGCAGCAGGAGGCGACCGCGATCGCCGTTGCGTTCGGTGAGGAGCTCGCGCGGCGCGAGCCAAAGCTCGTGACGGTGGAGTTCTCGAAGGCGAAGCGAGGCGGTCGTGTGTTCGCGGATGCAATGCGCAACGCGTTCGGCCAGACGATCGTTCCGCCCTACAGCGTGCGCAACAGGGCCAGCGCTCCGGTCTCGACGCCGCTCGCCTGGGACGAGGTCTCGCCCCGCCTGGACCCTGCCTCGTTCAACGTCCGTACCTTCGAACGCCGGCTCGCCGAGGCAGACCCGTGGGCCGATTTCTGGCGGCGCCGCCAGCCGCTTCCCAAAACGGTCGCACAATGACTCGCGCGCAACAGGTCGCGCGCGAGAAGCATCCGGTCAAGAAGGTGGCGCTCCTCTTGGGCCCGGGCTTCATTACCGGCGCGGCGGACGATGACCCCAGCGGCATCGGACGTTCCCGTTCATGGCCGCGGTGCAGAACATCTGCTCGCGGCTCGGCCAGTGCTCCGGAAGCGGCCTCGCGGGAATCCTCAAGGAGCACTACCCGCGCTGGGTCCTTTATCCGGCGGTCGCCCTGGTGGTCACAGCCAACGTCGTAAACGTCGGTGCCGATCTCGGTGCGATCGCAGACGCGGCGGGGACGGTCATCGGCACACCAGTCCCGTGGCTCGTGGTCCCGATCGCTGTGGCGCTCCTCGCGATGCAGATCCTCGCGAAATATCGGTTCATCGAGCGCGTCTTCAAGTACCTCACCATCGCGCTTCTCGCCTACGTCATCGATGCGGTCCTCGTGCGGCCCCCACTTGCTGAGACCTTGCGCGCGACGATCGTGCCGACGATCTCAGCCGACCACCGGTACATCGCCACGCTCGTCGCGATCCTCGGGACGACGATCTCCCCCTATCTCTTCTTCTGGCAAACGAGTCAAGAAGTGGAGGAAGAGAAATCCGCGGGCCGCAAGAGCCGTGCGCAGCGGCGTGGCGCGTCCCGGTTCGAGCTGCGGATCGCGACGATCGATGTGACGGTAGGGATGCTCCGTCCGGGAAGACGGACATCTCGACGGGCGCCGACGCGGCCGAGGCTCTGCGGCCTCTCGCCGGCGATCTCGCTGGGCTGATCTTCGCGGTCGGGATGATCGGCACCGGTCTCCTCGCCGTGCCCGTGCTTTCGGGCGCGTCCGCGTACGCGGTGTCCGAGGCCTTCGGCTGGCGCGAGGGACTGGACGAGGACTGGCGAAGGGCGAAGTCCTTCTACGGAGTAGTCGCTATCGCGACGCTCGTCGGCCTGGTCATTCCCTTCACCGGCGTCAAACCGATCGACGCGCTGTTCTTCACGTCGGTCCTGAACGGTGTCGCGGCGCCGTTCCTCCTCGTCGTGATCATGCTGGCGGCGCGCAACGAGAAGGTGATGGGTACACAGACCATCGGGCCGATTCTCACGGCGCTTGGATGGACCGTGACGATCGCGATGTTCGCGGCGCTCGTCGGCCTCGCGCTCACTTCGCTCGGGTCCTAGGGCGTGCCGGGCGGCACACTCCCGAGGTAGGCCCGCCGACCTGCGTCTCTTGCGCGGATGGCTCAGGCTTGGCCGGTGCGCTCCCGGATCGCCCGCCTCATCGTCCGCGGGCTCTTCGCGGCGATCTTCCGTGTCCGCCACTACGGAGCGCTTCCGGCGCGTGGTCCGCTCCTCGTCGTCGCGAATCATCAGGGGTGGGCGGACGGGTTCCTCCTGGCGGCGTCGTTCCCGCTGAGCGCGGACGTGCGGCTTCTGGGCGATCGCGAGGGAACCGGGAAGGTGTGGTGGTGGCGCGCGGTGCTGCGCGCCGTAGGGATCGTGATCCCGATCGAACGCACCTCGACGACTGCTGATCGCGCCGCGATAGCCGCGACCCTCGCAGCGCTCGAGCGCGACGAGATCGTCGTGGTGTTCGCGGAGGGCCGCGTCTCGCGGGTGGAGTCATCGCTCGGGCCGTTCGCGCGCGGTGTCGGCTACCTCGCGCTTCGCTCCGGCTCCCCGATCCTCCCGGTCTGGCTCGCGGGTACGGCCGAGCTTTACCTGCGAAAGGAGCTCGCAACGATCGCGGGCACGCCGCGGTTGGTGTCAAAGGACGCGCCCACGAAAGAAGCGACACGGACGCTTGCCCTCGCGTTGCACGACGATCTCGCGCGGCTCGAGCCATCCGAGCTTGCACCCGAGCCCGCGCACAAGCGCATGCGCTGGCTCACCAACCTCTTCTAGACGCGGATCTCCCGGAGAAGCGACTTCTCGTCGAGCACGCGGACGTTGCGGCGCTCGACGTTGATGAAACCGCGCCGTTCGAAGTCCGCGAGGAGCTTGTTCACCGTCATCCGCGTCGAGCCGATCGCGGCCGCGAGGTCGTCCTGGGTCAACGGAAGCGGGCGGCCCAGACGCGCGACCTCGACGAGATATTTGGCGAGGCGGCTGGTGACGTCGAGGAAGGCGAAGTCTTCGACCTGACCCTCGAGCTTGCGGATGTTCCGCGAGAGCCGCTCGAACATGTGCTTCTGCGCTTCTTCGTTGCGCCTCAAAACGGCAAGAGAACCGTCGCGTTCGATCTGGAAGACGCTTGTCGGGATCACGCAGACGGCCGTGCCGTCGCGCGGCACCTTGTCCTCGAAGATGACGAGCTCGCCAAAGAACTCGCCGCGCGAGTGCAGCGATATGAGGAGCTCGCGTCCGTTCTCGTCAAGGAGCAGCACCTTGATGAGCCCCTCGAAGACGACGAACCAGTGAGCGGCGGGGTCTCCCTGGTGGTAGACGACCTCGTCTTGTTTGAACTTCCGGAGGGTCATGTGACTCGCGAGCTCCCGGCGATCGATCTCCGGGAGGATCTCGATGGGAAGTACGTCTGCGAGCGTAGCCGCCATCGCGCGGAGCTCTTCGACCTTCACGAACGAGAGAGTCTAGGAGGGCCCTAGTAACGGACCTGTTTGCGCAGGAGCGCAGGTTCCTTGACCACGACGTGACGTCGACCGACCGCGATCGCGCCCTGTGACTCGAGATCCGCGAGGGCCCGGTTCACCGATACCCGGGTGGCCCCCACGAACGCAGCGAGGTCGTCCTGGGTGAGCTCGATGTCGGTACGTGCGTGTGCCGTTGCGAGGTCGAGGAGGCACTTCGCCACGCGCCCGGGGACGTCGAGGAACACCAGGTCCTCGATCCGTCCCGACGCGCGCCGCACCGTCCGCGCGAGCAGTCGGAGGATCTCGCGAGTCGCTCGCGGGCTTCGTTCGAGGACGCGGAGGAAGTCCTCGCGGGCCAGTGTCACGACCTGCGTCTCATCGAGAGCGGTGACGGTCGCCGAGCGTGGCGCGTCGTCGAAGAGTGCGAGCTCGCCGAAGACCGCGCCGTCCCGCTCGACGGCGACGACGACCTCGTGCCCTTCCTCGTCCGGGATGGCGACCTTCACCGACCCCGAGAGGATCACGTAGACGTGCCCTCCTGCGTCGTCGCGGTGGAAGACGACCTCATCGCGCGAGAAGTGTCGCGGACGAAGGTGAGAGGCGAGCTCCGTTCGCTCTGCATCGCTGAGTGCGCTGAAGACCGGCACGCCTGCGAGGACGCGCGCGACCGCCTCGGCGTCCACGGCGCGGAACGATACGCTCGCGCGTGCGTCTGCATCCCCAACAAGAGTGAGACGCGCGAAGAATCATTGCCCGAAGGTACTGATCGCCGAGAGTACGACCGTCACGTTTGTGCCACATCGCATGCTCGCTCGCTTGACTCGATCCAACGCCACCCGAAGACTTG
>WNGJ01028543.1_pt1 | contig 11814 bp, 12 predicted proteins | sample 5400611 | NCBI WGS metagenome assembly WNGJ01 (sample SAMN13153375, study PRJNA577476) | soil metagenome | isolation source: 40 cm soil or saprolite under Garry oak tree replicate 1 | place: USA:California | collected 2016-06-15 | reverse complement strand
AATTGGGGCGGTGCGAATCAGTGTTTTCGGAATTGGCGTGATGTCCATGCGGAACGCGGATTGGCGGCAAAGTGTGGGTTACATCTTAGTTCTAGTCGGCCTGCCCGAAATCTACGCGGCAAAAGGGCTGCGGCATGACACCACAGCGTGGTTCGCGGCATGCTCTACGTTGCTGGCGGCAAGCAGCTTCCTATGGGCCGCATTGTTCCGATTACCCTACCGCGCGCCGATGAAGGCTGACGAGCGGCCGAAGAATTAGCTGAGTGCATATCCCGAATCAGTGCAATGCAGACGCGGGAATCACGCGAGAAGTGGCCGGCACGCAGCCGGAGGCCGCGCCGAAGCAGGTGTCTCGCAGGTACAGGGGAGGCGTGGAGGTTGCGGGAAAAGAGTTTAGGGACTCCGGCCGCACGAGGTTCGTCGCCGAGGAATTGAAAACCACGAAGCGGCCGTCGGGGCTGATGGCGGGAGAGAAGCTGGCGCCATTGGCCTCAGCGCCGTCAGGCCCGATGGAAAGGCGAAGTGTAGCGGGGACGCAAGCCGATGTGGCGCTGATGCAGGTATCTCGCAGGAAGACATCACTCCAGCCGTTGCTGTCACCTTTCACCAGATTGTTCGCCTCTGATGCGAAGACCACAAAGCGGCCATCGCGAGTCACCGAAGGCGAACTGCTCGGGCCGTTTGGGTCAGCCCCATTCCATCCGATGGAGATCGGAGTCGCCTGAGGGGCGCACGCGGCGGGAGCACCGAGGCAACTATCGCGCAAGAAAATTCTGGATATGCGTGTTCCGGTCTCACTTGAACCGTCGGCGGAATCCGCCACAAGAGCCTGAAAGCGGGGAGCCGTTTGGATCGGGCCGGAAAGCCGAGATGCAGAGGGATCTGGCGTGGTCGAGGTCCTGGGGCTAAGGATCGGCGCGACTGAGGACCCTGACGGCGGAAATACGATAAAGGGAACGAAGTTCGAGATATTGTTCCCGGCATTATTTCCGCTGGTGGGTCCGGGCGCGATCACTCCGATGGCAAAAGTGCCTTCAGTGGTTAGGAGCGCTTTCGGGATAGTGGCTTGGATTTCGATGCTGCTGACGAAATTGGAGGCCAGATTTATGCTGGTGCTGTTGGAACTGTTCCAGGTAACGCTGGAGTTCGCAACAAATCCAGAGCCACTGACGGTCAGAGGATTGATGTCTTGGCCTTGTCCAGCCATGGCGCCGCTGGGAGTAATTGACGTGATCGTGGAGCTAATCGTGGGCGAGGCGCCGAGATAGGGATTATAAGAATTGCAGCCGAACAACAGGAACAAGGCGCATGCGGCCGTAACGCCGAAAATAACGCGAGATGGGCGGAGCAGTCGTTTGCTCGTGGGTAAGGGCTGAACTTTGGTGCTGGAGCGAGCGAGGCACTGAGATTGCCATGCTCGCGGCGTGGTGCGGAGTTTCAAGCCTTTCAAGGTACTTGGAGGTCCCCCTGGCCGCTGAAGCGTTCCGTGATACCACCCGGGTAGAGGCAAGTCAAATGCGTATACCCGCCAGATTACTGTTTTCCGGGATTGGATGCCAATCAAAACCACTTGTTGCTTATTGGTCCGGTGAAGCAAGCGCAGCGAGGCCGCTACCTGACTGTTCGGCGAGCATTCGAATGTGGCGCTCGCAAGGGCTATCGGCGGAAGAAAATTCGCGGGCCTGGCGGAAGCTGGCCACGGCCAGTTCCCTGCGCCCGAGCTTTGCCTGGACGTCGCCCCGGAGAAGCCGAAAGATGGGATTGCGAGGAAACTCGTCAATCAGCGATGAGAAGACCTCGAGCGAATGCGCGTAATCGCGATCGTAAGTGCGCAAGTTTTTGGCCAGATAAAAACGCGCTTCGACGCGCGTGAGATCGCCTTTTTCGGCGGCGATCTCCAGTTGCCGCATGCCCTCCGCTCTGGAGCCGCCCGGAATGCCCATCAGAAAGCGCAAGACACGCGCGATGCCGGAGAGCGTGTCGACGTAATAGTTGTAGAGACCGAGGCCGGCGTAGGCGTCGGCCATCTGTGGGTCGAGCTGCAGGCAGCGCAAAAGGTGTGCGCGAGCATTCACACCGGCTCGCGCCGTCCCGCGACGCTCGTTGCGCAAGCCAAGCAGCCGCGCCCGGAACATCCACCCCATGGCGGCGTAGAGCTGCATCTCGGGCGAATCAGCTTGCGCGATTCGTGATTCCGCAATCGAAGTGGCTCTGTCTGTGAGTGCCAGATAGCCATCATCGGCGGCCATTCGGGGGCGCTCCCAGGCGTCGATGGTGCTCCACTTAACTTCGCAGGCTTCGCAATAAATTTCCCACCAGCGTGCTTCGGCTTGCAGAAGGTAACCGAGAGGACCCCCGGGATCTGCGGCTTGTACGAGGCGAAACTGGGCCATAGCGTCATCTGGGCGTCCGGCGTACAGCAGATCGAGACCTTGTCTTGCTGCGTCGGGTAGATTGAGCGATGAGGCTTGCGCAGGCTCAGGCCAGAGTAAAACGGCCAGGAGCAGCCAAGGCAACACGGCAAAAGGGCGGGATCGGAGTATCGCCGTCAGCCGGCGCGACGATCGCGCCTGAGGACTCGTTTGCGCCTGCGATGGTTTTTCCCAGCCCAAAAGCCACGCGGCGAAGTGGTACATCACGAAGCATTCAAGAGCAAAAGGCAGAAAACCGAAATAGCCGAGCACCGGCATCTCGAAAATCTTGTCCTTTTGCATCATGGGGAAGATGTAATTCCATCTGGACGCGGCCCAGAAATTCCAAAATTCCCAAAGCCAGCCGCACACCCATCCGGAAAGCAAGAAGGAGAAGAGGCGGCCGGGCCGCCCGGCAGCCAAGTCGGCTTCAAAGGAAGAAAGTCCGAGGCGGAAGTTGATGGGATCGAGGAGAAAAACGAATCCGAGCCACACCGCGCCAAAAAGAAAGGAGCCCAGCGACCGCGGCAAAATGACGGGGACGATCAGAAGAACGGCGCCAGTAATCATGAACGCGTTTTGGGCCGCGCGCGAGAAGCTGATGGGGCGAGCGGGGGCATCCCACCAGCCGAAAGATTCGACGAGGTCGGCGGTTAGGAAAATTCCCGGCCAGATGGTGGCGAAAGCCCAGCCGTAACCGAACCAGCGCACCGGAAGCGATACAGGCATACGGCCGACATATGTCCAATTGGCCAGCCTCAGGTTATAAGCCTCGAAGATGAGCCACAGCGGAATGGAGAGCAGCGCCAATCCTGCGAACTTCGCGGGCGCATCGCGGAGATGAGAATGCCCGCGGATCGCGAAGACGGCGGCATGGGCGATGAAGGCATAAGCGGTCCAAGCGATGGGAGTGAAGAAAGTGGCTATCGGCTCTACGCCGCGGAACATCAGCCATTCCGCTATGAGCAAGGAGACCAAGCCCACCCAGCCGTAGACGGGGAATGGGCGTGTGCGTCGCCTGGAAAATTCGGCGAACATGACCGCGGCCGTGCACGCCAGGAAAATCACCCCGACCTTGATCATGGTCCCATGTTAACGCAGGGCTAGCCTTTTGCCGATTGCGGACTCTGCTATGCTGCTAGTGCCGTTCCAACTAGATTGGCCAAACGCGCAAGCGAACGTTTCCCAGAGATCGCCGTAATCAAGGCGAAAGACGATTTGCTCAAACAAGTTGGAACGGCACTAGGCGAAGCAGCGGTCTAGGCGCGGATCCAAGCTCAATGGCGAGCAGGGCCAAAGGAATGTCAGAAACGGCGCGTCAATTAGAAGAAAGTACGATTCGGGTGGCCTTGCAATTCGCAGAACCTCGGGTGGCGGCGATTCCTGCAGGCTGGTTCACGATGGGCTATGCAAACGGCCGCGATGATGAAAGACCGGTGCATCGCGTGTGGGTCGACCGCTTTGAGCTTTGCATTTACCAGCTGACTCGCGCCGAATACGCTTATTTTCTTCGCGAAACGCGCCGCGCGGCGCCGCCCTTCTGGGATGATCCCGATTTTCAGGAGCCGCAGCAGCCGGTTGTTGGGCCATCGTGGTTCGATGCGACGGCTTTTTGCGAGTGGCTGAGCAAAATTACCGCTCGAAATTACCGTTTGCCTACGGAAGCGGAGTGGGAACGCGCGGCGCGCGGAGGAGTTGAGGGAGATCTCTATAGTTGGGGAAATACGGCGCCCGAGGAACTGCCGGGCTATGCGAGCCGCTGGAGGAATGCTCCGGAGCCCGTGGGTCTCTATGCGCCGAATCCCTATGGGCTATTCAATATGGGCGACAACGTTCACGAATGGTGCGCGGACTGGTACGACGCGCATTACTACGAGCGCAGCCCGGAACGCAATCCGCAAGGACCGGAGCATGGAAGCCGGCGCGCATCGCGGGGCGGAGCCTGGCGCCACCTCATCAAGGCGTCCCGGTGCGCGGCGCGCTCGAGCATCCCTCCTGAATTCAAGTACGCCGATTATGGCTTCCGTGTAGCACGATCGCTCTAAGAAGAAGCCGCGAACGAGGGCCGATGAAGGATTGGTCAACTCGGCTGCCGGCGCACGAGCGTCGGCACTCTGCTTCTGCTATCTTCCTGTGGTCGGTCGAGCGGAGGGCAGATGCGCGAAGAATCCCGGTTCAAGAATGAGGGCGCCCATTGCGGGCTGGCCAAGCGGCTTCGCCGCGATTACGGAGCCAGGCCGGGGCGCATAAGAAGGCGCAGCGTGGCCATTCTGGCGCTGGCCGCGACACTTTGCGGGGCGGGTTTCATCTACGGGCAGAATCAGAAAAGTAAGAAGAAGGGCGTGGATGCCGGCACGAGTGTGAGTTCAGCTTCTTTAATGCCGGATAATCAAGCCGTCGACCTGCTGGTTTCGCAGATGTTAGGGGCATGGCAGGCCGGCGACGCGGAGGCCATGCGAAAGTTCTATGCTGACGACATGATGGTCATCAGCGGTGCATGGGAACCGCCGCTAATCGGGTGGGCGAATTATGCGCGCGCCTATGAAGCGCAATTTGCGCGGACCTCCGGCTCCCGTCTGGAGCGCACCAATTCTTATTTCAAAATGATGGGCGATAACGCCTGGGTGACGTATCAGTGGCAATTCTTGGGAGACGTGGACGGCAAACGTACACAGGCCTTAGGCCACACGACGCTCGTGCTGCAGAAGAGAGCCGGCAGCTGGCTGATCGTACTGAACCACACCTCTGCGGTTCCGACCGATGAGCCGCAGGCGGATCTGTCCTCCAACCCCGCAAGCGGTGAGCCTACCAGCTCGCTCGCCCCCAAATAGAGCGAGAGGTGGACCCTCTTTCGCTCGGAGCGCGCGCGAGCTTCGTTATGGATTATTAAAGCCGATCCACACCCAGAGGCTCGCGCTTGCCAGCAGCAGAATGCCGGAAAGAATCGCGAGGGTGAGGATGGGCTTCCCCAGGCGGTTCAATCTTGTAATGACCACCGCCTGATCGCTGCCCATCATGCTTATCTCTGCTTTATTGAGGTAAAGCTGATCGTCTTCCTTGCTTGACAGCGTGGCACGGTAAATGAGCAAGAGGACCAGTGCGACGGTGATCAAGCCCCACGAAAGCAACAGGTAGGCCAATGGACCGGATATATCCCCCATGGTTTCCTCCCTGCGAGAATCGACAGCCCGCGCTTGACTTTTTGCCTTGGAAGCTGCGGCGCCATAGACATGGCCTCCGCTAATGGCGGCGATTATAGCACCGCTAAGGAGTGAGGGAGTCAAGTTGCAGCATGGGTCATGACCTGGAGACAAGTCGCGGCGGCACGCTCCACGCAGTGCTGCTGGAATACATCTGAAGCAGCAAGGTCAAACGCTAAGGCTCCGCTTTCGCAAAAGCGACGCGCAAAATGATTTTGGTTTTTGCCTCGGTTGGTCCCACCTATGCCCAAGTGGCGGAACTGGCAGACGCGCTAGATTCAGGGTCTAGTGCCGGCAACGGCGTGGAGGTTCGAATCCTCTCTTGTGATTGGTCTTTTGGCGGTTTCCGTTCCACTGGTCGCACACCACGGGAACGCGTCATACGGTCATGCTAAACAACTCACTTTGAAGGGAACCGTGACGGAATGGGATTGGCTCAGTCCCCATACCTTGCTGAAGATGGATGTAAAAGATGACCATGGAACCGTAGTGAATTGGATTGTTGAGTGGAACGCTCCGTCCAGCCTCATCAACTTTGGCATAAACAAGAAGACCTTCAAGCCCGGGGATGAGGTCACGGTTTTCATCATAACGCCCGACAACGGCGCGCCGGTCGGGCGTATCCAGCGAGTCATGCTCGCCAACGGCACGTGGTTACGCGGGTAGACTGAGCAGCCCCTCGACCCGAGCGGTCGTGCGTATTCAAGCGATGCTTGGTATGCATCCACAGCTGAGATTTATACGACGCAAAGGATTTCCGACATGTTGAACCGCTTCGCGATCCCCGCAGTTGTACTTGCAGCATCCATGTTTTCACTTCCTGCGGGCACTCAAAATGCTCCGCGAACGCCGTTTCCTGCGCCCGATCCAAATGCTCCGCCGGTGGCCCAAAACCAGGAGAAGCATGTCGACGGCTGGTACAAGGAAGTGCCCGTGCCGCCGAAAGATCAGAAGTCGGCGCCAGCTCCTCGCCATGACCTGTCTGGAATTTGGGAACCGGCCGCGGGGTGGCGGGCCGGAGTCCAACAATACGGCGCCATCGAATACCCATCAGACAATAAACCCGAGCATCAGTTGCCTTTTACCCCCCTGGGGGAGAAAACATGGAAATCTCATAAGCCGGGATTTGGAACCACAGAGGTTCCCATCGCGCTCAATAACGATCCATTTGATATCTGCGATCCAATCGGGTTTCCGCGCGTAGAACTCTTTAACCTCAGAGCGATACAAATCCTTCAGACGGAAAAGCAGGTGCTGATCTTTTATCAAAATGATCGGACATTTCGCAGCATCTGGACGGATGGACGAGGTTTTCCCTCTGAGGATGTTTCGGAGCCACGATGGTACGGCTATTCGATCGGCAAGTGGGAGGACGATACCACGTTTGTCGTCGAGACCACCGGACTCGATGAAAGAACCTGGATCGACAATGCCGGGCGTCCGCATAGCAGCGACTTGCGAGTGGAAGAGCGCTTCCACCGCGTGAACCACGACGTCCTGGAGCTCACGCTGACGATCATTGATCCGAAGATGTATACGAAACCCTGGAATGCCCTCAATAAATTCCCTCTGCGGTTGCAACCAGCCGATTTCGATCTCCGGGAGATGCTCTGCTCACCCTCAGAGCAGGCGGAATTTGACAAGCAAGTGAGCCGCCCGGCCATAGCTAACTCAAAAAAGAAATAGTTTGGCTGCTGCGTCTGTTTCCCTCGGCGACGGCGGCACAAGTCACCAGCCTATTGCGCGGGGCTGCACGAACCTAATGGCGGCCTTTCTCGCTGGCGGGATTGGCAATTAACTTATTATATTCTGCGTTTTCTGACGGCGAACAAATCATCTCCCTTACATCGAAATTGGGCGGCTGCAACTTCATGGGAAACTTGTCCAGGGCCACCCAGGGTTTGGTGTACATCTTCGGGTCATCAATCGTCACCGTCCACTCCAAGTGGTCGTGATCCACGCGGTGGAACCGCTCCTCCGCACGCAGCTCGCCGCTATGCGGGCGGCCAACAAGGTCGAGCCATGTTCGCTCATCCGTCCCCGAGGTCTGCACGACGAGCGTGTAATCATCCACCCACTTGCCCACCGAGTACCCGAACCACCGGGGTTCGGGATCTTTGGGGAGTTCTCGGCCGTCGGTCCAGATGACCCGCCATATCCTGTCAAATTGGTACAGGATGACTACCTTGACGGGCGTCTGAAAAATCTGAGTTTCCCGTAGTTGAAAAAGGTCTTCGCGAGGGAATCCCTGAGGATCACAGCTGTTTACTGGATCGTTTGTCTCCGCAGGGAGAACCATTCTGGGTCCAATCGTCGGTTTCGTGCGGCTATAGGCTTCTATCCCTAAAGGAGTGTACGGCAACCGATGTTCCGGCTTGCCATCTTCCGGCATGGCCTTCGCGCCGAGGAACCCGCCTCCGTCGAGGGGTCCGTTGGCCGGCTCCCAAGTCCCGGAGATATCATGCCGTGGAGCAGGGGCTGTCTTCTCACCCTTCACGTCCGCGGTTATTGGTCGTCCCCAACCGTCGACGTCTACAGGTACCGGGGCGGGGGCTGCCTTCTGCTCCTTTGGCGTTCCTGATTGTGGCGGTGCGGTCTGAGCACGCGCGAGAGATGAAAATATCAACGCCGCTAGTACGAACCTGGAGGCAGCAGAGCGCCTCAGCACCGTGGGAACCTTTTCCATTGTCCAAGCTCCCTCAGTTTCAAGATTAGGCTTCCCACACGGGATTGAGATTCCATCCGATGCGGACGGAGGCTTGATGCTATCGGATCACTGTGGGGCAGATCAAGACAGACACGTCCGATAGCGAGACGGCTCTGAGGCAATGAAGAACGCGTTGCGGACTCGAATTCTGGTAGAGTTTTAAATGATTTTGGTATCTGTGCATGGATATGAGAGGCCATTCGCTTGCAGAAGATCGCGACATCGCTTCCCGAAGTATGGGAGCTCCGCCCGAACATCTTCCGCGACGCCCGCGGCTTTTTTATCGAAAGCTATAACCAAGCAAGGTTCGCAGCGGCGGGAATTACCGACGTATTCGTGCAAGATAACCACTCCTGTTCGGTCAAGGGAACGCTGCGCGGTCTGCATTACCAATTGCATCACGCTCAGGCCAAGCTCTGCCGCGTCATTGAAGGGGAAGCTTTGGATGTAGCCGTGGATATTCGCGCCGGTTCGCCGAGTTTCGGAGCGTGGGCCGGCGTGGTGCTCTCGGAGTCGGCGCAGAATCAGCTCTATATTCCGCGGGGCTTTGCTCATGGCTTTCTGGCTTTGGCGGACCAAGTTCAGTTTCTCTATAAATGCAGCGACTTTTACGATGCCGCGGACGAACACACCATTCTTTGGAGGGACCCCGAAATTGCGATTGCCTGGAATATCGCGGCCCCCCTCGTTTCTGAAAAAGACGGGAAAGCGCCTACGCTCGCGCAACTGCCCCGCGAGTTGCTCCCCGTTTACCGGGCTACATGAGTGATGAAACGCCGTTCAACGGGCGGAGGAACCAGCCCCCAAACAGGGACAAGTAATCTCATAATGCGCGATGCCAATTGGGGAGGATTTTTCTGATGCGCTATCTAGTCACCGGCGGCGGCGGTTTTATAGGCTCGAACACAGCGGACGAGCTGGTGCGCCGGGGGCATTCCGTCACCGTGCTCGATGACCTCTCCGCCGGTAATGAGGCGAACCTCGCGACCGTTCGCGAGCAGATCACTTTCATCCGAGGCACGATCACCGACCGCGAGATAATCGAAAAGGCTTGCCGTGGCGCCGATTATGTGCTCCATCTCGCGGCGCGCACTTCCGTGCCGCGCTCCGTAAAGCAGCCTTTGGAGACCAATCAAATCAACGTGGATGGCACATTGAACGTTCTCATCGCCGCGCGAGATGCGGGTGTGCGCCGCGTGGTGTTTGCCAGTTCTTCTTCCATCTATGGTGACACGCCCACCTTGCCAAAGCATGAGGGCATGCCGCCCGCGCCAATTTCTCCATATGGCGTTTCCAAGCTGGTTGGCGAGCTCTATGGCCGCGTCTTTCACCGCACCTACGGCCTGGATTTTGTAGCTTTGCGCTATTTCAACGTGTTTGGACCGCGCCAGGACCCGGGTTCCCCGTACTCAGGGGTGCTCTCGCGATTTATAACGGCCATGCGCGATGGCGGCCAGCCTTCGGTTTTTGGTGACGGGGAACAGTCGCGCGATTTTACATTCGTCCAAAACGTAGTGACGGCGAATTTGCAGGCTTGTGAGACGCCGGGGATCGGCGGCCAGGCCTTTAACCTCGGAACGGGAGGGCGCTACACGCTCAATTACACCTTGCAATTGCTGGAGGGCTTCGCGGGGAGGCCAGCCAAGGCAAAATACGGCCCTCAGCGCGAGGGCGATATCCGCGATTCCCAGGCCGACATTTCCCTCGCCGCGCAGGCGTTTGGATATCAACCGCAGATCAATTTTGAAGACGGCCTGCGCAGGACCTGGGATTGGTACTGCTCGCAACGCTAAGGACCTGCACGAGCTCGGGCATCATCAGCGGTTATCGGCGGGCAGGTGCGGTATGTTCGCGATTGCTCGGTGGCAGCGGCAATTCCAAGCTCCTGCGCGGATTAATTGGGGAGCACACCTGTCCTCGTCCATTGGCAGATGGTCTCAATATCGCTTTGCGAGAGCCTTGCTGCGCGATGCAACAGAAGGTAGGAAGTTAAGGGCATGTTCTGAGTCTCCACTTGACGGCAGATCGCCTGGAAGCGCTCGCGCGTATACTCCGCGGGATTCTTCGTGTCGCGCCGCAGCCACTCGGAGAAATTCGCGTGGCGGCGCCCGCTATTGACGTGATCGATGACGAACCACGATATCGGCGCCACATTGCTGTACCATGGCCAGCGCGTCAAATCAGAGTGGCAGTCGGAACAGGCGCGTTGCAATATGCTTTCGACCCGCGGGGGCACGAACACCACGGCTTCCAGGGTGTGCGATTGATCGACGGGAGGATTGGTGCGCGCGGGCCGAATCAACTGGATGCCGATGACCAAACCGAAAAATCCAAGCAATGCGCCTCGCAGGAATTCCGGCAACTAGAGTGGCTCCCAATCGCTCCATGCTGGAGTTCGCTTACCGACTACGCGTTCATTTCGCTGGGCCGCACCGCCAGTGCCAGCGGCCAATGCACGGATCAGGTAGCCGCCAAACGCGGCGCCGCCATAAAGGCTGGTGACGAACATTCCCGATCCTTTGCTGGCCAGGCTGCTCCGCAAGGACTTCACGTGGTACGCCGCAAGACTTACATACAGGACCGCGCTCCCCGCTACGCCGTAGATGAAGGTCAGGATTATGCGCATAAGGGGGTCTGGGACAAGAAAGAACATCTCAAAGCCCAGCCAGCCCTTTATCGATATCCTGAGTTCGAGCGTTTCTCGGAAGAAGATGTATCCGAGCACGATCTCCCACCCAGCCGCCGGCAATTGAGGTAAGAGCTCCTATGGCAAAGAAGCCCACCACAACTCCCGCGCGCGTCGGTGTGTAATGCAGATTTTCCTGAAGGAAAGAGGCGTAACCGCCAAGGAATCCATACATGCTGAGCCCGTGGATCAAACAGAGAATCGTGAGCAGCACGCTATTCCGGTTCCACAGGCTCGCAGCACCGCCGGCTGCGATTCGCGCTTGCGCCGCACCACGCGTCTCGCTGAACCAGGAGCGCACGCTGGCCAGGATTATGGCCATCATCACAAACCCAAATAGCCCGAAGGCAATCATCGGCGCGCGCCAGTTGGCGTACTTCACCAGTAGCACGCCGGCCAGCGACGATCCCACAAATCCGCCGATGCCGTAGCAGAAATTGACCGACCCAATCGCGGCTGCTTTGTACGTCGCAAAATAACTTGCCGCCAGCGCAAACATCGACGTGGCCAGCATGGCCATCCCGATTCCCTGTGCCGCCAGGCAGACCAGCATGCCCCAGAATCCATGCGTGGCCGCGGTAAGCGCGGTCGCGCCCGAAAAAATCGCAATGCCCCCTAGCATCACGGCCTTGCGGGAAAAACGGGCAAGAATATAACCGGTGGTCAAGCCTCCCACACCCAGGCCTAGAGTAAAAATTGTCGTGAGCAGCCCGGTAAGGGAAGGTGAGAAGGAGAATTCCCGCCGCACGTAGGGTGCGATCACCGGAAAGAGGTAGCGGTCCGCCGCCATGAGCACGTAGGAGAGCAGCA
>WNGJ01007211.1_pt1 | contig 11814 bp, 10 predicted proteins | sample 5400611 | NCBI WGS metagenome assembly WNGJ01 (sample SAMN13153375, study PRJNA577476) | soil metagenome | isolation source: 40 cm soil or saprolite under Garry oak tree replicate 1 | place: USA:California | collected 2016-06-15 | reverse complement strand
AAGCTCACGCGCGAGCTGGTCGGCGTGCACGCGCGCGTGGCGCCGGACATCGAATGGATCCCGCAACTCGGGCTCTCGCGGCATTGTCCGATCAGCGCCCTGACACGGTGGCTTGCCCCATTCCTTGAACTGGGAACCTGTCGGACCCTTGACCTGTCCGGGGACGAATTGGCCCAACCGATCGAACGCTTTCGTCCGCTCTACCGCATCGCCAAGGACAAGGGATTGCGGCTGAAGGCGCACGTCGGCGAATGGGGCTCGGCGGATGACGTTTGGCGGGCGGTCGAGGAACTGGAGCTGAACGAAGTTCAGCACGGGATCGCTGCCGCCGCCTCACCGAAGGTCATGCGGTTGCTGGCCGACAACCACATCCGCCTGAATGTTTGTCCAACCTCGAATGTGATGCTCGGGCGCGTCGATCGGCTCGAAAACCATCCCATCCGCAAACTCTATGACGCCGGCGTCGATGTGACCATCAACACCGACGATGTGCTGGTGTTCGGCAAGGGCGTGTCGGAGGAGTTCCTTGGTCTTTACCAAGCCAAGGTCTTCAGCGCCGACGAACTCGACGCAATTCGCCGAGCGGGATTGAGCGATACGCTCGTCGAGCCCGGGCGTGTCCGGATGCGGCCGCTCGGCCAATAGTTGCGCTTGGGGCGGAGTGAACGAAACCCCAGCGTGCCGATAACAGCTCGGCAGCCGTGGTGGCGTCCTCGGGCGTAACTGGCGCGCCACGGCCGATAATGATGGGCACTACGTCTGCGCCGTGGCGCTATGATGCGGGAGCCTGCGTCGCGCCCGAGTCACCGAAACTGCGAAGGCCCGCGATTCCGTGCTACGCTTCGATGCCAACCGGCAATGCCTCGTTCATCGGCCCGCTGAGCACAACGGTCGTGGTCGGCTGGGATGGAGTCCGCAAGGCTTGGCAAATGCGGTTTGGCCGGTCGAGCCGCAGCCTTCCTTGCTCGATGACGTAGATCACTTGAACTTTGTCGCCTTGCCTGAACAGCGATTCGTCTCGGGCGAGCGATTTCCTTTCAAGCTTGTTTTCGTCGAGCGATAGCATCCCGTTTGAACCCAGCTCAGACACCGCTGCGGAGCAGAGCCGAGAATAAAATGTTACTGTCGCTCGTCGTCGAGGAGGCCTTCGGTCGCCTTGACTTGATCGACACCGTTCGTGCCGAAGCGCAGCTGGAGTTACCAAAGCCGCCCCTCATCAAGTGCAGCCGCCAAATGACGAAATCGCCGATTCCCGCAATCTGACCGAACCGTGCCAAGCATAGCGAGAGCGGAGGCGAAATACTTTGCGGTGAGCTTTCTTTTTGCGCTACATACCCTTGGTTTTCGATCGAGCGGGCGTCGAAGAGGATCGTGTGCAATTCATCTTTGGGGAGTACACGCTCGACACCGACACGCGGGAGTTGCGCCGCCGCGATACGCTCATTTCGGTCCAACCGCTAGTATTCGATCTGCTGACCTACCTTTTGCGAAACCGCGAACGCGTCGTCAGCAAGGATGATCTCTTCGCGGCTGTTTGGGCGGGCCGGATCGTCTCGGATTCCACGCTTGGCACCCACATCAACGCGGCGCGCCGGGCAATAGGGGACAACGGCGACGCGCAAAAGATGATCCGGACGGTGCCGCGCAAGGGCGTGCGGTTCGTGGGCGAAGTGAAAACGCCGGCTGCACGCATCGAACCGGCGCAAGCCGACCGCCCGTCTTCCACGCGGCCGTCGTTGTCATCGGATAGGCCCACGATTGCCTTGCTTCCTTTCGTCAACATGAGCGGTGAACCGCAACAGGAATACTTCTCTGACGGCATCAGCGAGGACATCATCGCCGCGCTGACAAGGCTACGCTGGTTCTATGTCGTCGCGCGCAACTCCTCTTTCTCGTACAAGGGCAGGGCCGTCCAGCTGAAGCAGATCGGCGAGGAACTCGGCGCTTGCTATATCGTGGAAGGTAGCGTGCGCAAGGAGGGCGAGCGTGTCCGGATTACCGTGCAACTCAGCGACGTCACGACGGGTAGCCAGCTATGGGCGGAACGATACGACCGCGAACTGGCCGATGTATTTGCGGTGCAGGACGAGGTCACAAATGCAATCGTTGCAGCGATCGAGCCGCAGCTCTACGCCGCGGAAAATTTTCGCGCGCAGCGCAAGCCTCCGGACAGCCTGGACGCCTGGGATCTGGTCATGCGAGCGCTGTGGCATTTCTGGCGTGTCACCCGCGCCGACAATGTGGCAAGCCAGAAGCTGCTAGAGCAGGCAATCGCCATCGACCCGAATTATGCGCAGGCGCTCGCCATGCTGGTGGTGAGCCACACTTTCGGCGCCGCCATGGGCTGGGAGGACACCGCAAACGTCACACCGCTAGCCGAACGCACTGCCCTTGCGGCGATGCGGGCGGACGATGAGGATGCCTGGGCGCACCTGGCGCTGGCTTGTGCCTATGTCTATTCAGGGCGCACAGAGGATGCCCTTGCCGCATTGGAAGCGGCGCTGCGCTGCAATCCGAATTTTTCGTTGGCGCTAGGCTATCATGGCATAGTGCTGACATATGCGGGGCGCAGCCGCGAAGGCATTGAGGCGGCCGATCGCGCGCTTCGGCTCGGTCCGCGCGATCCTTTCCGCGCGATCTACTATGGCGTGGCGGCATGGGCGGCGTTTGTCGAACGGGAATACGACAAGGCAATCCGGCTGGCTCGCGAAGGAGTCCGCCAGCGTCCCGACTTTGTGGGCGGCCATCGGGTGCTGACGGCGGCGGCCGGCATGGCTGGTGAGAAGGACGTCGCCAAGGCTGCGCTGCAGGGTCTGCGCCGTGCCCAGCCCAACATCTCGCTGGCGTGGGTGTCGAATGAGCTTGTGCTCACGCGGTCGCCGGACCGCGAGCACTTTTTTGAGGGCCTGCGGCGGGCGGGCATGAATTAGTCGTCTTCCAACATGCGCATCCTATCTGGAAGGCACATTTGCGAATCTTGAAACAGGACCCGCAGGAAGTTAGCGGCGGGATTGGTTGGCGCAGCCTTGGCATAATCTCTGGCATGGCTCATGATACTCGCCTCGGCGTACACTCTTGAACAGAGCGCTTGGTAGCCTGCCGGTATAGCGCGGTCACGCCTTGGCAGAAGCGTAGGAAAGACCAGAGCGCCACCTACTCCATCCCCGCTCCGCTGCTCGCGACGGCGATTTTTTTGACCGGGCCGGCACCTCGCCCCTCCAGGGGTTGGATGCTGTTATCCAGTCGGCACCCGGTGGCCACTAGGTTGAGCGCGTCACCAGGTTGGCAGCCGCTGTAACGCAAAACGCAAGCTCCTCCCAACAAGAATCAAGCCTATTTCAAGCATCTAGCAAGTGCGAGGCAAAGTCTTTTCGTCGGCGCTATCGTATTCGCCTGGAGAATGACGCTCAAACACCGTGGGCGGCCATTCGAAGACGTGCTGAGCGTCGACCTCTCCTCCCTGAGGAAGAAGTCAGAACCCATCGCGTTGAGCGCATAGACTGAGCAGGGCGCGGACGCGCTCCTGCTCCGAAGAGTGGTAGCAGAGGACAATCGAGATGAATGCTCCGAATGGAAAAATTCAATCGCCGGAGCTGATTTTCAAACCTCTAGCGACAAGAGAGGAGTTCGACGGATACGACGAACTCTTGATCAGCACGTATCTGCGCGAACGAATATTTTCGAAGGCGTTCTTGCCGGGATCAGATGTAAGGCGATTTGGAGTTGTGGACGAGCAGGGGCGGATTGCTGGAATCTGCGGGCTGAAAGACCTCGATCGAGATCGAACAGAGTTCTTTTTGGCCCGAATACCAGTTAGCGTCTCCTCCAATATTCATATCAAGGAGGTGATTAATGTAGTAATTAGAAGGCCATACCATGGATCTTCGGCGTTTGCCATTCTCTGTGGTGGGGTCGCTGAAGCCGCTGTAACTTTCGGAGCTGATCTGCTTGTAGGAATTACCCGAGCGCCGCTTCTGAAGAGTTTTGTTAAATTTGGCCTTGATCCGGCCGTTCACGAACCGCTGCATCTGCTTGGAGATGAGAAGATCAACGACTTCATAATCTACTACGATTTCCGCGCTCCGGGCGCAGTCGAATACATGAGAGCTCGCACGTCGCGTGTCATTGAGCAAAGCCGGAGAATGGTCGTGCTGCGCTCGCAATATCTGGCGCGATCCCAAGACGTGAACTGCACCAGAACGGCGACTGTACCGCTCCGGAACTAAGCGCGTCCGAGCTTCCGCCCGAGCCAAGGGAACGCCTAGCATCATTCTCATCGATTGCGCCGGGGCTCGACCATGTCCGGTGTACGTTGGCAGTTCGACTTGTCAGTGTCTGACAGGTTTGGCCGGGCTCGACTCCGGCGAGCAACGACAAGAGCCGCGGGCCGCAGCCGCGGGCGTCAGAAATTTCCCTCCCGTCGCCGCGCGCTGACGGTCGACATGATCCACAAGATCAGTGAGACATGGAAAATTCCGGCTGACCTTCTCGTCCGTCCTTACAGGATCGAACGAGCCGCTTGACAGCGGCACTGTCGCGCAAATCCTTTCGGCGACGCGCGTCCGGCGTAGTACGGCATCGCGGCTCTTGGCGGCCTGTGGATATGGCAGCGTGGCTCTGGCGTAAGTGGCGCGCCGTGGCCGATGAAGATGGGCACTACTGTTTCGCCGTGGCGCCATGACGCAACGACCGCCCAAGCGATCCGGCCGGATAACCAGCGACGGACTGTGATCTTGCGCTACGCCTCATGGGCGGCTGTCTTCCCGATTTCACGGGTGGTCCGGTCACCCTTCGATTGCGGCCATTTCGATCAATCCTGGGAACGGCGCGATGGGCCAGAAGCAGAACAAGGACGCCGTGAGAGCGTGTGAGGTACCGACATTCAGCCTCCTCGAGAGGCGAACTGCCTAATTCATCGGCTCAGCCACCTTGGACGGCAGCGCTATTCCCGGCACAGGGAAAGCACGACAAATCTCAACGCTCTTCGATCTAAGGCGTGTGACGACCGCTGGATCTCCCTTCGACCCGAGAGATTCAGCAATGAACTCGGCAAGGACACGCATTTCAGATTCACCCATGCCACGAGTAGTCGCTGCCGGTGTACCGAGGCGAATGCCGCTTGGTTTGAGCGGAGGACGCGGATCATCGGGAATGATCTGCTTGTTTGTGGTTATACCGACAGTGTCGAGAATATCCTCGGCCGCGCTGCCGTCTAATCCGACGCTTGTCACCGTATCCACAACCATCATGTGATTGTCGGTTCCGTCTGTGATCAACTTCATCCCGCGTTCCATCAACGCTTCGGCAAGAATCTTTGCATTGCGCATGACAAGCCGTGCGTAGGTCTGAAAATCGGATGTCGCTGCCTTTTTCAGCGTTACGGCGGTCCCGGCCACAACGTTCATATGCGGCCCTCCTTGCAGTCCAGGGAACACGGACGCGTCGATCTTGCCAGCAAGGTCCCGACGGCAAAGGATGATTCCCCCGCGCGGCCCACGAAGTGTCTTGTGTGATGTCGTTGTCATGATGTCGAAACCCGCATCGAGCGGATTGCCTAGAACGTTGGCGGCGATCAACCCACCGTAGTGGCTCACGTCGGCCATGGTAAGTGCACCGACTTCATCGGCGATGCTCTTGAAGGCCGTGTAATCCAGATCGCGCGGATAGGAGCTGTAGCCGCATAGTACCAACTTCGGGCGGACGTGCCGGGCCGTTGCGCGGAGCTCATCGAAATCAATGGCCCCGCCCCTTGAAGGGTGCGTCTTGTAACGAGCGAAGTTGAACAGCCGCCCCATGTGCGACACGGGCGCGCCATGCGTGAGATGGCCGCCGTGCGACAGGTCCATCGCCAATATCGTATCTCCGGGCTTCAACAGGCCCAGATACACGGCCTGGTTCATTGGCGATCCAGACAGAGGCTGAACGTTGGCATGCTCGGCGCGGAAGAGCGAGCAGGCACGCTGGCGGGCTAGATTCTCTATTTGGTCAGTAAATTCTTGGCCGCCGTAGTACCGGCGCCCCGGATATCCCTCGGAATACTTGTTTGTGAAGACTGACCCAAGCAGTTCGAGAACCTCCGGATAAGTGTAGTTCTCGGAAGGTATCAGCTCAACGCCGTCTTGCTGACGGCGCTCCTCGCGCGCAAGAGCTAACGCAATTTCCGAATCATTGAGGTGGAGTTCATTCCGAAATGACGGCATGGTCTGGGCTCCCTAAGGCGCTGTATATTCAGCTGAAAGGTGCCCAGGCGATCGGCTTAGAACCCTTCGCGCTTCACCGTGGTCAATTCCACGTAAGCTCGCCAGTCGCGCGACGGAACGAATGAGCCTCACGACGCTCATCGTAAGCAGAAGACTATCCGACCCTTGGAGGGTTCACAAGAGATCATAGCTCATGTTCGGCGCTCAATTGTTGAGATCCAAATTCCGCTCCGGGTCATTCGCGTCGGCATTGCCATGTCCGCCCTCTGGTCCGCTATCGACAATACCCGACATTACCGGCCGAGAGCTGGGGCGCAGATCTCGACCGATTAGGACGGCAACCGCACGGCAGACACCATTTGCCGCCTTCGAGAGTCCCTGGTTTCCGCCTGCACAACAGAAACTTGTCGCGGTCGACTATAAGAACGGCGATGATTGGAATCGGATTCCGGTAAAGTACGAACCCACAGGTGGGTTAGCGCATTTCTTTGCCGCCTCATCCTTGGTCGGTCGGATCGGGCCAGAACCGCACACCGGGCAGTATGTCCAGCCATGCTCGGCAGTCACTTTGCGATCGTATGCGGCAAAGACCTGGCGAGCCTTCATCGAACGTCTTTCAACGTTGCGCCGAGCAATCCGCGCCAGAAAGCTCTCAGCGCCTCGGCCAGATCGCGCGGGTTGTCTTCCTGAACATTGTGACCGGCGCCCGCAATGTTGATCCACCGCCCGTCGGGGAACCGCGCGGTGAAGTCGCGGGCAGCGTCTTCGGTGACGATCAGACTTTCAGCGCCCCTGGTCAGCAGGAACGCTGCGGCCACGTCCGGGACACGCGCCTCGAAGCCAGCTAGATGCCCCAGGATCATGGGATAGTCCGGCGGACGACGGTGGTCTCGCTTCCACACGAGGCGTCCGTCTGCTCCGCGCTTCAGCAGGGTCTGCATCCGATAATGAAGGCGCTCTGAATCGCTCTTGGGACTAACTGCAAGAGCCATCTCCACCACTTCCTCTACCGTCACTGCGCCACCAAAGCCCGTCATGAAGGTGCGCATCCGCGCCGTTGCGGCGAACACGGGCCGTGAGGCCACATCGACCATCACGAGGCTTTCGGTGCGGTCCGCGTGGCGGAGCGCGAACTCGCAGGCCACCATTCCGCCCAGCGACATGCCGACGAGATGCGTGCGTTCGATCCCCAGTCCGTCGACAACTGCTAGGACGTCCGTCGCGTAGCCTTCTATCGAGTAGTCGTCCCCCCAATCGCTGGCGCCGTGGCCGCGCAGGTCGATCGCCACGAGCCGGAAGTCGGCTCGCAGCGCAAGGGAGACATAGTCCCAGGTTTGGGCGGTGAGCGAGCCGCCGTGCAGCAACACCACGACCGGACCCTCGCCGCCCCAATCGAGGGCGTGGATGTTGAGCCCGTCGTGCGTGCGGAAGCTGCATGACCGTGGCGCCGTGAGGTCGGTGAAGGCAAGGCCGAGCCGATGGGCTATTGTCGCGAGCGCCTCTGGACGCCAATCGTCCATCATCAAACTCCTTACTTAGGATACCCTAAGTAAGGTTCGCAAACGCAGGATGTCAATGGCCACGCGACAACGTCGAACACCGCAAGCGGCCAAGTTCGCAATCCTGGAGGCCGCGGAACGGCGGCTGCACGACGAGGGCCCCGAAGGCGTGCGCATCCAACGCATCGCCGCGGATCTGGGCATCACGGACGCGGCGGTCCACTACCATTTCGGCACCCGCGAAGCGTTGATGGGCGCCCTCCTGCGCCGTATCGGACGCCGGCTGGTGGATGACATTGAAGCGACCATCGAGGGCTGGGCGCCCGATCAGATCGACGTCGTCGCCCTCGGCCGGCTCTTTCAGCGTGCCTATTCGGACGAGCGGGCCGCCAGGCTCGCCCTTTGGCTAAACCTCACCGGCCGGCGGTTCAAAGGATCAGGCATGTTCGAGTCGCTCGTCGGACGAGTTCATCGAGCGCGGATGGAAACATCGCGGAAGGCGGGCCGGCCCGCACCGCCGATTTCCGACACCCAATACGCGATCGCCCTGTTGAGCGCTGCCCACATGCATGCAGCGATGTCCGGTGAAGCCTTGTTGGCAAGCGTCGCTGAAGACCCCAGCAGTCTCGACCAGCGCGGCTTCCTCAACTTCGCAGTCGAGCTAATCGCACGCCATCTTGCAAAGGCGTGATCAAACGGCGGTTTACTCTGATGCCGATCAGACCTCGGCGAGGTCCGCTTTATCCACGCGCTTGCATCATAGCGCCACAGCGAAATGAGTAGCGCCCCTATGATGTCGGAGCGCGCCACGCGCTCCTGCCGGTAAGCTGCCACGCGCCGCGATTTCTTGCGATGCCTCGCGGAGCTGTGCTCCTCGATCCCAAGGTTGTCACCACTTCTCGGCAAAAGGCCGGATGATGAGGTCAAATGTCCAGGTCGAAGGGTGTTGATGAGCCATGTGAAAGACTTCTTCCGCGATGGCATCCGGCTGGACGAACCACTCTTCGCGCGGCCCTTCCCATCCGGCTGGCGGCGGGTGCCAAGCCGGTGGCGTGCGGCCGCCCTCGCTTAGCCATGGAGCTTCAATGGACCCGTCAATGGTGACGTACCCGACATGGATGCGCTTGGGTCCCAGATCGCGTGCCAGGGATTCGGCGAGGATCCGCTGCGCAGCCTTGGTCGGCGCAAACAGCGCGTAGCTTGGGACGCCCCGTAGCGATGACGTGTTTCCTGTAACGACGATTGCTCCACGACCGGCCTCGATCATGTCTGGTGCGAGCGCGCGCGCGAGATGCAGCAGCGCGGTCGTGTTCACACGGAAGTTCCGTTCCAGTTCCGCAGGATCGACTTCGAGGAATCTTCCGAAAGTCGCGGAGACGGCGTTATGAACAAGTACGGAGGGTCGGCCAAGCTCGGAGCGCACTCTATCGATCGTGCCGGCCAGCGCCTCGAGGTCGCCGACATCGCAGGCGTAGGACTTGGAGCCGACGACTTCTTTCTGCAGCCTGTCCAAACGACCTCGGTTGCGGGCCAGCATCGCGACACGATAGCCGTCGCGAGCGAAGCGTCGCGCTATGGCCGCGCCGGTGGCGCCGCCCACTCCAGTCACCAAGCAAATCTTGCTCGTCATGGATGCCTCTCGGTCAAGACGCCGGCGGACGCGTGCGCGCAAACGCCGGTTCGTCCGCCAGGGCAGCAGCAATGGTGGTCAGCGCCGGCGCGACCGAGGCACGATCGAGGTCGGGGTACCACCTCGGTATGTATTCGAACGCGACGATGGCGCTGAGGGTGGCGATGTCCATCGACCTCGTGCCTATTGGACCGTTCGACTGGGACGCCGCGTCCAGGGCCTTCAGCCCCCCGATGATCTGTTGGCTATAACGCTCCAGCAGCTCGGACTGTGCAGAACCGGGGTGGCGCTGCTGCTCAAGGTAGAGAGCTGTGATCTGTTCGCAAACCGTCGTCGAAATGGCCGAAAGCCGCAGCGCTGCGCGGCGCGCAGCGCCTGATGCAGGAATGAGTGCACGTTTGGGCCCTGCCAGCTCGTTGATGTGATCGAGTATGGCGCCGCTATCAATGAGGCGTTCCCCGTCGTCGAGCACCAGCACCGGCACCTTGCCGACGGGATTGAGCTCGCGGGCGCGAGCAGGATTGGTGTAGCCGTTGAGGTCTTCATGCTCGTAGGGAATGGCGCGGGAAACCAGGGCTGCCGCAACTCGCCGTGCGTACGGGGAGACATAGGTGCCGATGAGCTTCATGGGCCGATTTCTCCCATTGCCTGAAATAGATGAATATGCATATACTATATAATAGCCAAGCCGACTGTCAATCGCTTTTCATAGTGGTAAAATACGACCAAGGAAGCTCGGTAATCCAGAATATATTTGCATATGATGCTATATACGTGCGCAGCGAGGGGGTTCTCCATGCCTGGAACAGCGGCTTCGGCGGATTTGGTGGCCTGCAACTGCGCGGCGCTGCGGAAAGCGGCCCGGCGCGTGAGCCTGGTATATGACCGCTATTTGGCGCGCAGCGGGTTGACTATTGGCCAATATGCAATTCTTGCCGAGATTGAACGCAGGGCCGAACGCGATCGCCCCACCCTCAGCGGGCTTGCGCAAGCGCTCGTGATGGATCGGACCGGACTTAGCCACACGTTGAAACCGCTCGAGCGTGACGGGCTGATCCGGCTTGAGAGCGATCAGCGCGATCGGCGGGCTCGCCTCATATCCCTGACAGCGTTGGGACGCGAGCGGACAGCCGCCGCGCGCTCATGCTGGGTCGATGCGCAGGCCCATTTCTCGAAGACTTTCGGCCGAGATCAGGCCATCGCTCTTCGGGCTCTCCTGAGGATTGTCACCGATCTAGATTTCGGCGAGACGCCGCGTTCTCCATTGGTCAGCAATTTCGATTGATGCGGCCAACGGCCGAACATCACTTTGACTTCCACCCGGGCGAGACGCACTCCAGGCATCCGCACGCGCGGTCGCTACGGCCCGGAAGAAGCCGCGGCTTCGCGGTGGCGCTATGATGCCGCAGCCAACCAAGCGGTCCAATCAGCCAGTCCGCGACGGCTTGCGATCTTGCGCCCCCTCACGGGCGGCTGTCTTCCCGATTTCGCAGGGCGGTTCGGTTACCCTTCGATAGTGGTCCTCTCGATCAACCCCGGGATCGGCTCGCCGCCACCAGCTAATTCGACTCGAAATCATGTGGGCCGGTATGGCATAGTGATGGGGCGTGCTCGCGATGAATGTCGTAGCGAACGCGCCTGTCCGAAGATTGTACGGTGGTCCCGTCCGCGCGGCCGCCGGTGACCCTGATTGGACAGGCCGCTCGCATGTTTGGGATCGGAGCGCGAGGGGATGTGAACATCCGTAGCGCTGGATTCGATTTTCGCGAGGTTGCCGAAAAATCCGAACATGCAGCGTTCCCTTGTGAACCTGTACGATTGGGTTTCCGCTTGGTGCCTTGCCAATCGGGTAGACAAAGCGAAAATAGGCACGGTCGAGCCAACCGCCCTCCTCCTCAAGCTGGGTGGCAAGTCGCGCGGTCCTTGGACGCAACAGATGCAATGTTAGCGCGAAGGTTGGCTGCGGCGTCCCTCAGAGATGGCATCGGTGCGCCGAAACTGTCGCGGCACGCGCATGATGCAATTTGATCAAGCCTATGACCTTTATTGCCCTATGGGGGAGCCGGCGACCCGTTTTCGCCTTCGCGCCCAGGGGTTGCATCTGGCCATGGACCGGCTTCGCTGGACATTGAACGGTCACGCTTTTGAGGAGAAGCTGCTTGACGTTGTGCAAGTCCGCCTGGAGTTAAGTCCCGCCACGGTAGATTTTTATGGCGTGTGCACGATCATGTTCAAGGACGGCACCGTGCTCACAGTTCTTGGCGGCAACCGCAGAGGTGGTTCGCAGCGCGCGCGAGCCGTCCTTTATCGCAATTTTGTTTCTGACCTTCATCACCGGCTCGTTCAGCAAGGGGCCGGCTCGATCGAGTTTATTGCGGGTGCGGCCTCCCAGCGACTGCTGATCGTCGGTGTGGCCGCAGTTAGTGTAATGTTGATCCTTGCGATCCCGGCGGCTTGGCGGAGGCAGCGCGCGAGGGCGTCATAC
>WNGJ01007210.1_pt1 | contig 11815 bp, 6 predicted proteins | sample 5400611 | NCBI WGS metagenome assembly WNGJ01 (sample SAMN13153375, study PRJNA577476) | soil metagenome | isolation source: 40 cm soil or saprolite under Garry oak tree replicate 1 | place: USA:California | collected 2016-06-15 | reverse complement strand
CCGTGGCCGCAACTTCCAGCGGCAACTCCTGCGGCGGAACAGTCAGGCGCCCCTCCATAGGCGTTTCCAAAAGGAGTGGCCCCGTCGCCCGGCAGGATGGAAATGTAGTAGCGCCTGGCTGGATCTAGATGGACGTCGCTGGTGGCTAAGGGCGTGAATCCATTTCCTGTGGAATCGGCCCGGCAAACGCCATTGCCGACATCGCACACGGCATTCACATGCGTGCCAGTGTTCGGATCGAAGACGGTCTGCCCGCCCTCGCAAGAGAGCTGACCAGTGCAGCCGGCCGCCACTACCGGCATGTAGCTGGTGTGGAAATTCACGCCAAACGTCAGAGGAACTGTGGTCCCGGCTGGCGGAGTACAGCCCGTAATCGGTGTGGAGGAGTTCGTGGTGCAGTTGGGGTCCACGTAGAAGGTGCGGTCTTCCTCAATAATCCAGCGATAGTCGGTGATCACCGTTGTTTTGTCATTGCCATCGAGAACCCGGACCTGAAGACCGCTACCCGCGGGGAAGTTCAGCGTCACGGCTCCGCTAGCGCTCGCACCCTGGGAGTTCTTGGCCGTGAAGCTAAAGGAGTAGCTGCCCGCCCCACTAACCGCGGCGGTGAATCCCCCGTTCGCATCCAGGAGGACCGTTCCACCGCCTGTCATCGCTATCGGAGTCGCGGGCGTCGTCGTGCTAACCGTAAGAGGATAGCCCGAAGCATCTTTGCAACCCGACAGAACGCCGGGAGTCTTGATGGACAGGGATTTGGCCGTGTTCGCGTTGAACGTCAGAGCACTGCACGCGACGCCGCCCACGTCGACTTGTGCACCTAGCGTCACTGTTGCTGTGACACCCGAAGAGCACACGCCCGCCGTTACAGAACCGTTCGCGCAATAGCTGAAGGAATCTGATGCAGCAGTCCCACTGGGAACATACGTGAATGTGCCATTCGCATTGAGAGTCACCGTGCCGCTAGTGGCAGCCGTGAGGAGCTGAACGCCGTAGACGTTCGTGTCGTTAGCGATCACACCTTTGCCGGTATCCGAAACAGTGAAGCTTTGCCCTGCAACCACGGAGTTGTAGGTGTCATTGCGGGCTACCGCACTCGTGAATACCGGGGCAGCGGGCAATCCAGCGCCATTGACGCTGATGTAAGCCAACATGCCGGCGTCGCGCGCAATGGAATTGCCCGACAGGCTCAACTCGCGGTCATACACGGGAAGGGCCGTGGTGCTCGCGGGCGCATTGATCATCACATCGTAAGTCTTGCCCGCAGCCATAAACACTTCGCTCTGAACACGGGGAAGGCCGGGCAGCGCGTTGCCATCTTCCGCGATCAGCGCGAAGCTGGCGGGCGGAAGAGCCGGAGCAACTGCGGTGCCTGTTTGTGAGCCGACGATCGAAGGCACGTGCATGCGCAAGCCGGCGTTCACCATGCGCACCAACACCTGTCCGGTGCCTGCGGTTAGGCCGGTCGCCGGAGAAGCCGCGAACAGTGAGCCTGGAGCGTTGGTTTTGTTGAACGCGACGCCGTTGATGAGGTAATAGAGCGGCGTGTAGTTTACCGCCGGCGGGTAGCATTGATGGTAGGTCGGCGAAGATGGATCGACGCAGCCGCCTGGCTGGCCGGACCACACCATCGTTTCGCTGAAGCCTGCCGTGCTGACTGCAGTTTGCACAGCCTTGTTTTGGACCGGGTCGATTTCGCTGAAGACCAGATTGGCCTCCGCATTGTAGGACACGACGCACGTGGCTCCCCCGACAGGGGTGTAAGCGCATCCCGTGGTTGCGGTCGCCGGGGCCACAGGCGTTGCCGACGGCGCTTCGGTAACCACCACCATGCCGTACAGACCCATGGGGCCCTGAATGGAGGGGTGTGTGCCAGACTCAAGCAAGTACGTGCCCGGGCGCGGGGTTGTCCAAGTCAAAGACGTTGTGGCTCCCGCAGCCACTTGCGTGGAGAACGATTGCACACGGTTGCCCTGCGTCGGCGGAACGCCTACCCCAGTCAACCCTGCACCGGGCGCATCACCGGCGATGGGCCATGTGAGCGGCTGGGCTTTGGTGTGGTTCGGACTCGGAGTGGATGTCGCCGTCGTCCCGAGACCGCCGCCCAACTGTCCCACAATCGTTAGCGAAGTGGGGACGGTGTTCCCGTTCAGAAAAGCAAGGTTGTTCGTGAGGTTGATCTGCAGGGTTTGTCCCGTGGGAACGGTGATGATCACGGGAGACCAGGTCCCAGCGGCCGCCAGCGGATTCAGGTTGGCGCACGTGGCTGTCGACGTGACGCCAGCAGCCAGAGCGGTACAAGCGTAGCCCCACATTGGCACCACCGAGCCATCAGGCAGAGTCACGGTGGCCGGCCCTGCGGTCAAATTGACCTGCTGCTGGGCAACGGCCACGCCCGCTCCGAGCAGGAGAACAGCTGTGAGGAATACCGCTGTCTTCAAGCAAGTTTTCAGATAGTTGAATCGCATCGCTCTTCTCCTGTTCACTAGTTGGACTCGTCAATGACGAATTCCCGGGAATCAACCAGCATCATCATCAACATTCCTCCGGGGAAAATGTTGTTGGTGGTAATCTCGCGCTCGTTGTGGGAGTGCCACATGAAAGCAAAGCCAGCTTCCGACCCGGGAGGATTCGCGATGGTGCCAGAAGGTGGAGTTGTTCCCGTGGGGCCGACCGCGCGGACTGTGGCATTCGGACCGAGATAGGGGCTGCCCCCAAACCAAGCGCCGTTGGCAAAAATGTTCGGATCGGGCAGGGTAGCTGGGCCGCCGCCGGCAACATCGCCGAAGGGTGCCACTTGCAGTGGCTTGTTGTGGTCCTGACACCACTCGTAGTAGTTAATGGCAGTCTGCGCCGCGGCCGCGGTGTTGTAGCCGTTGGCATCCGGATTACAGGGAAGCGTGGCGTTAGGGTCAGTAGACTGGGGATTGTGACCGTACGCATCCCAGTTGAGGCCCTTGGCGGTCCAGTAGAAAATCCCGTCAAACGCCTGTCCCGGCGTCGTGTCCGTGGTGAACTCCAAGCGTCCGGCGAGCTTGGTCGCGTCGTTCTGGCTGAGAATCAGGTTTCCGTCGCGCGCTAGGATGCGCACGTGGTTGCCGTGCTCGTGGAACGGGTGTTGCCACCGTCCCTGGCCGATGACGCGAAGGAGAGTCAATTCCCCGGGATGCATGTGCGGGTTACCGTTGTACGGCTGGTGTTGGTATTGCGTCGCATAGTTGGGGTCCATATCATCGGGCATCGAGCGTCCGTTGATCATGAAGTAGGTGGGTTGGTACGGTTCGGTCGGAACCTGCAAAGTCGTTGGACAAGTTGGCCTGCTGGCATTAGGAGTGCAATTCGCGATCGCTGCGACCTGCGCCTCTGCCTGGCGGTGAATTTTGGGATCCATTTCGGAAAACTGGAACAGGTATTCGCGGTCGTAGCAGGTGCTGGCGTGGTCGTACGCGGCTGCCGCCAGGCGGAAATCTTGCTCGGTGCCGAGACCGTTGGTACTCGCGTAATTCGACACCCCGAACAGGTTCGAGCGAGTCGCCGGGCTCGTGCAGGTGGTCGGGACGCTGGCCGGCAGCACAATGATGGCGCCGTAAAGGCCCATCTCGACCTGGAGGTCGCCCTGGGTTCCGCTGTAATACGCACGCGTACCCGGGGACGAGGCGGTGAACGTGTAGGTCACCGTGCCGCCAGGCACGGCCTCCTGCGTGAGCAGGCCGGCTACGCTACCCGCGCCACTCGCTGTCACATTGAAGCCGGGGAACAGAATCGAAGTGTTGCCGGCCGCGGCAGGAAGATTATTTGTTAGAGTAACAACGACCGTCTGCCCCTCTGTGACGATCAGCGTCGGGCCGGGAACCTGCATGGTGTTGCAAAAGGGCGTGGTTGTTATTGTGGCGGGACGGAAGCTCGTCGAGGAGGGAGGGGTTGTACAACCGTAACCCCACGAGTATACCGACGCCCCATCCGGCTGGCTCAGGTAAGCAGCTTGCGCCGTCAGGTTGAAGGTCCCCCCGGTGATGCCTGGAGCTGCGGCGTGAGCTGTAGAGGAAAGCAGCAACGCGAGCACCAGCAAAACAAACAGTCGAGTTTTCGAAATCATCATTTTCGTGTTCGTCGCATTCATTGCCGCTCTCCTAGTAGATGTGGACCTCGGTCATGAGCCCGCCAAAGTTTTCCGCGTCGTTAGACAAGTGGTCGAGATTCGGGGTGTAAAGGTAATAGGTACCCGTCGCTATCGGTGCTGTGCAGGCTGTCCCCGGTACATGACCCGCGTCCGTGCAAGTGTCCAGAATGACGTCGAGCGACTCGCCGCCGCCTAGCGTGATCGAGTTAGTGTTGTAGTACATGTTGTTTCCGGCTTGATCGCGCAAGAGCTTGGCGTTGAAGCCGATCACGGTCATGGGAATTCCGAGCGAGGCCAACGTTTGATATTCCGTAACGTCCAGGTCGGAAATGCGCAGCAGCGCTCTTCCGCCTACAGGAATGTTGATGATCGAAGGCAACGGCTGGGCGAAATGCATCTTGCCATCCGTCACTTGCGTGGCCAGGGGACCGGGTGTGACGGTGTCGGGGTAGCTCCGCCCGTTGAGCAGGAAATACTTGTCCTTCATGTCATTGAATTCTTCGGGGTTGAAGGTCATGCCGACAAAGTGAAAGTTGGGGTCGAAGCCATGAATCTGAATGGGATACTCGACGTCGTAGTAGGTCGAGCCGTCGCCGTCGTTATAGGCGTAGCCAGCCCTAGGCCCGTTAGTGCCGCTCACCGCTGCGTTATAAACGGCTGCTGTGTTCGTCGCCCCGGTATTGACAGCCGGCAGGGGATTGCTGCACAGGATGTCTTGAGTGGAATCGCACTTCGTGCGATTGTCGAGCTGCTGCTGCTGGAGGGCGGCATAGAGAGCAGTCCCGGTTGGGACCCGATCCTGGCGTGGACGCACATAGAGCTGCGCGACCATACCCATCTGCAAGTGCTCGGGAGGGGTGATGTGGCAGTGCCAGAAGTAAGTCCCAGCATCTGGTGCCATGTAGTAATACGTGAAGCTGCCGCCGATGTTGATGGCCACCGAGGCGTCCGGCACGCCGTCGTAAAATGAAGAAGCGTTGGGATAGCCGTGGAAGTGGACGGTGTGTTGCTCGAACAGGTCCGGGCGCATGATCATGCCCACGTTGGTCAGGGTAAAGAAGACTTCGTCGTCCTCATCAAACGCCAGCAGCGGCGCGGGAATGTTGCCGTTCATGACTCCCACGTCGATGATCGCCCGAGGATCCACATGCCCATCAAGACAAGGAGCGGTGCAAGTACCGTTGGCTATCGCATCGGCATCGGGGGCCAGGCCCACAGCGCCGTTGTAGGTAAACGTGCCACCCAGCAGCGGGTTTGGACCGGAGTTTGGCGTGTTTCCCTGGACGGTTGTGGCGGGGTCGCCGGGCAAAAACGTGCCGGAATACACGGTGTTGAAGACGTTCGGGAACTCTGTGCCGGGCAGGCCGTTCGCGATGTCCGCAAGCCCAGACAGCGGCCCGAAGGAAAACATGTAAGTCTGCGTGCCGTCGCCCATGGTCGAGAGGCCGTCACCACCTCCGATTTGCTGACACTTGATCGCGCCGTTCACGTTGGCAGTCGGTGCAAGGAACCCGCTCGCGTTCACCCCCAGGGTCGTCGGAGCGCTGTATGCAGGTTCGGAATTGTTATCGTGGAGTGTCGATGGGTGCGTGATGGTACTGGCTGGGCATTGCACCCGGAATGACTGAGCATTGCCTACGAGCGGCGTCAAACAGCACAGCAGTAAAAGCCCGAGAGCTTGGAACAACTTTTTCATAATGGCCTCGCGTGTTTGCACGTGATTCGAAGCTTCTCGACCGGGATTTACCGGAAGAGTGTGGGGAGATTAAAGGTGAAACCGAACCCTCTTTTTGATTGCTGACAAACAACTCTGCGGGAAGGGGCGTAATTCAACATATTTTACAGTTTTTACAATTACACTTAGATGGGCTAGAAGCTGTAAATCGGCATTACATCCGTGGTCGTCGGATTTGAGCAGAATTTTTCTGCCAGGCGAGATATTGCCTTGTCGAGAAGAGGACAATGGGGACTCACAGTGCCTTGCTGGTCGGCCCACGCCTTATGAGTCTGTGATGTGCGCAATGGCATCACCGCCAAAAACCAGATCGGCTTGCCGCCATCTGTCTTTTTGTGGACGGATCTGGTGAGGGAAACTAGCTGCGGTTTTGTCCTGTAAATTTATAGCCGGTGCCGGAAACCGTGACGATCAGTTCGGGCCGCTTCGGATTTTCTTCCAGCTTTTGTCGAAGGCTTGCGACATGAGCGTCCACCGTGCGCGTGAGAGAATCCGCCACGTAGCCCCAAACGGCCTGTAGCAGTTCCTTACGTGGAATCGTTGTTCCAGGGCGTTCAACGAAGTAGCGGAGAAGCTGAAATTCGCGACCTGTCAGATAGACCGGTGTTCCAGCTCGCGTAACTTTCGATCGCTTCACATCCATAATGATCGAGCCAAATTCGTGGATCGCTTGCCCCGTTTTTATGGGTACGCGGCGCAACAAAACCTCGATCCGAGCGATGAGTTCAGCGGCCTCAAACGGCTTGGTCACATAGTCGTCCGCGCCAAGCTTCAGTCCCACCACCTTATCCGTGGTTTGGTCGCGAGCGGTCAGGATCAGGATGGGAGTGGCCATTCCCGCTTGGCGGATGTCGCGGCAGACATCAAGTCCGCTTCGTGACGGCAACATAAGGTCGAGAATGATTAAGTCAAAGGGCTGGTTGGCAGCTTTCTCGGCCGCTTCGAGTCCATCGACGGCGGTGTCAACGACGTAACCCTCTCCCCGAAGCCGGTCGCCGAGGGTCGCCCTTAATGCTGCTTCATCTTCTACGAGAAGGATGCTCTCAAACATGTTTCATTGTCCTGTCGTTTCTTGCAGTCGTGACTCGTTGACGAGTTCCTCCGCGGTTGCCGCAGGCAGGTGCAAGGTGAAGGTACTTCCCACACCAAGTTCACTGACAACGGAGATTCTTCCTCCCAGGGCTTCAGCGATGCGCTTTGCCAACGCCAGCCCCAAACCCGTCCCATGAATTTGAGCAGCCACAACCTTGGGGCTGCGGTAGAAAGGTTCAAAAATACGTTGCAATTCCGAAGCGCTGACGCCCTCCCCATGATCCTGAACACTAAACCTGATTTCTTTAGCATGACCCTCTATCTCATGACCCGTGGCGGACAGCCCGATCCAGCGTTCCTCTCCGCCGTATTTGAGGGCATTGGCAATCAGGTTTCGCAAACAGGCATTCACCGCCGACAAATCGCCCAATACGGGCGGCAGCCCCGGTTCAATATGCTCCTCGAGCGTGCCTCCCTCCTCTTCGATTTCCTCGTTCACATTTTTCTTAACGGCTGCAAGGATCGCAGATACCGGGAGAGGACCCACGGAATACCTCGTTTTCCCGGCTCGCGTGGAAGCAAACAGCAGGATGCGGTCGACGAGATCGATCAGCCGGCGTGTCTGGCTGGTTAGAATGGAGCCGTAGAACTTTAGATTCTTCCTTCCTTCCACGTACCCGTCTTTGATGTTCTCGCTGGCGGAAAAAATGGCCGCCAACGGCGTGCGCAGTTCGTGCGAAACCGACGCCACGAACTCCATTTGCACCTGCGCGAGCTTTTGTGCGCGGTGACTCGAAAAAACCAGCAGACCTATGTTCACGGCAAGGAGCGACAGCACCACGCCGCCGATGATGAGATTGCGATACAAGACGCTCTTTGCAATTTTTCCCACCGGTCCTGTCCGGTGCCGGAGGATCAATACCCACGGTTTGTCGAGCGATGCATATCGGAAGACCGGGAACCAGACCGGCCCTGCAAAGCTGCGCCAATCTTGCTCCGATGAATTCGGGCTGTGTTTTACGGCCTCCCAGAACTCGGCCTTAACATTGTTAGAGGACGAGCCGAAGATGTTCATGATGGAGTCGAAGCCGCCCATATCTTCGATCCTAAGCGTCGAATCGGAGGAATAAATGATTCTTGGCTTATCGTCGGCAGCCACAACCGCGAGCTTGTATTCCAGCCCGTCTGGACCGCCAAAATGCCGGCTCGCCAACTCTGGAAGGATCCTATCCTGGATCACGCGGAGGTTCAAAACGACGACAAGCCAATCCACCGCGACGCGATCGATCGGAGTCTGAGAGTTCAACGGATTGGCGTGATGGACCACGGGGTGAACCAGTGCAGGGATTCCTTCGTCAAGCTGCCAGCCAGCGAGCGCATCGGTGCGAGAGCCGGGAGTCCGCACCTGATTGCTTCTGGGCCCGCTCTCGTTTTCCGATGAACTTCCATATTCCCAAGCCCGCTTCGCCACACTTAGGTTAGAGGAATTCGCCTTTAGTCGAGCCAGTAGCGTTTCCAGTTCTTGCGGCACGCCTACGCTGTTCCGGGTCTTTGTGTTTGGATCGAGCCGCAGAAGTTCCGGCTTTCCCGCCGAGTTGGTTTGCCAATCATAGATCTCCCGAACAAGGTCCTGGTTTGGATATGCACCCTCGGCAACTTCGCTGTTTATCTCATCCCCATTCCATTCGGCGTACCGCTGAAGGTAATCATTCCAACCATCATGCGCACCGGAATCCGGTCCGACCTGTAGGGCGACGCAGACCGCTGACAACTCGTCGTAAAGATCACGCTGCCATCTCGTCATCAGGGACTGCAGGTTGCTGCCAATGCGCACTTCTGTCGCCGCACTTAGCTGCGTGGCCCACTTGTATTGCAGAAATGCGACGATCACCCACAGCAGCGCCATGCCCGACAAAACACCGATGCGAAATACGGACGACATTCGAACGCCATCTCTTTCCATCGTCTTGTTCTTAACTCCGGGAGAGGTTCGCATCAGATTCCTCCCAGAGCCACACAACTACGTAGCTCTCGAATGGGAGGCGTATGGTGCAACGCTATCGACTGCATTCTGGTAGGCACCCACGCCTCCCGGTAATGGCTTCTGTCGTGCGCCGAGATTGCGAAACCTCCTGGTCGCTGTCGGTTTGGCATCCCATCCAAAACAAGCTGAACGAGCACGATACCAGGTCAGGAAAAAAGCTTTGCTTCCCAAATCATGACACATCTAAAGAGACTTTGAGAAGCTGCATGCACAAATATGGTTTTTTAGAAGTCAAGTGCCCGGAACCAAGCAGAAGACGCCCGTTGGTTAAGAGGCGGTTTCAAAGAGGCACTTTCCTGTGCAACACGGCAAAGCGTGATATATTACTAATCAGTTAGGACTCGGACGATTGGTTCTGCGTCCTGGCGTATCCACTTTTTGATCCCAATTGACTCCTCGAGGAAAAAACTGATTCTTATGCCCTCTCGTATTGGCAAACAAGCATTCGTTGTCGGAGCCGGTATGACAGGGTTGACGGCGCGTCAACATTCTGGAGAATGAAAACCTACCGAAGGAAGCGGCCCACAGAGCGGGGCCTCCCGCAATGTAGGCGCTGGCATGCTCTTCTGGCGCGCGGCCTTCAGGCACTAAGCCGTCTCTTCCCCGGTTTTGTGCCGCGTCGGTCGAGATGGCGGGTGGACAGCTTCTTCAGGGCAGCATCAGAAAGACTTTGTTCCCGTTAAGCACGCAATCTAACTGAAGAGGCGTGTTCTTCTTCTTTGTCAACGGGAAGTACAGATAACCGGCCACGGGCGCCGAAGCGGTGCCCTCCGGCAGGCCCTTCTCACTCAGCTCGGTTAACATCGCGTCGCGATCGCGCTCCGACGAGCCCGAGTGTGAACCGGGCTCGCTCACTTCAATGGCGACACCGGCCTCGGTGTAAATACCGTGTCCGGCATACGTTCCGGATTCGCGACCGACGCCAACCGAAGGAGAGACAGTGATATCTCGCTGCGATTCGGCAGACTTCTGAATGCTTGCTGCCACCACCTTGGCGCTGGAAGGTTTCACGGCCGTCTCCGTCCCCACCAGGCGCACGGAAAAGTCATCGAGCGACACCGCTTTGGGCTTGTCCTTTGCAGGATAGAACGCAACCTCGACGACCAAGCAGCAGCGATTCACCTCGGAAACGAATGTTTTGCGCACTTCGTCGGAAGTAAGCAACGCTGCACCCACGCTGACGCCGTCTTTCTCCGCATGAGACGGGTAGCGATTGGCCGAGGCCTTGGGCACGGTTCCTCGAGGACCCGATGCGACAACGGGGGCTGCAGCCAACCATAGCAAACCCAGCGGAATCTTTCTGTTCATGGCTTGACCCCCTTTTCGCGCGCTCCATCTGGCGCTTCTTCTGGCTCCAACCGGGCGAGAACCTTCAATGATTTTCTGCTAAGGATATAGATCCGCTGGTGAAACGCCTTATGTCTGTTTGCGGAGAGGGACAGGTCGTAAGCGCCGGAGTCGAGCCACATAGTCTTCAACTGGTCTGCCCTACCTGCGTACCCGCCGTCGATGTACACTTCCGCCGTCTTCGGATCAGCCGTCAATTTGACTTGTCCCTTGTCTTCGGCGTACGCCAAGCTACCGGAATAAGCCGGATTTAGGAGAGAAGGATAAGCGCACCAAAACGGGTCGCAAAAGAAAGCAGGATATGCCACTGCATAGGGATAAAAGCCGAACACGCGGTAGGGATAATAACAGGGTCCGGAAAAATACGAATACCCCAATCCAAACGAGACGGTACCAAGCCGGACGTGAATTTTCTGCTGAGGCTTGGTGTCCTTCTTGTCCTTCGGATCCATCTTCGGTGCCGCCGGAGTTTGATCGTCGGCTTGTTTTGATGAGTCTGACCCGGCGGAAGCCGCCGTCTCTTCTTGCATGGTAGTTAGCGCCTGCTGGGGGATGGCCGTCGCAAGCATCGCATGGCCGGTGAGAAGGGTGATAAGGAGAAGCACTCTAGCAGCCACGGTTCACCTCCCTGGCTGGCCGAATTCCTTGTACGTACGATGCCATCTGACCGTTAGCGGTTTCCCACGACCTGTTTTAATGGTCTGCATTATCGATGGCGTGTAAAACCGCAAAAAACATATACCAGTTATGCTGCGCCCCAACAGGGTCTAAGGTCAAATGCATGTTCTACTACTTCCACCAATCGCTACTCTCCCGCCGTGAACAGAGAAGGCATGAACGCGAATGGGAAACATGTCGGCGCCGACTCCGCATCGCTTTGCTCCCTTGCTGGGTGCGGTGGCGACAGCGGTCATGCGCCCCACAAGGATCTCTCCCGGTACCAGCACACCGTTTACTGCGATTCCGCCTGAAGGCCCGAGCCGAGGCATCCGAGTCGCCGAACGAATAGCTCGGAAACGGTACTCGCGCTACTCCGCGGTATAGGTAATTTCCATGCGATGGATGAGAAAGCAAGAAAGAACGAGGACAGCGACAGAGAGGCAAAGCAAACCCAGGATGGCGAGCACGGGTGCGACCGGCTCGGCGACCACCGTGAAGATCGCCAGGGGTCCCTCGACCGGCAACTCGACCGGACAGAGATGCCTCAGATAGGAGGTCACGCTCAGCCGTTGAGCCCACGCGGGCAATATAGGAGCAATGGTTTCCCACCCCATCAGGACGAGCCCCGGGACGATCGGATTTTTGAAAAACAGGCTCAGAGCAAGAAACACAGAACCATATCCGATACACGCCAAGGCCGTCACCAGCAGATAAGCGCCTAGTTGATGAAGACCCGGCCCATCAAAAATGTAGGACCAGCCGGCCGCACCAAATCGGTCGTAGGTCAAGTAAAAGCAAGCGAGAACAGCGCTTTCGAAAAGAAAGATGGAGATTAACGTGCCCGCCAGGAATTTCCCGATGACCAGTACTTCTCTTCTCA
>WNGJ01023889.1_pt1 | contig 11817 bp, 11 predicted proteins | sample 5400611 | NCBI WGS metagenome assembly WNGJ01 (sample SAMN13153375, study PRJNA577476) | soil metagenome | isolation source: 40 cm soil or saprolite under Garry oak tree replicate 1 | place: USA:California | collected 2016-06-15 | reverse complement strand
GCAGAAGCGACAGTGCGTTGTCTCGTGTCGCGCTCGTGGCGATGGGCATTTGGGCCACGCCTCGAAGCTATCACTCCAAGCTTGGAATCGTCTGAGGACGGCGAACAGCCGCCTGGGCAGGTCAGAGTTCGTATTCAGATTGGCCCAGGTTGCACTAGGTTGACAACCCTGCGGCGAACCGCAATACCTCCATCCCCAGTTCGATTCTGGGCGTCGCCTCCAACGATTTCGAGTACGCCGAATTGTCTGGGGCCGGACGCCCCCTCCCCAATCCCGTGGCCGTCGCACGCGACTCGGCCCCGACGCCCGGCCCCTACGGCGAGCATAAGTCGACTATGTCGTCAAGTGAACGAAATAGAACCGAAATGTGACTTAACGATTCGGATGAAACAGATCTCACGAAAGTTGGCCTAGTCAGGCTCGGCTTGCGGGGCTACCTCGACCCGCCGCTCACCGCGACGGCAGCTCCGCCACCGGCCTGCTGTAACCCGCCCCGTATGGGCGGCTGCAGATTTGAATCATCGGACGAGTGGCTGGGGTTGCCGGTGTCGGCGGTACCGGCGGTGCCCTGGTTCGAACCGTTCTGGCCAGGGATTGTCAGCGCCGCGATCAGCGTGAACACGCCCAGCAATGCCGTCGCCCCAATCGCTACCGCCGCGCAGAAGCGACAGTGCGTTGTCTCGTGTCGCGCTCGTGGCGATGGGCATTTGGGCCACGCCTCGAAGCTATCACTCCAAGCTTGGAATCGTCTGAGGACGGCGAACAGCCGCCTGGGCAGGTCAGAGTTCGTATTCAGACTCCCTCGCTACACTTTGGTTCAGGGTGTTCGGAATTTGATCTTTACCCGTGGAGAAAGGAGCTAGCCAGTTATGGCCCTTTCGCCAATCAAGATGCCGCAGCTCGGTGAGTCGGTCACCGAGGGCACCGTCGACAGGTGGCTGAAAAACGAGGGCGACTTCGTCAAGCGCGACGAGCCCCTGGTCGAGGTAATTACCGACAAAGTCAACGCCGAGATCCCCTCGCCGTTCGAGGGCAAGCTGGTCAAGATCACCGCCGCCCAGGGAGAGACGGTCCAGGTCGGGGCGGTGATCGCACAGATCGAAACCGCCGCCGCGGCCTCCGACAAGGCCGAGCCTTCGGCGAAGCAGCCCCAGGCGGCGGTGACCGAAGGGGCGGCTGAGGCTGCCGGGCCGGCGGTCCAGGCCCCTGCACCGGGCGGAGGCGACGGCAATGCCCGCCTCTCCCCCGCCGTCCGCAAGCTCGCGGCCGAGCACAACCTCGACCCGACCACCCTGCGCGGCAGCGGCCTGGGCGGCAGGGTGACACGCGACGACGTGCTGGCGGCCGTCGGCGGCAAGACCGCGGCCGCACCTGCCGCCACCGTTCCGGCAGCGCCGGCACCCGCTCCCCAGCGCGCCCCACAGGCGCCTCGGGACGGCTCTCGTGAGGAGCTCGTGAAGCTCAGCGTCATGCGGCGCTCGATCGCCGAGCACATGGTGCGCAGCCTGGCCACGTCCCCGCACGCATGGACGCTGCAGGAGGTCGACGTCACCAACCTCGTTCGCTATCGGGAGTCGGAGAAGGAGGGCTTCAAGGCCCGCCATGGCGTCGCGCTCACCTACCTCCCCTTCGTGGCTCAGATAGTCTGCGACGCCCTCAAGGAGTTTCCTTGGCTCAACTCAACGTGGGCCGACGAGGGCGTCATCCTCAAGCGCTACGTCAATCTGGGCATCGCCGTCTCGATTCCGGACGGCCTCATCGTTCCGGTCCTCAAGGACGCGGACCAGCGTGGCTTCACCGACCTGGTGCGGTCGCTGAACGACCTCATCGAGCGCGCGCGCAACAAGCAGCTCAAGCCCGATGACGTTCAGGGCGGCACGTTCACGCTCAACAACACCGGCGCCACGGGCTCGGTCGCGAGCCAGCCGATCATCAACCAGCCGCAGGCGGCGATCCTGACCACCGAGTCGATCGTGCGCCGCCCGGTGGTGATAGGCGATGGAATCGCGGTGCGCAACATGATGAACATGGCTCTGAGCTTCGACCATCGCATCATCGACGGCATGATGGCCGGGCAGTTCCTCGGCTTCATCAAGAAGCGCCTCGAAGAGTGGACGGCCGGTAGCATCCGCCTGTGAGCGATCCGACCCCCCTGACGCCGCAAGCCATCCCGTCGTGGATTCGCGTGCGCGTCACAGAAGGCGAGAACTTCAAGGACCTGAAGCAGATCGTGCGCGGCAGCCGCCTGCATACCGTCTGCGAAGAAGCGCGCTGCCCCAACATCTTCGACTGCTGGAATCGCCGCACCGCCACCTTCATGATCCTCGGCGACGTGTGCACTCGCGCCTGCCGGTTCTGCGCCGTCACATCGGGCCGGCCCTCGGAGCTCGACCTCGGCGAGCCGCTTCGCGTTGCCGAATCGGTAGCGGAGCTCGGGCTCCGCCACGCTGTGATCACGTCGGTCGACCGCGACGACCTCCGCGATGGCGGCGCGGGCATATTCGCGCGCACGATCCGCGCCATCCGCCGGCGCAGCCCGCGGACCACCATCGAAGTTCTGACCCCGGACTTCCAGGGCGACCTCGAGTCTGTCCGCACCGTCGTCGAGGCGGGACCCGACATCTTCAACCACAACACAGAGACCGTGCCTCGGCTGTACGCACGCATCCGGCCGAAAGCGGTTTACGCCAACAGCCTGGCCCTGCTGCGCCACGTGAAATCACTGGCGCCGCACATGACGACCAAGTCGGGGCTGATTGTCGGCCTCGGGGAAACCGAGGCCGAGCTTCTCGAGGTGTTTCGCAACATGCGCGCGCACAACATCGACGTCCTCACCGTCGGCCAGTACCTGCGGCCCAGCAAGAAGCACACCGAGGTCGTGCGGTACTACCCGCCTGAAGAATTCGTCGAGCTGAAGAAGAAAGCGATGAGCATGGGCTTCGGCCACGTCGAAGCCGGCCCCCTGGTGCGTTCCTCATATCACGCCGATGAGCAAGTCCCCGCTCGTAAGAGCCTGCTGGCTGGGTAGCACCCCCTACCGCGCGGCCTGGGACCTCCAGGCCGAGCTGGTGGGCGCCGTGCGCGACGGACGCGCGCCCGACACGCTGCTGCTCCTGGAGCACCCGCACGTGTTCACGATGGGCAAGGCTGCGACCGCCGACCACCTGCTCTGGAACGAGGACGAGCGCGCCCACCGAAGCGTGGACGTGGTCTGGTCCGATCGAGGTGGCGAGGCGACGTACCACGGCCCCGGCCAGCTGGTTGGATACCCGATCCTCGACCTGACGCATTTCGGCATCACGATCCCTGAGTACCTGCAGAGCCTCGAGAGCTCCTTGATCGACTACCTGGCCGAGCTCGGGATCGCGTCCGAGCCCGGCGAACGTGGCCTTACGGGCGTCTGGTCAAAAGGCGAGAAATTGGCGGCCATCGGCATCAAGTTGAATCGACCGGTGGTCAGCCATGGCTTCGCCCTGAACCTCACCACCGACCTGGCCTACTTCGACGGCATCGTCCCTTGCGGCCACGTCGACAAACGTCCGACCTCTGTGGCTTCGCTGACGGGCCGCCAGGTAGACGTCCAGGCCGCGGCAGCGACTTACGCACCACACTTCGAGGAGTTGTTCGGCGCCACGCTCGAGTGGACGGCCACGGATTCACTGGTTCCCTCTCAACCTGCGGGGGCAGGCGCCGGCCCACATCCGGAATACTGAAGGTCCCTTATCGGGTATTCATACCGTGCGTTCTTGTGTCCACGACGATCTGGGCGGCGAGCTCCATGGAGCTGGGACGGCGCCTCGGGACGCGGGTTCGCGATCTGCGGGGTATCTTCCCGGCGTACTTATTACGGTGGTTTGGCCTGGGTTTGGCCGTTCTATTAATCGGGTATCTCGCATATGAACATGGATTCCTACCGAAAAAAGGCAGAGCGGGAGTCGAGCCGCGGTGAGCTCGTGCGGCTGGACAGCGTCTCGATGGACGAGGACGACGAGATCCTCCCGGACTTCGAAGCCGAGGTCGACGGCCGGCGCGTGTGGGTGACCGCCGTGCTGGAGCGCACCGCGGTCATCGAACCGGCCCCGGGCGAGCCGAAGGTCCTGGTGAACCGCCGGCGCCTCCTGGTCGACCCCAGCCAGCTCCGCGTCCGCCACCTGGCGAGCAAGGAAGCGGCCCGAAGGGGTCGTGAGGCCGCCCGCCAGCTTCGGCTGCAGGAGCACAACCCGGCCGCCTGAGGTCGGGCCGCCCGGCTCCAGACCTCGGGGGAGCCGGCGGGGCGTTCTGGTAAACTTCGGTGTTGCCGAACAACGTGTTCGGCACTTTTCATTTCCGCGGCAGCACAGGCCGCCGCTTAGCCCGAGGAAGCCCGCCAATGAACAAGATCATCGATCTCGTCTCGCTCGCCAGCATCGTCCCTCCCCCCAACCACGAGGTCAGCGGCGGCTTCACTGCGATGGTCAATGGCGAGCAGGTGCGAGTACGCGCCGTGCTGGAGAGGACGGTCGTGATCGAGCACCACGAGGGCGGTGAGCGCAGCGTCGTCCGTAAGGACAACTGCATGGTCAAGCCGTCGGCGGTCGCTTTCGTTCCGGGCAACCCCAACAACGGCGTCGGGCCGAGACAGTGGCGCCGGCTCCCTGGCAAGCCACCGGCCCCGCCGAGGGCTATCCCCTAAGCCCGACTCAGTCGATGTAGCGCTGGGCGACCAGCGTCAGGAACTCGGGAAACTCCTCGGCCAGCGCGACCTCCTCGAACACCTGCCGCGCTTCGCTGAACCGGCCCTTCTTCCACAGCTCTTCGCCGTGCTTGGCGCGCAAGGTGGTCATCTCGTCATCCGCTATCTCTCGCACGAGATCCGGGGTCACGCTCGCCCCTTCGGCCAGCCGCGCCGCATGCCGGCACCACTGCCAGACCTGCGATCGCGAAATCTCGGCGGTGGCGACGTCCTCCATCAAGTTGTTGATGGCCGCCGCCCCCACGCCGCGCATCCACGACTCGATGTACTGGATCCCAACGCTGACGTCGAGCCTCAGCCCACCCTCCGTGATCGTGCCTCTCGGCACACGGACGTCACTTAGCTGACCCGCGGTGACCTGAACGTCGGGCCGCTGCCGGTCGAGCTGGTTCGGGCTATCGCCTAACACTCGATCGAAGGCTTCGGTGGCAATGTCCACCAGGTCAGGGTGCGCGACCCAGGTGCCGTCGAAGCCATCCCCCGCCTCGCGGTCCTTGTCCTCCTTGACCTTCGCCATCGCGACGCGATTCACCTCCGCGTCTCGTCGCGATGGGATGAACGCCGCCATCCCCCCCATCGCGTGCGCGCCGCGCTTGTGGCACGTCTTGACCAGCAGCAGTGTGTACGCGCGCATGAATGGCACCGTCATGGTTACCTGCGCGCGGTCAGGAAGGACGAAGTCGGGCCGATTACGAAACTTCTTGATGATGCTGAAGATGTAGTCCCAGCGTCCCGCGTTGAGCCCGCTCGAGTGATCCCGCAGCTCGTACAGGATCTCCTCCATCTCGAACGCGGCCAGGATCGTCTCGATGAGAACGGTGGCTCGGATCGTGCCTCGCGGAATGCCGAGCGCATCCTGCGCGAAGTTGAAGACGTCATTCCAGAGCCGCGCCTCGAGGTGGCCTTCGAGCTTGGGCAGATAGAAGTAGGGACCGCTGCCCTTGCCGAGAAGGCGCTTCGCGTTGTGGAAGAAGTACAGGCCGAAATCGAAGAGGCTGCCGGAGATCGGCTTTCCGCCAGCCAGGACATGGCGCTCGTCGAGATGCCAGCCGCGGGGACGCACGACCAGCGTGGCCACCTTCTCGTTGAGCCGGTACTCCTTCCCCTCGGGGCTCGTGAACGTGAGGGTCCTCTCGATCGCCTCGATCAGGTTGACCTGGCCCTCGACGAGGTTCGACCAGGTCGGGGAGTTCGCGTCCTCGAAGTCCGCCATGAAAACACGGGCGCCAGAGTTGAGGGCGTTGATGAGCATCTTGCGATCGGTTGGACCCGTGATCTCGACCCGGCGGTCCTGCAGATCTTTCGGCGCCGGCGCCACGCGCCATTCTGATTCTCTGACCGACTTCGTCGAGGCCAGGTAATCCGGCATCTCGCCCGAGTCGATGCGCGCCTGCCGCTCCTCCCGCGCCCGCAGCAGCTGCTCACGACGCGCGCCGAACTCCCGCTGGAGACTGGCGACGAAGTTGAGTGCCTCAGGCGTGAGCACCTCGCTCGCGCGACCCTGAACCGGGCCCTTGACCTCTACCTGCTCAGTCGTGGCCACCCCAAGCCAATGTACACGAGGCTATGTGCCCGAAAGACGCTCCACTACTGGCGCAAACGACTCGGCGGCCTCGCCGGGAAGGATCACATACGAGAACCCATATCGCTCCCGGCGCCGCTGCAGCGCCTCGACGACCTCCACGACGGTGCCGATGAGGAGATGCGGCATATCGAGCACGGCCGCGGCTTCCATGCCCATGCCACCTGCCAGGGCGGCGGCCAATGAGCCTGCGTCCTCGGTGATGTTGGCGACCATGACGTAGGCGCTCAGCTCGATCTGCTCGAATCTCGTCCCCGCCGCCTCTCGGATCCAGGCCATCTTTTCTTCAGTAGCGTCAGCAGTACCGGTGCGGGCGGTAGCCCGACTGGCTCGGCCCTCGCGCAGGTCGAAGTTCACGTTCACGATGTCCGCTTCGCGAGCGGCGATCTGCAGCATGCGGCGCCCGCCACCACCGATGAGGATCGGCGGATGAGGTTTTTGCACCGGCGATGGATAACCCTCGGCCGACGTGATGCGGTAGTGCTTGCCCACAAAGGAGAACGGGCCGCCAGCGAGCAATCCCTTGATGATCCCCAGACCTTCCTCCATCCGCTCGATGCGTACGCCCGGCGGGTCGTACGGAATCCCCGACTGCTCGTAGTCAGACTTCAGCCAGCCGGCACCCAGGCCAAAGTCGAAGCGGCCATCGGAGAGCAGGTCCAGCGTGGCGACCTCCTTGGCCAGGACCACCGGGTGGCGATAGTCGTTGTCGAACACCAAGGCGCCGACGCCTCAATCCCGCGCCCATGGCGCGTTAGTATGCCGCGCCCTTATGGGCTAGCATGCGCGGGCGGCGTGCTTTCAGCCGAACACCTTGGCACGGTAGCGGTGATCGTCATCGTGGTCACTGTCCTCGTAGCAGCCGCGCGTCTCCGCCCAGGACCGTGGACCGTGACCGCCGCTCGCACCCTCGCCCTCATCCTTATCGCTGACGAGGTCGCCTGGTGGATCGATCTCGTGGTCAGCCACGCCAACAAGGCCGACCTTCTTTACGCGCTGCCATTCCAGCTCTGCGACGCCGCCATCTTCATCTGCGCCTTCGCGCTGTTGACGCGCAAGCAGCTGTTGATCGAGGTGGCGTATTTCTGGGGTCTCGCGGGCACGATTCAGGGCCTCATCACCCCGGACCTGCCGGCGCACTTTCCGAGCTTCCTGTTCATCCAGTACAACATCGCCCACGGCGGCGTGGTGGCGGCGGCCCTTTTCCTCGTCGTCGGCCTCAACCACTGGCCGCGCCCCCGCGCGGTGCTGTACGTCTTCGGTGTCACGGTCGCCTACGCGGCGTTCGTGGGCTTCCTCGACGCTGTGACCGGCGCCGACTACCTCTACCTGCGCGCCAAGCCCGGCAGCCACACGCTGCTCGACGTGATGGGCCCGTGGCCGTGGTACATCGGCGTGGCGAGCCTGGTGGCCGTCGCGTTTTTCCTCATCCTGGACGCGCCGTTCCAGATCCTTCGCCGCTCACGCCGGCCCACCGGCGCTAGTACGCCGAGCCAGAACCCCTCGGCCTAGAGGACATGAACGCCATCGACCTGCACCGTGACGCGCGCAGACTGCTCACGAACCGTGGCCTCGAGGGATAGATCGCTTCGCCCTGCGTTCACCGTCCACAACGGCAGCACCACCCACCATGTATCCAACTCAGGGTCGACTTGGCCGTGGTCCGACAGCTCCCACGCTTCCGGCGGTAACGGGGCAAGCCGCGCCGGATAGATGTGCACCCAGTAACTGAGCTCCTCCCCGCTTCGGTGCGCGGGTGCCATCCCGTCGCGCACCAAACCCTCCCAGTCACCGTCAGCCATGCGACGAACAACGTCCTCGAGGACCGGCCGAAATCGAGGCGGTATCGGATTATTCATTCGTGGGTTGCGTGCGATCGGCGCTCGGGAAGCCGAAGTGGTGCCGAGGGCCGGATTTGAACCGGCGACACCTTGATTTTCAGTCAAGTGCTCTACCAAGCTGAGCTACCTCGGCACGCGGCCCGTAATTCTATCTGCGACCGGTATGCGACCCTCAGGGCCACCTGAATCCACCTGATCGCGACTTGACGGCAGGCTCCAAGGAGCCGGAAACCCAGCGCATTAGCAGCCGCGCGCTCTGGGTGCTGCTGGCGCTGGGTCTTCTTCTGCTCTTCTTCGTCTTGCCGCACGACATCGAAGGTGACGGCCGCTACAGATTCGACGCCCTGCAAGCCCTGCTGGCGGGCCATGGCATCTCGAACACCAAATATCCCCTCATCGGGTCGCTCCCCGCGATCCCGCTGATCCTGCTCGGCCACGTCATCGCCTCGCCCGAGTGGTGGGCGTCCCGGTACAACGTCATCGTCTACGCGGCCGGGCTCTGGTTGATGTATCGACTGCTGCGTGACCGGCTGGACCGCGACGTACTCGCCGCCTTCCTCCTTCTCCTCGGCACCACCGCCATGATCCCGGCCTCGCTCACCGGCTTCGGCGCTGAGATGTTCACGGTGATGGCCGCGGGAACGGGCCTCGCGGCGTGGACTTCAGGCCGCTGGAAAACAGCGACCCTGCTGCTCGGTCTCGCCATCGCCAACGTACCCGCGACCATCGTCGGCGTCGCGCTCGCCATGGGTTGGTGGGCGTGGCGTATGAAACGCGTCCGCGCGGCGGCCCCTATCGCCCTCGGCGCCGGCCTGTGGCTGCTCGAGAACGCGGTGCGCCGAAAGTCGGCATTCTCGACCGGATACGAGGGCGACCACGGCTTCCAGACCCTCCTCCCCTATTCCGGCCGGACCGGATTCAGCTACCCCACGTTCTTCGGCGGGTTGTCGCTGCTGTTTTCGTTCGGCAAGGGACTCCTCTTCTTCGCTTCTGGACTGGTGCTGTGGTTCGGCCGCGGCCTCGATAGCCTGCGAGCCGTGAGCGAGAGCCTGGTCCTCTGGCGTCCTGGTGGCACTCGTTCTATCGGTCTGGGTCGGGATCGACGGCCAGGTGTTCGGCCGCTTCGGACAGGACGTGTGCTCGGCCAATCACTACGCGCAGGAGTCGCTGTGCTGGTACGTGCCCGAGTTCAGCGTGCTGTGGACCCCATTCGTTTTCAGGGCAACCGTGCCCTGGTGGGGTCTCCCACTCATCGCATATGCGGTTGGGATCTCGAGCTATGTCGCCTACCCGTTACTCAAGGAATCGGCAAGCGCCCTTTCTCGCGACGTGGGGCTGGCCTGGGCAGCGTATCGTCGCCGACCGGGCTGGAGGCTTTGATCAGACCGGCTGCGGCGTGTACGTACCCCACAGCTGCTGCGCGCGCACGCCCAGCCCGTGCACGACCGCGGTGAACGCGTCTCGCTGCTCGAGGCGATCTGCCCCAAACGTATCGGTAAGGTCGGCCCGAAACGCGGGAATGTAGGCGGAGCCACCGGTAAGGAGCACACGGTCGACGTCTCGCGCTTTGATCTCGCCTGCGTCGAGCGCCCGCTGGATGGCGTCTCGAACCATGTCCAGCTCGGGCCGGATCATCGACTCGAACGCCGAGCGGCGCACAGTCACGCTCAGGCGGAGCGGCGCGAACCGCAGCTCGGTCTCGTCGGTGCTTGACAGCGCGATCTTCGCCGCCTCTATCGCCTTGTAGAAGTCGTACGCGTGTCCTTCGTACAGCAGCGCGTGAACGATCTCGCCGGCCTGGCCCCCGATTCTCGCCAGGATCGCGGGAATGCCGGGATCGGCCATCAGCAGCCGTACAGCGCTCGCCGTGCGGAGCTCGTTGAACAGCCAGCTGGGCAGCACCTCCAGACCCAGTGCCGGCCCGACGGATGCCTCGAAGAGAACACCGTCCAGCACTTCGCCGCCAACAGCAACACCCGACGTAGCTGCGATTCGCGGCTCGCCGGAGCGCGAATCCATGACGGCCACGTCGAAGGTTCCGCCGCCAAAGTCGACGGCGACCTCGACCCCATGATGCACGGGCTCGCCGATGACCGCCGCCGTCGGTTCCGGCAGAAACGCAACCTCATCGAACCCGGCCTCAACCGCTGCGCGCTCGAGCCGGCTGAACGCCTCGCCATCTGACGCTGCGCGATCGTTCGGGTCGGCGCCGGCAAACACGACCGGATGACCGACCACAACGCGGCGGACACCCTGGGACACCAATGCATCAGCCTCCGCCTTCAGCCGCTTGATCACGACTGCTACGAGCGAGCCCACCGTGAAGTCAGTGGCCCAGGAGTTCGTGCCGGCGAAGCCGACCTTGGCGAGCTCGTGCTTGACGCCTGACAACAATCGAGCGTCGTTGCAGCCGCCGCCCTTGCGGTACTGACGGCAGTCGGTGTCCCAGCCATAGGGCGCCAGCGAGCAGTTCCAGCAGTCGGTCTTCTCGTGCCCGGATTTCAGGAAGGTCCTCACCGCCTGATCGCCAGCCGCGCGGCGCCCGCTGCGGTGGAGGTACACGAACGAGGGCAGCGTCATCGCCGATGGCGAGGGCCCCAGCGGGACGACGTCGACGCGATCCGAAAAGGCGACAGCGATGGCGCTGTTACTGGTGCCGAAATCGATGCCGTAGCCCACCGGAGCCTGCTTCGAAATCACCGCGGCACTACACGCGCGCTACGGTAGGGCGATCGAAACCGCAGATTACGACCCATTCGCTGCAGGCAAACATCTAGTTGGCGCCCGCACAGTCGAGGCGCATGACGCTACGCGCGGCCGGACGTTTCCTGTCGACATCTGGAACGCCACCGATCGCGAAGCCCGCCCGCTGATCGTGTTCTCCCATTACAGCGGCGGCCACCGTCGCGTGTCCTCTTTCCTCTGCACGCATCTTGCCAGTCACGGCTACACAGTCGCCGCGATGGATCACTCTGAGGTGGTCGCGCTGGAGCTTGCTCGCAAGGACGGCGAATCCAAAGCCGAACGTTCGGCACGGATCGACGCCATCATCGGCAACCGCGTGCCCGACGTGCGTTTCCTCCTGGACCACCTCTTGGCCCGTGAAGACCTCGAAATCGATGCAGAGCGAATCGGGCTGGCTGGTCACAGTTTGGGTGGCTGGACGGTTCTGGCCACACCGGAGATTGATCAGCGAGTGCGATCCGTCGTGGCGATGGCGCCCGGCGGAAGCTCGAGTCCGAGGCCGGGCATTTTGCCGCTGGAGCTCACGTTCGCGTGGGGCCGCGACGTACCCACCCTCTACCTGGCCGGCGAGCTCGACGTTTCGATACCTCTTGATGGCGTATGTGAGCTTTTCGACCGCACGCCGGGGTCGAAGCGCATGTTCGTCTTGCGACGTGCCGATCACCAGCACTTCATCGACGATGTCGAGGTGGCGCACGAGGCGGTGCGTGCAGCCACATTCCCTGGCGAAGCCGCCTGGATCCCAGCAGCGATGCTGCCGATTACCGAACTGGCGTCAGGCGAACAGGCGCACACCTTCGTGCGAGGACTAACACTGGCTCACTTCGACGCGACACTGCGAGGATCAGAAGCCGCGGCACGATTCCTGTTGAGCGACGTCGAAGCCGAACTCGCGGGTCGCGGCGTCGACGCATTCG
>WNGJ01014073.1_pt1 | contig 11817 bp, 10 predicted proteins | sample 5400611 | NCBI WGS metagenome assembly WNGJ01 (sample SAMN13153375, study PRJNA577476) | soil metagenome | isolation source: 40 cm soil or saprolite under Garry oak tree replicate 1 | place: USA:California | collected 2016-06-15 | reverse complement strand
GCGATTAATTCTGCCGCGCTGCTGCTTCGCTCTGCAAACGACAGGCACCCGCGAGGACTGGCCAATGGCTCCGATGTAGTCGGCCGCCATTACATGGGCCACACGAACTCAGTGATGCTCGCGCTCTCGAAGTGCCCGAATCCCACGCTGTACCAGAAATCGCTCGCGGTAAACGATTTCTATTTTGGCTCGAAGGAGTGGAACCATCCTATGGGTCACATCTCCTTTGTCGCAAAGCTCGATGGAACGGCGCTCTCCGCCGGCGCTCCAGCCATTGCTCCTGGTTGGACCCTGGACCTCATGGCCAAGCACACCCTCAGCTTCTGGATCACCTCGGAAGATTTGCCGGACCCAAACAATCGCGTCACCGTTGACCGCGACGGGAAAATCGTTCTGCAGTACACCCCGAACAACGAAGAGCCTCACCGCCGTTTGCTTGCCAAGCTCAAAGAGCTCATGCAGCAGCAGACCAAATGCGGCATTCACGGCCACGAGTGTCACGAAGGACTTTTCGCACGGAATTTGTTCGTCGGTAATCGAATTCCGCTTGCCGGTGTGGCACACCAGAACGGCACGATTCGATTCGGGAGTGATCCCAAGACGTCTGCCCTGGACACGAATTGCAAGGCGCACGAGATCGACAATCTTTATGTTGTGGATGGCAGCTTCTTCCCTTCCAGCGCCGCTGTTAACCCCGCGCTGACCATCATGGCCAATGCACTCCGCGTCGGCGATCACCTGAAACAGCGATTCGGCGTCACAACCTCCTTGGCGGATAACTCCCGAGTGCCGTCGTTTGCAGGAGTACAAAATGCGGTCTAAGCCGCTCCAGGCGCTGCTTCTAGCCGCGGCGCTATCCTTCGGATGGACTCTTCCATCATTCACCGAGGCAGCGCCTCAGAGATCTTCTCCTCCAGGCGTAAAGATTCGCAGTATCGGCACGATCCTCATCACCGTGGGTGATATGGACCGATCTCTGGATTTCTATTCGCGCGTCCTCACATTCGAGAAGGTGTCGGACACGGAGCTGGCTGGCGGCGACGTCGAGCACCTCTTCGGTGTGTTTGGGGCACGCGTGCGGGTGGTTCGGATGAAGCTAGGCGATGAATATGTCGAACTTGTCCAATTTCTCGCGCCGCGTGGACGTTCGATTCCTGCCGATTCCAGAAGCAACGATCTTTGGTTCCAACACATCGCGGTGATCGTAAGCGACATGGATCGCGCCTATCAGGTTCTTCGGCAAAACAAGGTTGAACACGCTTCCTCTGGACCGCAGCGCCTACCCGATTGGAACAAGAATGCGGGTGGGATCAAGGCCTTCTACTTTAAGGATCCGGATGAGCACCCTGTTGAAATCCTCGAGTTTCCAGAGGGCAAGGGAGATCCGAAGTGGCATCGCGGGACTGACCGCCTGTTTCTCGGGATCGATCACACGGCCATCGCGGTCTCGGACACAGATACAAGCCTCAAGTTCTACCGCGATCTGCTCGGTTTGCGAGTTGCCGGAGAGAGCGAAAACTACGGAACAGAGCAAGAACACCTTAATAATGTGTTTGGCGCCCATCTCCGAATCACGGCGCTACGCGCCCCGACCGGGCCAGGAATCGAACTCTTGGAATATTTGAGCCCGCGCGATGGGCGCCCTTTCCCTGTTGATGAGCACGCGAACGATCTTGTCCATCGAGAGACGATTTTGATGACACCAGATGTGGATGCGGCAGCGTCCCAGCTCGGCGCAGCAAGAGTGAAGTTTGTATCTTCTGGTGTAGTCGTGCATCACCTGGAAAAGCTCGACTTTAGCAAAGCATTTCTCGTGCGTGATCCGGACGGCCATGCAATCGAAATTGCGGCGCAATGAGCAGCTCCAGACGTGGGAGTGTGGTTTTTGACGAAGCACGAAGATAAGAATGAACAACTGCTTTTCAAGGATGCGAATCACGAAAGACCGATAAGGTTCACTAGCGAATTGATTCATGAATTCAGGATTATGCTCGCTGCTGTGATCGGTTATAGCGAATCGGCACTTCACGGGATCGAAGATTCTCATCCAGCACGGGAATGGTTGGAGAAAATTCGCAAGCACCCGAGCGAACTGCGAGCATTGCTCCATAAATTGATTGTTATGAAGCCGTCGAAACATGGTGAAAAACTATGAACGCCGAAGAAAAACGTCTCGAAGAAGCCAGGACACGCAAAGCGCATTGGAAGCGCTGGGGTCCCTACGTCAGTGATCGCGCGTGGGGTACGGTGCGCGAGGACTACAGCGCGACCGGAGAGGCCTGGGAATATTTTCCGCACGACCACGCTCGGTCGCGCGCCTATCGCTGGAATGAGGATGGCCTGGCGGCGATTTGTGACCGCCATCAATTCGTCTGTTTCGGTCTTGCCCTTTGGAACGAGGCCGATGCGATCCTCAAGGAACGTCTCTTCGGCCTGACAGGCAACGAAGGCAATCATGGCGAGGATGTGAAGGAGTATTACTTCCATCTGGACAGCACGCCCACGCACTCCTACATGAAATTCCTTTACAAGTATCCGCAGCGCGCTTACCCCTATGGACAATTGCTCGAGGAAAATCGGCGCCGTTCGAAACAAGACCCCGAATTTGAGCTGCTCGATACCGGCGTCTTCAACGAAAACCGTTACTTTGATGTTGTCGTCGAGTATGCCAAGGCCGCCCCGGAAGACATCCTCATTCGAATCACCGCGCACAATCGCGGACCCGAACCGGCGCGCGTGCATCTATTACCGACAATTTGGTTTCGCAATACCTGGTCCTGGAATCAAGGCCAGACCAAGCCGGTCATGAAAAAAGTCGCCGCGCCCGGCAAGATCTCCACACTCGCACTCGAGCATCCAGAGGCAGGCAAGCTGTGGCTCCATTGCGAGGACACTGCCGAAACTCTCTTCACCGAAAATGAAACGAATACGCAGCGCCTCTACGGGTATTCCGGACCTGCGTACGCCAAGGACGGCATCAACGATTACATCGTCGCGGGCAACAAGGAAGCTGTCAATCCCGCGCAATCTGGCACCAAGGCTGCCGCGCACTATTCATCCGGGATTCCGGCGGGTGGTAGTGTCACGATCAAGCTGCGCCTTACTAAAGAGAATCCTGCCGCGCGAAGGAACCCGATTGATACTGAATTCGACCGTATCTTCCTGCTACGCAATAAAGAAGCCGATGAGTTCTACGCTAAAGTAGCGCGCGACTGGTCGCACATTTACAACGCGGACGTAATTTCAATGCCTGACAAGTGGGAATACCCTTGGTATGCCGCGTGGGATCTCGCTTTTCACTGCGTGCCCCTGGCATTGGTGGATCCGGATTTCGCCAAGGAACAACTTGTTCTCTTCCTCCGCGAATGGTACATGCATCCGAACGGACAACTGCCCGCGTACGAATGGGCGCTAGGTGATGTGAATCCTCCTGTTCACGCATGGTCCGCGTGGCGGGTCTACAAAATTGAAAAGAAGGTCCGCGGAAGAGGCGATCGTGCTTTTCTCGAACGCGTGTTCCAGAAACTCATGCTCAACTTCACTTGGTGGGTGAACCGCAAGGACGCCGAAGGCATGAACGTGTTCCAGGGCGGCTTTCTCGGCCTCGACAACATCGGGGTCTTCGATCGTAGCGCACCGCTTCCCACGGGTGGCCATATTGAACAGTCCGATGGGACAGCCTGGATGGCTATGTACACCCTCAACATGCTGGCCATCGCCCTTGAGCTCGCCAGCGAAAATCCCGTCTATGAAGACGTCGCCAGCAAGTTCTGGGAGCACTTCCTCTACATCGCCAACGCCATGAGCCACCGCGGCGACGGTATGGACTCGATGTGGAACACCGAAGACGGATTTTTCTACGACGTACTGCATCTCCCCGATGGCGAGCGTATGCCGATGAAGGTCCGTTCCATGGTCGGCCTGATTCCCTTATTCGCGGTTCAGACGCTGGAGCCCGAACTTCTCGAGCGCCTCCCTAATTTCAAACGGCGCCTCGAGTGGTTTGTCGAGAACCGTAGCGACCTGACATCCAACCTCGCCTGTATGCGTACTCCGGGAAATTGTGAACGACGACTCCTCTCTATTGTCGATGCCGACAAATTGCGTCATGTTCTGCGCTACATGTTGGATGATAGCGAATTCCTCTCGCCGCACGGCATCCGCGCCCTATCTCGGTTTCACATGGACCACCCTTATGTGCTCAATGTCAACGGCATGGAGCATCGTGTCGACTATCAACCGGCAGAATCGAAAACGTCTCTTTTCGGCGGCAACTCCAACTGGCGCGGGCCCATCTGGTTCCCCATGAATTTCTTGCTCGTGGAATCGCTTCAAAGGTTTCATCACTACTTTGGTGACGAATTCAAAGTCGAGTTCCCGACCGGTAGCGGACAGATGTTCACGTTAGCCGAAGTAGCTGGAGAGATTTCTCGTCGCTTGAACAGAATCTTTCTGCGCGGTGAAGACGGTCGCCGCCCGGTGGCTGGAAATTTGGAGATTTTCCAGAACGACCCGCACTGGAACGACCTAGTCCTGTTCCACGAGTATTTCCACGGCGACACCGGCAGCGGTGTCGGTGCAAATCACCAAACTGGATGGACCGGACTTGTCGCCAAGCTGTTGACCCAGAGCGGCGAAGCCCGCGAGAAGAACACTCAGTTTCGATCAAAAAGTGCAGCGAGATAAGGAGAACGTAATGAAAGCAATAGCGGTATTACCTGGCAAAGCAGGGAGCGTACATCTGGCGCAGGTCCCAAAGCCAAACGTCGCCGACGTTACGAACGGTCGCGGCGTGCTGGTCAAGATTCTTCGCGTCGGTGTGGACGGTACGGACAAGGAAATCAATGCGGCCGAATATGGAGCCGCCCCCGACGGCAGCAACTATCTGATACTGGGGCATGAAAGCTTTGGCCGCGTGGAAGAGATTGGCCCCCGTGTTACGGAATTCAAGCCCGGCGATTACGTCGCCCTCACGGTGCGCCGCCCCGGTTCGAGTCTCTACGACCAGATTGGCACCTACGACATGACGACCGACGACACCTACTTCGAGCGCGGCATCAACCTGCGCCATGGCTTTCTTACAGAATACGTCGTCGATGAACCGGAATACATCATTCGTGTGCCGGAAAACCTGAGAGAAGTCGGCGTCCTGATGGAACCGATGAGTGTGGCGCAGAAAGCGATTGAACAGGCTTACCGCATCCAGCAGCGCCTCCGCGTATGGCGCCCCAAACGCGCCGCGGTGCTCGGAGCAAGCACACTCGGCCTGCTGTCATCGCTTGCCCTGCGGCTGCGCGGCCTTGAAGTCACGGCCTTTGGGAATACGATGCCGCCGTTCCTGAATTCGAGGCTCCTCGAAGAACTTGGCGTCCGTTACGTCAGCACCAAAGAGATGTCGCTAACAGATGCCTCCGCAAAGTACGGACCGTTCGATCTAATTCTCGAAGGAACCGGCTACTCACCGCTCGTGTTCGAAGCGATGAATGTTCTCGCGAAGAACGGTGTGCTCGCCATGGTGAGCGTTACGGGCGGCTCCCGCCAGCTTGAGGTTCCCGCTGACAAGATCAATCTCGGTTTTGTGCTCGGCAATAAGGTTGCGTTTGGGAGCGTCAACGCGAATCGCGAATACTTCGAAACGGGCGTAAAGGACCTCGCGACCGCGGAACTCCAATATCCAGGCTGGCTGAAAAAACTGCTTACGCACCCCGTGAAGGGATTGGAGAACTACGAGCAAATCATCCGCCTGCTCACGGAGTCTAAGGGATCAATCAAGGTGTATTGCGAAGTAGCAGCAATCGAGGGCGCCCAAACCGCAGGCGCGGCAAGCTAAGAGGTCATTTCTTTTGTCCGTCACGGGAGCGATAAGGTTTGCTCTCTGATTCAAAGGACTGGCGTGATCCTCTATTGGCGATGGGCTATCTCTGCCTGCGGTTCGGGCTGACCCGGCTTCTTCACATCAGGACAGGTTTCGAGCCGGCATTCATGCTGACGGCAGTAGGAAAATGGGCTGAGCCCTTGAATTCGCAACCCAAACGCGCGCCGGGAATCTTCGCCGCCATCGCCGCCGCCTTGACGGGCGCTTCGACGAGATAGAAGCCGCCGAGTTGCTCTTTGGCTTCCGCGAAAGGGCCGTCAATGGTCGATTTCGGGCAGTACGACCAGGCCGTACCGCGTCAAGAGAGCGCCGGCAAACACAGGATCGGCGTTGCTAGCGGAGCGACTCACTTTGCCCTGGTCATCGATTTCCACCAGATCTTGGGTCTTGCCCGTCGGTTCTGCACTTGTGCCGTGGTGCGCGTGCTGGAGCGTGGCCAGCACATGCCCGTTGGGGAGCCTTGCGTAGGAGTGAGGATGCATGAAGGCCGGCCATGTCGGTAAACGATGTCACAAGTTTCAGGTGCAAAGGGTCACGCAGGCCAAAAAAGGCTTGCAACACATTACACCTTGTGGTGTAATGTAAAGGTATGGATCAACTGACGGACGTACTGATAGCCATTTCTCACCCCAGTCGGCGAGCGATTATTGGGCAGCTAGCAAACGGACCTGCCCGATTTTTGGACGTCGCAAAGCCGTTCGACACCGCCTTAAATGCCGTGACGAAGCATCTGAAGATGCTCGAAAGAGCTGGACTCATTGAGCGTCAGAAGCAGGGGCGTGAAGTGTTTATTTCATTTCGAGGGGAACCGCTTCGGCAGGTAGCGGGATGGGTGCATGTATACGAGCGGTTCTGGAACGAACGCCTCGACCAGTTTGAGCAGTATTTTAAGGACAAAAAGAAGAAGGAGAAGAAGGAGAAGAAGTAATGAAGAACTCTAGGAAGACCCTTGAATTTAAGTTTGAACGAACCATCCCTGCACCCCTGGGTGAGGTGTTCGATGGGTGGCTGGATCCAAAGATCCCTGGCAATCCTTGGAATGCGGCTGACAAGTTGATGTTAAACCCGAAAGTAGATGGGTTCTTTTACTGGACCTTCAAGGGAACTCCCCATTACGGACGATTTACGGAAGTAGAGCGACCGGGTCGGATTCAGCATACCTGGGTGTCACCGAACACCTTGGGAGAGGAGTCGATGGTTACAGTGACCTTTAAGAAACAGGGAGAAGAAACACTGATGACCCTCGTGCATTCCGACCTTCCGGATCATGAGCTGGCAAGGGGGCATGAGAAAGGTTGGAACTACTTTTTGAGAATTTTTCGTGAGCAATTTGGAGCTGGCTCACGCAAGAAATACCGCTGGGATGACGCTCATCCGTCTGCGACGAAATAAAGGCATCACCGGAAGAGTTTGAAAAACCGCGCCTGAAGGCGCTTAACGATCTGCGACGACTGGAGAAAACCAATGGCTAAATCGACCTTTGTCTACGTGACCTACATCCGCACCACGCCGGAGAAGCTGTGGTCGGCGCTGATCGACGTGGAGTGCATGAAGCAGTACTGGTTCGGCGTTCACTGCGAAAGCCAGTGGACGGCGGGATCTTCGTGGAAGATGGTGTACCCCGATGGCCGCAACACCGACGCCGGCGAGATCGTCGAGGCCGAGCCTCCACTGCGGTTAGTGATCCGCTGGCAGCATCAGAACAATTCCGAGCTAAAGGCTGAAGGCGAGTCGCACTGCACGATGGAACTGGAACCCAGTGGACCGGCGGTCAGGCTCTCCATCACCCACACCATCGAGCGCGAACCCTCGAATTTCATCGTGGCGGTGTCCGGCGCCTGGCCGAAGGTCATCTCCAACCTGAAGTCCCTGCTGGAGACCGGCTCCGCCGTTCTGCAGGATACCTACCCCATTGAGAGCGCCAATTCTGGAAAGGAGTAACCATGGCAAAGATAATTTTTGGAAACCATTCTTCGGTTATAGTTCCGCGACAAGATCGGGACAGCATCCGTAAATTTTATTGTGACGTCCTCGGTGGCAAAGTCACGAAAGAGGAGAACGAAAGGGACTTCCTTCGTCTGGGAGAAAACTTCTATATCGGGTTTCTCTATGGGGATGTCCCTGATGAGAGCGAGTTCTTGCGGACTGCAAGATCGGTCTGGCTGGAAATCAAGTCCGACAACGTGGAAGAAATGACGCGGAAGATTCTCGATTTCGGTGTCAGGAAGCTTGATATACCGGACCCCCATCTTTATTTTCAGGCGCCAGGGGGACAAGTCTTGCGGCTGGTCGGAATCAACGAGGACCTCTCATTTTATGAGGGAGCCGGAGAAGGCCCGGACGTGGCAAAGGTAAAAGAGGCCCTCAAGAAGCAGGCGATGACCAAATGAGCTACGGAATTAATCATCAAGTGGGCATTAAGGCATGACCAGTGCCCAACTCAACATGAGCGAGCCAGCTGTATCGAAACACGTTCGCGTACTTGTTGACGCGGCGTTGGTCTCTAAGGCCACGAAGGGCGCAACCGCTGGTGCCGATGCGAGGCGAAGTGCGTTTGAGCTGGCGCGGGAGTCCGTCGAAGAACTCTGCGGCCCGGCCAGAAGGTCTCTGTAACCCTCGCTGTCTCAGACCGCATTCGTTAGGCCGCAATCGCGGATTGAAAGTCCTAAACTTTGCTCGTCAGCGTCATTGGAACAGGGGGTGAGGCGTGCGACCGTTCCAGGCAATCGCAGCGGTGCTGTGCGTATTCAGCGTGGGTAGTCTGCCCACAGAGGCGCAATCACCTCAGAGCGCAATGCCGCAGAATCCGTCTGCAACAACGCCTTCCCCGACGGCTGCTCAACGCTCCGCGTCGCTGCGCAGTGAGATCAAGGTAGTGGAAGCATTGGTGGCAGCCTCGCCCGAACGAGCGGGCCTGGCCGATCGCGGAGCGGGGCTCTACCTATTGGCTCATCACTACGCCCACGTCGGTGACCAGGCTAAAGCCTTAGCGCTGCTGAAAGAGTGCGTGGCGCTGGGCGAAGGTTTTGATCCGTCGGAGGCGCGGGCATTTGCACCGCTGAAGAACAATCCGGAATTTCGCGAGCTGGTTGAGCAGGTGCGTCGGAGTTTTCCCCCAGTGCACCGTGCGCAGGTGGCGTTCACCGTGGCGCAAAAGGACCTCTTCCCGGAAGGTCTGGGAGTGGACGCAGCGAAACGCGTCTTCCTCATGGGCAGCATGCACCACAACAAGATCGTGCGGATCACGGAATCCGGCGAGCTCGCGGATTTCGTGAAGGAAGGGCTGTACGACCTGATGCCAGTCGGCGGAGTGCACCTTGATCCGGCGGATCATAGCGTGTGGTGTGCGACAGACCCGGGCGAGAAGAATCGCTCGGAGATTGTGCACTTCGATGCGCAGGGCAAGCTGCTGGAACGTTACACCGCGCCGGGAGCCGGAGCACACGATTTGAACGACCTGGTGCTGCGCGGCGAGAGCGAAATCTACGTTACCGACACAGAAGGAAACAAGGTGTATCGTTTTGACCGCAAGTCGCACAACTTTGCCGCTATGGCGCTTTCCCGTCCGGTGTTTTATCCCAACGGCATTACGATAACCGACGACGGCAACGTGCTGTACGTTGCGGACTTCCTGGGCGTGCTGCGGATCGATTTGCGCACGAGGGAATCGCAGGAAGTTAAACCCGCGGCTAACGACACACTGGCCGGAGCCGATGGATTATATTGGTACAAAGGCGGCCTTGTGGGCATACAGAACAGCACCTCGCTCCGCCGGGTGATGCGCTGGAAACTATGGGGCGACGGGCGCAGGGTGGTCGCCAGCGAGACGCTGGAGCGGGGCACAGAGCTCGTTGCTGATCCGACGACGGGAGCCATTCTGGACGACAAGTTCTACTTCATGGCGAACACGGGCATTGATAATCTCGACGACAACGGAAACATCGTGGATGCGGCGAAGCTTGAGCCGCTGCGCATTGCGATGGTGGCGTTGAAGTAGCGGCGACTCCATGGTTGTGAGTGCGCACTTCTGTGGGTTCGGAATCAAGTCTGAGCTGCCTATTGGCTGCTCAGTTTTGGAGGTGCGAGTTATTCGGAAATTGTGGAAGAGCCATTCTCAATTTCTTGTTTGCCGACAATCCGCTCAGAGCGTATCCTTCGCTTCCTTCTGCCTCATTTTCGGATCGTCCGGATGAGTCCTACTTCGAAGTTACCGGGCACTCAACGGCGTGACCTTCGAAGATAACCCCCGTCTCGTCGCTAAATAAGCCCCTCCCACAATCTGCCGTTTTCTCTCGAATGGACAATTGGTAAGAACTGGCGTCCGACGGTATTAATAAGCGGAGGCGGTATCCGGGAAGGGGATCTGTTTCTGATTCGAGGTTTGTTGGTGATACTTTGAACTCGTGCCCATCCGTTTCCCTTTCCTTTAGGGGCGCCGGCGGAGTCCAATCCGTCAAGCAACGGTGGTTCAACACCCAGCAGGGAGGAGCCCTCAACGATCGCAATACCCTTGAAGAAGCCACGCCGGGAAAGGATCCTACTCTTCATTGCTCATGGATGGTTTCTTTAGGGGTTCGCAACCGATTTGCCGACGGAGGGAATCTCCTGCACCGCGCGGTACGCTTGATCGATTGCGATATTGGTATAGGCATGGCCATCCGAATCAGAATTGGCCATGGTAATGCGACCAAAAGGCTGGCGGCCAATCACGCAGGGACGCTCCGACTCGGGTCGATCGAGCGGCTCGAACAGGGAGTTATATTCATAGGCATAGCCGTGCGGCCAGCGATTTACCGTGATGGCCTGGATGTCCCTGGCGGGGTCGAAGCCACCTGCCTCCAAGATACGGCCTAGCTGATCCCGAATCTTCCGCTCGAATGTTTCGAATGGCGTAGTGAGCAGTTCGTACCGCCCGGCCCTGAACTGCTCTTTGCAGGGAAGTCCCGGACTACATGGAGTGCGGACGAGGTGTAAGAGGCAGGACTCCTCAGGTGAACTTGGGAATTTGTACTCTCCCAGGGAAACCGGGAAGTCCAGAGTGGTGGAGCAGAAATAGCCTCCCGGTGAGTAGATGTAACGAACGCCGAGCTTTTGAAACGCAGTCCAATTTCGAATCTGAACATTCGTGTAAACCAGCGGCTGCTTTACCGCGTAGGCGAGACCAGCCTTTTGCTTTTCTGGCATCTCCTGACACATGAAGGGCACGACGCAGTTGTAACAAGCCATAACGCAATGCGCACCGCGCACTTTGCGCGCTTTGCCTGCCATGACGTAGGTAACCTCGACTTCTTTTGCCGTGGATGGATCGCCATCGTGCTTAGCGCGAACTGCGGTGCTATTCAGACGGATGCGCACAGAATTGCCGGGATTGTCCAGCCGCGCGTAATTCATTCTCGCGGTAACGATGTCCTCCATGGTGTTGCCCGGAGCCGAATCCGGGATCAGAGAGCGCACTAGCAAACGCGCTATAGATGCGTTGCCATCTGGAAAGTGGAAAATGTAGGGTTCTTCTCCGCCTTCCTCGCTTCCCGACCGTCTCCTTGGAGTCGGTTTTACTCCCTTAAACCCTGGGTAACCCATGCCCCGACATGCCAATGCCGAGACGGCATCGATGCCGACGCAATAGAGATCATGCGTGGAGGATTGGAAGACCTTGACAACATCCGGGTGGACCTTGGCGTACTGTAATAGGAAATCTTTGTAGCTGGTCTTAATCAACTTGGCGCGCGTTTGGTTGGCATCGAGCTCAGGGAAGTAATCAGCAGACTCCGTCTGAAGGCGCAAGATATCCTTGCGCGCCACCTCCGCGATCGGCATCTGCGCAAGCGCTTCCGGAGTTAGAGCTTTGCCTCCGGAATAAGTCTCGTCATAACCAACAATCACGTGTGGCCACAGCAGATCCTGCCCAAAGGTTTCTCGGTCAAAGAAAGTCGCCGATTTCA